>OFDC01000094.1_pt1 | contig 101587 bp, 93 predicted proteins | sample 1520941 | NCBI WGS metagenome assembly OFDC01 (sample SAMEA94258168, study PRJEB24077) | hot springs metagenome | biome: Aquatic biome; feature: Water | place: India | collected 2012-12-06 | depth 5 m
CCAGCGACCCTCTGATTAACAGTCAGATGCTCTAACCGACTGAGCTATTCGGGAAACTTTTTTCGGTTATAATTTCGTCTTTCATTTCTTCGTTTCGAAATCATAATGCAAAGGTAAGGGATTTATTTTTTGTTGTCAATACCTAAGCGAAAGTTTTTTTTACTTTTTTTTGAAGTTTTTTTTACTTTGCTGATACTCAGTGCCTTGCACGCTCAAGAATTAATTCCTTTACTTTACGTGCATCGGCCTTGGCAAAGTTTCTAATCAAAATTTCTTGTTCTCTCGCTCTTGCTTTGATTCTGATGGTTGAAAAAAAGATACCAGAGTCGATTTCTACACCTGCAATATCATTATAGAAAACAAAATTCTCGGTGCTGCTAAACACTTTACGTTCTTTAAATGTTACGCCTTTTTCGCTGAAGATGACCTCATCAGGTAACAAAGGATTTTTTAAGGTACTTGCTGAAAATCTTTCGTTCATATCTCTAAATATTTAAAAATCAAAATTAAAATGGCACATACACTACTTTTTTTGTCTCAAAAAACTCTTCTGTGAAATAATCGGCTAAATCATACAATTTATATTTTCCACCAAACTCATCAAGCTCTTCAGTCAAATCACCGCCCTTTAGATACAAAATCCCATTTTTAAGGTCATTAAACTGATTTTTTGTAATCTTATCTTTGATCCAACCATAAAATGGCTTTAAACGAGTCACGGCACGGCTTACGATAAAGTCGTAATCATTGGCTACGTTTTCAGCTCGCTCGTGTTGAGCTGTTAAATTAGTTAGTCCAAGGGCTTGTGAGACTTCGGTAACAACTTTTATCTTCTTCCCAATAGAATCAACCAAATGAAACTGACAATCTGGAAATAAAATAGCCAGTGGAATTCCGGGAAATCCTCCGCCTGTACCTACATCTAAAATTTCCGTGCCAGGCTTAAATTGCATAACTTTCGCAATGCCAAGTGAGTGAAGCACGTGTTTTTCGTAAAGATTTTCAATATCCTGACGAGAAACTACATTGATTTGGGAATTCCAAAAACTATAAAGTTCTTGCAATTGTCCAAATTGGTGCAACTGTTTTTCTGTAAGGTTCGTAAAATATTTTGTAATTAAAGAAACGTCTGACATAAACAATTTGGGCGACCGTCGCACGGCTTAACGCCATTTAATTTTCTTAGGATTTGAAAACAAAGTGATTAGACCAAAAATTAAATAATAACCTGCATACAACATATCGTAATAAGGTATCTTCCACGAACTAACGGTATTATTGAGTTTTTTATTGGCTTTTGCCAGCACAATCCAACGAATAAAAAGCCACAAGAAAAACACAAACGTTACCAAACGCATCCAATCGTTGTATAAATAAAAATCTTGCAAATTATTATCATCTAATAAATAGGTAGGAATGCGTGACCACTCAGGTGCTTCAAACCAATCAGGTTTGATAAAAAACACTGGTAAAAACCAAAACCAACAAATAAGATGGCTGGCCGCCAAAAGCCCTAAAGAAATCTTATCACGTAGTTTATAACGTTTTCCTACTGAAAGATGACGACGTTTTTGGATAATCCATTCGCCCCAAGTTTTCTTCGGAACAGACATCACGTGTGCTTCTTGCTCAATGCAAATCGCAACATTCTCTTTGTTTGATGCTTCATTGACAAATAAATCATCATCTCCACCCAAAAGTCCGTGATGGCTCGCAAAACCGTTTGTTACCCAAAACAATTCTCGACGATACATCAAATTTCTACCAATACCCATATAAGGCATCCTTGATAAAGCATAAGAGAAATATTGAAGAGCCGTTTGAAATGTTTCATAACGAATCAATGAATTGAGCTTACTGTCGGCATATTCATAAGGCGAAAATCCTAAAACAATATCTTTGCCTTGGGTCAATTGAGCAACCATATAATCAATCCAATGTGGACTGGTTGGACGACAATCAGCATCTGTTAATAAGATTACTTCCTTAGTGGCTTTTTTTATACCCATCGTCACTGCATACTTTTTTGCGGTAAAATGGGCAGGAAGACTTTCAATTCTTACGAAATTTACCTTTTTGTAACCTCCTTCGTTAAAAAGTAAATAATCGTAAGTTCCATCAACCGAACGGTCGTCTGAAACAATGATTTCAAAATTAGGATATTCTTGTGCTTCAAGTAGAGGAAGAAGTTCCTTCAGATTCTCAAGTTCGTTCCAAGCTGCCACAACAATCGAAACACTCGGTTTCTTTTTTTGTTCGGTATCTGGTTCATTATCATAATGCGAAAGCAAACGAGTGAAAATCCCCAAAATATAGACGAGTTGTACGACTAAAGCAGTAAAAAATATAAACGGTAGTAAATAGTGCCAAAACACCATGCAATTGCGGTTTAGGTGAAACTTTGTGCAAATATACACAACAGAATTACGATTTACGAATTACGAATTACGAATTATTGCTGATTATTGAATATTTATGCCTTTTTTTAAGCCGAAAACTATCTTTTGATGTGTAAAGAATATCTTTTGATGTGTAAAGAATATCTTAAATGAAACGATTCGATTCTTAATCGTAAAAATCAATGAATAAATACTTGTATTAGCCAAAATGAAGGGTGAAATTTGCTGTATGAAATACGAATTACATAAAACAGACGCACAGTCGAAAGCCCGTGCTGGGAAAATTACGACTGACCATGGCGAAATTCTAACGCCAATTTTTATGCCTGTTGGTACAGCCGCTACCGTAAAAGCAGTGCATCAACGTGAGTTAGCCAATGATATTAAAGCTCAAATTATCTTAGGAAATACATATCACCTATATCTTCGTCCAGGTCTGGATATTCTCGAACGTGCAGGGGGACTTCATAAATTTAATGGTTGGTCGGGGCCAATTCTCACCGATTCTGGCGGTTATCAGGTATTTTCATTGAAAGATATTCGTAAGATTTCGGAAGAGGGTGTAAAATTTCAATCACATATTGATGGTTCGAGGCATTTGTTTACTCCCGAAAATGTGATGGATACCCAGCGAACTATCGGAGCAGATATTATTATGGCTTTTGATGAGTGTGCCCCCTACCCTTGCGACTACATGTATGCTAAGAAATCCATGGAAATGACCCATCGTTGGCTTACTCGCTGTATCAATCGTTTTGATAGCACCGAGGGCAAATATGGGTATTCACAAGCATTATTCCCTATTGTGCAAGGAAGTACTTATAAGGATTTACGTATTCAGTCGGCTGAGTTTATTGCCGAGCAAAATCGTGAAGGAAATGCAATTGGTGGTTTGGCAGTAGGCGAGCCTGCCGAAAAAATGTACGAAACCATTGATTATGTCAATGATATTTTGCCAAAAGATAAACCTCGCTACTTGATGGGTGTTGGTACACCAGAGAATATTTTGGAAGGAATCGCTCTTGGTATTGATATGTTCGACTGTGTAATGCCAACTCGAAATGCTCGAAATGGAATGTTATTTACAACGCAAGGAATCATCAATATACGAAACGAAAAATGGAAAGATGATTTTACGCCAATTGATGAAACGCTCGGTGGTTATGCAAGCACATTTTATTCAAAAGCATATTTGCGTCATTTAGTAAAATGTGACGAGATTTTGGCAGCACAAATTGCCAGTGTGCATAACCTTACCTTTTACTTATGGCTCGTTGGGCAAGCACGTGAGCATATCTTGGCAGGAGATTTCTTGACCTGGAAAAATGCAATGGTAAAGCAGGTAATGCAACGCTTGTGATTTAAACTTGTAAGATTATCAAATTGGTTACATTGTACAACTTGAGTCGAAATTTATGTGTTGGCTGTTGAAAACTTCGCTTAAAAGTTATCACAATATAAAAAAATAAACAAGCCCCAAAGTAACTTTCGGGGCTTGTAAAATATAAACAGTTTTGAGAAGCTTACGCTTTTCCTGTCAGAATTTGCCCCCAATACATTCTTGGTAGAATCTCTTTTTTGAGCATATACATGCTCCAACGCTCCTTGGATTGGTCGAATGGGAAAGTTTCCATCGGTTGATTATTATAATCAAATTCGGCTAAAACTAATTTTCCGTAGCCCGTTACAAGTGGACAAGAAGTGTAGCCCGTATAACTTGCTCCAAATGTTTGGCTTTCAATCAACGATAGTAAATTGGCCACTACAACTGGAGCTTGTTTGCGAATGGCAGCACCAGTTTTTGAGGTTGGTAGTCCAGACGCATCACCCAACGAGAAAATATTGGCATATTTTACGTGTTGAAGTGTATTTTTATCGACATCGACCCAACCGCCAGCATTAGCGAGTGGACTATTTTTGATAAAATCAGGAGCAGATTGTGGAGGTGTTACGTGAATCATATCAAACTCTACCCAAGTTTCAACATCTTTATTATTTTCTCCAAAACCCACAAACTTTGCACGCTTGTTAGGCCCATCAATTTCATCGAGTCTTTGCATGAAATTGAGTTTTATATTGCCACGTTTACAAACTTCTAAAAGCGTTTTTTCGTACTGAGGTACGGCAAAAAGTTTGGCGGCTCCACTCCAATACTGAATATCAGCTTTGTCCAGAACGCCATGTTTACGGAAATAGTCGGCCGCCATGTACATAATTTTGTGCGGAGCTCCACCACATTTTACAGGCGTATGAGGGTTGTGAAAAATAGCTTTTCCTCCCTTAAAGTTTTTGATGCACTCAAATGTATAAGGAGCAGTTTTGAAGCTATAATTGCTGCAAACTCCATTTTTGCCAAGTGTTTCGGGTAAACCTTTTACAGCACTCCAATTGAGCTGGATACCTGGGCAAACTACCAGATAATCATAAGTATATGTAGTTTTATCGGTCGTAATAGCCTGAGCATCAGGGTTAAATGTTTGAACCAATTCTTTAATCCAAACTGCTTTTTTGGGCATTACGTCAGCTTCATTTCTTTCGGTTTTTTCAATATCGAAAACACCACTTCCTACCAAAGTCCACGCTGGTTGATAATAATGTTTCTCGGAAGGGTCAATGATGGCAATATCTAATTTTTTATTCTTGCGAAACAACTGTGCCGCTACCGAAATTCCTGCATTTCCGCCACCGACGATGATGATTTGATGGTGATTTTTCATTGATTTATTTATTAAGGTTAAATAGAGTTTTTGAGATAAATGCTTTAAGCTAACTTCATAAAGTATAAATAATTCTTTATATAATTACAAATTTAGCTCGCATTAATCAATTATTATTAGGATAATTCATGTAGTTTATCGAACAATTTAGCTATTTTGGAGTTTGACTCTAAGCTTGATGATTGAATTGTACTAAAAACAAGAAAGCCAGCAAAAACACTATAGCTTTTACTGGCTCATTTTCTGATATTTCATTTATAATCAGGTGATTATATTAATTAGTTCGGCAACTTATCTTTCAATAAACCATACGTCCAAGTACCTGCAACTGCACTCAAAAGCGTTACGATTACAACCATATAACCGCTACCAATTTGAGCAAAAAGTGGGCCTGGGCAAGCACCCGTGATTGCCCAACCTAAGCCAAAAAGTAAACCACCGTAAACTTGACCTTTTTGGAATTTCTTTGAGTGGAAATCGACGGTTTCGCCAGCGATTGTTTTGATATTAAATTTCTTGATTAAGAAAACCGAAATCATGCCCACAACCACTGCACTACCAATTACGCCATACATGTGGAAACTCTGCAAACGAAACATTTCTTGGATACGAAACCACGAAATAATTTCGGCTTTCACAAACACAATTCCAAACATCACACCCACAATCAAATATTTAATGTTGTCTGTCCACGTTTCGGCTTTTTTCATGTCGTTAGGAGCTTCACAAACAAATGGCTCAATAACAGCGGTATCTTGAATTTCTTGCATATTTTTCATCGAATTATTAGCTTAGAATGTTAGAATAATTTAAAAATAAAAGGCATGATTAGATGAGTCATCGTGAAGCCGCCAACCATGAAGCAACAAGTAGCAATCAATGATGGAACTTGTAAGTTTGAAAGCCCCATAATGGCGTGACCCGAAGTACAGCCGCCCGCATAACGAGTACCAAAACCTACTAAAAAACCACCAAAAACAAAGAAAATGAGTCCTTTTACTGAAAATAAGGTTTCAACCGAAAACAAATCGGATGGCATTAAACCCGAAAAATCGTTAATGCCGAGAGCTTTCAAATCATTGATTGTGGCTTCTGAAAGAACAAAATCGTTGGGATTTTCTAAGAAATTTGTAGCGATGATTCCACCGAAAAATACTCCTAAAACAAAAATCAAATTCCAAATTTCTTTTTTCCAATCATATTTAAAGAAAGGAATATCGGCAGGGAAACACGCCGCACAAACGTGGCGAAGTGAGGAAGAAATCCCGAAAGATTTATTACCAATTAGTAAAAGAGTTGGAACGGTAAGTCCGATAAGTGGGCCTGCAACATACCAAGGCCAAGGCTGAAGAATAAAATCAAATAGTTGGTTCATGCGTTTTTTTAATAATGATAATTGATAATTAAGTTTAAGTGCGTCATGTTTACTTTGTTGAATACGAAGCGGTCGTTTTGGTAAGTTTCGCCAATATCATCTTTACGAACCACTAAAAGTAGAGCGTTTAGCCCTTTCAAATAATGGTCAAATTGATAAGTCAAACCCAAATTTATTTGTGAATAAGTAGGCACGCCGTATTTATTTAAAGCAAAGTTTTTTACATCGGGAAGCTGAAAATAGCCGCCGCTGAGTTCGATTTTGATGTGTTTTTCGGGTTTAAAAAAAGTATTCAGCGTTACGGCCGTTGCATCGCCAAAACCTTCGTTTCGCTCACGAGGCATGAATGTATAAAAAGTTTCACGTCCCCATTCTCGTGGCATCAGGTAACGACCTTTGGCCGTGATTCGAGTACCATTTAGAAACCAATCAAATTTGACAGATTGCTGCCCCAAACGACCAGAAAATACTGTTGAACCACTATTTTCTTGCGTATAAGCTTTCGTTGGGTCTTCGTTTCCGCCATTTCCTATGGCATTTTGTTGGATATATTGTCCGCCAAAAATCCAGTTTTTACCAGCATTTGGCTTCGATTTCCACTCGGCTTTTAATTGAGCGGTGTTCAAAACATTATCAATGTAAGTATCCCAAAGTTGAATATTCCATTGTTTCTTTTGGTAAACTGCTCCAACAATTCCAACTCCGCCCGACTCTATGTTATTTTTATATTGAGACGGTTTTCCATTTATGTCAACTCCCACTGGATAAATGCCCATGCTTTCGCCAGTTTCAAACCATCGGACGGTTGAGCGTGGTGAAATTCGCCAAATATATTCGCCGTGAAGATTCAGATTTTTGATTTCTTTTAGCTCTAAAACTGCCGCTTCGACTAATGTTGGACGCATTCGCCCATCTTGTGGATTGATAAAGGGTGTCTGTGGAATTTGACGACCGATAGTTAATGTTGACTTCTTACCTAAATGAGTCTTAACGAATAATTCTTCCAAACGGTCTAAATCTTCGTGGTCATTGGGGCGTTCTATGTCAAATAATCCTATTTCATAGCGATTTGCTTGGTTAGTTTTGGGGTCAACTTTACTTAAATCAGAAGATTTTACATTGAACATAAAAAAGCCACTCAGTCCGACTTGAAAGTGTTTGAAAAACTTCGGGGTTTCGTAGCCGATTCCTGCACCAATTCCCCAAGCGTAATAATCGGTTAAATCGCCTTGATTGATTGTTCCTGACATATAGGAACGAGCATGACCATAAAATCGGCCTCTTTCAAAAAAATGGCTTAATGTATTGGTATCTTTTTCGGCCTCGTGATGGGCATGAATGCCTTGAGCATTTGCGAAACTCACCGATAAGAAAAATGACCAAATAATATATTGTAAATTGATTCTTCTCATAATTTGATACTAATATGATGCAAAAGTATCAGTGGAAAGATGCTGAATCGGTGACAAATGTTACATTGAAGTTTTTTTTCCACTTAGTCACTAAGAAACACTAAGAAAAAAAAGAGACGTTCCATTGCGGCAACATCTCTTTCACAAACATAAATCAAAGGTTGTTGTACTCGAAAAAACTTTTATACAAATTGGTAATCAATACCCGAAACTTGACTTAATAAATCTTGCGGAGCATCTAAAATTTTAGCATCGTGCCTTAACGTTGGTGTTACGGGTGAAAATTTTTGTAAATATTCCTTCATCATGCTGTGTAGAGTAAAGGCAGTATTTGTGCCTTCTTTTACTCCTTTCATGCGGCAAAGCATATCATCTGGGTCGCCGTCACGCTCACACGCACACATGGTATAACTTTTGGTTAAATCGAGGGGCTGACCAGCAATCGTTACTTTTTGTACTCGATGGCCGACTCTTTCAAAAGCTTTAAACTCAACTTGCATTCCTTTGAAACGAATCAACCAGCCTCCAAATCGTTTGGAAGCATCTTGAGCGAATACATTTTGTAGTTCTTTTTCGAGCCAATCCATGATTTGTTGACCCGTTGCCTTGGCGGTTCGTATAGTCGAATCAACAGGAAGCATATCGTATAAATAGCCTTCGGTAATGGCTACTTTACCATCTTTTCCAGCCGTGCGAGGCGGGCAAAAACGGAAGCCATTCGATAGCACAATATCGGCATTGACTTTCCATTTTAGGGCGTCAACAATCATAGTATCAATGGTATTTTCTACCACAAAGTTTCGGTAAAGTGGCAAGGTGCTATAACCTAAAACCTTATTAATTTCTTCTTTAAATGGTTTTTCTATTTGCTCAATAATTTCTAAAACTTCCTTTTTTGCAGGAAATTTTTGCGGATTTACTTCAATAAGCTCGTATTTTTCTTTCGTAATTTTACCATTTTCTACTTTCAAATCTAATCGACCAACGAATGAGCCAAAAGCACCTGGTTCGACGATTTTTGAGTATTCAGCTTGAATTGGCTTGCGTACACGCTCATGCGTATCAGCACCAAAAATATAATCAACGCCCTTGCAATCAGGGTGATTTCCGAGAGCAATTTGTTGTGAAAGTCCGAGATGTGAAAGAATAATGACAAAATCGCATTGTTCTTGTTCCTTCAAAAGTTCAACATATTGTTTCAGATTTTCTTCGGGTTTTGTATAAATAATTCCCTTGCTATAAAGTGGTGACTGGCGAAGCGGCACAAGTGGGTCTGTATAACCTAAAATGCCAATTTTTACGCCCAAACGATGTACAATTTGGTAAGGTTGAAAAATCAATTCGCCCTTTTTTCCATCACCTAAATCGTGGTACATATTGGCACAAACTTTCGGAGCAAGCAAGCCGCCCATGAGTTTCTGCATATTTTTTTTGTAATAAACCACTTCCCAATTTCCTGGCAAATACATATCATAATTAAGAGCGTTGAGCAGAGGAACAAATGCTTGTCCAGTAGTTTTTACCGAAAGCATACTGCCCTGAAACATATCACCCGTGTCAATCGTGATGGTATTTTCGGGGTTTTCTTTCTTCAACACATCCAAAGCAGTTGCCAAATGAGCATAACCGCCAGTTTTGCGAAAAGTAAGTTGATTATTTTCCCAAAAAAGCTCATCGTGAGCGTGTAGCTGACAATGTACATCGGTTGTTTGGAGAAATGTAATTGTTCCATTTTTAGCAGTTTCTGTGCTATTTTTTACTAAAACCGTGGTTTCTTTATTGGCTATTAAAGTAGTTGGAGTTCCCGCTGCCGCCGCTGTAGCCAAAAGCCCAGACCGTAAGAATTTTCGTCTTGATTGCATTTTCGATATTTTTTAGAATCCTGCTTTAATATATGACCAACCTTGCTCTTGTTTTTCGATGATTTCGACCAAACCTGCGGGTACAAATCCAGCCTTCGGGAAGATTTGTTCCTTAGTCAGTTTTTGTTGTTTCAATGAATTTTCACAAACCACAAACGACACACCTTGTTCGATTAAACTATTAATTTCAGGTTCAAATTGGCTTTTACCTTTTAGTACCATTCCCAAACCTTTATTATGCACTACTACTTCAATTTTTGCTGTTGGCCAAACTGATAGCACATTTGATAATTGCTTAGTCAAGGCACGATAAGCAACCGTATCGGGTGTAGAAAGATGAAAAACTACTTGGTGTTCTTTGTTTTTCTTTTGTTTTTGGGCAAAAATTTCGGTTGATGCAATGACTAATAATGCAACTAATAATAGATTAAGGGCTTTCATTGATTAACTATTTAAGGTTGAATGGTGCTAAAGCACAATTAAGAATTAAGAATTGAGAATGAATTTTTATAAAACGCTGACTATAAGCTACATAAGACTTTCTTAGATACAGTACTAACAATTATCTTATTTTGAAGTTTTTTTGTGGGCTTCTTTCCATTCTTTGATGGGTTTATAAGGCCCGTATTTATGTTGTTGTTCAGAGAAGGGGTCGGCATAAGGCCCAAAAGGATGGTCGAAAGGTTTGCCTGCAATATTTGGCCAATCTTTACTCAAATCTTTGGCTGGGCGAGGTTGAGAGTTCACGAAAGCGGCAATGTCCCAAGCTTCTTCATCAGTTAGTTGTGGGCGTTCGTAGGTTGCTCCGAGTGGCATATTATATTTTACGTAACCCGCAAAATTGGAAATTCGGTATAAACCTGCCCCGTGATTATAGCTATTTTTGCCCCAAAGTGGCGGATAAATGTAGCTTTTACCATTTTCGGCCAATAAACCTTCTCCGTTAGCTTGATGACACGATTGACATTTTTGTTCATAAACTATTCGTCCTTTTTCTGGGTCAGTTGGGCGTTTTAAGCCTTTTACTTTAAAAATTCCAGCTCCACGAGGTGTAGTTTTCTTTGGTACGTCTGAGCCAATCCATTTGATGTAAGCCAAAATCGCTTTCATTTCTCGGCTACTCGAATCGAGAGCTTTGCCATTAAGGCTTCGTTCAAAACAATCATTTACTCGTTTGACTTGATTTTCTACCGAACCCGAACGTTCTCTGAATTTTGGATAATTGGCTTGTACAGCAAAATAATTATTGCCCCACGGCTGAGTTCCTGCATTCAAATGGCAGTTTTGGCAATTCATGCCATTTGAAAGATGAGCAACACTGCCTTTTGGGCCTAAATATTCGGAAGTATGAGCAATAAGTTCTTTGCCGTATTTAATCAATTTTTGTTCTTCGGGTTCGAGTTTCGAGGTTCTCCACTCGGCTGGTGCTGTCCAAACTTGCACAAAATTGGTGTCGATTTTTACGACTTCTTTTTTCTCAACAACTTCTTCGGAAGTAGTTGAGTTGGGTACACCGAAAAGATGCACATAGACAAAACCGAGTATTAAAAATATAGTCAGAAGCAATAAACCGCTCAGGAAGCCTAAAATAGAAGTTAATTGTTTTGCTGCTTTGGTTGAATCTGATTTTGCCATAAGATAGCTTTGATAATTTACTACACAAAAATATGAGTAATATCATTGTCCTTATGTGATATTTGTTACAAACTCAGAAAAAATTGTATGAAACGAATATAAAAAATCAACAAGCCTAATAATAAGACTTGTTGTTCCTAATGTTTATTCTACCTTAATTTTATTTTTTCCAGAAAGAATAAGTTAGTTGCGACCAAAAAGTTCTCGGAAATTTCGCCATATTATCAAAGCCAAGTTTAATTGTGCCATCTTCTTTTGGCACATAGTTTAGTCCGAAAATATAGTCCCAAATACTGAGTGTAATGCCAAAATTTACACCATTCATTCGCTCTTTTGGTAGCTCTTCGGCGTGATGCCAAAGGTGCATTTGTGGACTATTAAAAACGTATTTCAAAGGACCTAAAGGCAAATAAATATTTGCATGATTGAGGTGTCCGACCGCCAAGGTGAAAATATGAACAATGAAAAAATCTTCGATTCCGAAGCCAATCATAGCTAAAGGAATGTATTCTAAGGTTCTGTAAATGACGTTTTCCATCCAATGGTAGCGAAGATGCCCCGCAAAACCCATTTCTTCGATGCTATGATGCACTTTGTGTACTTCCCACATCCACGGTACTTTGTGTAGCAAACGATGAATATTCCATTGTACAAAATCACGTACTAAAAACAATGTCAGTAATTGTAACCACGCTGGCCAACTTGCCACATTGAGGGCTACCAAGTTTTTTATGCCGAAAATCCCTAAGAAATCGTTAAAAGCCTGTACCGCCACATTTGAAATAGCGTTGTAAGCGATTAATGAAAACAAGAAGAAATTAAAGAACATATAAAAAACATCGACCCAAAAATCGTGACGGATTGCCCCTTGATTTTTACGCCACGGAAACACGATTTCGAGCGTCCAAACAGCCAACGAAAGTCCCAAAAGCCAATAAAAATAATTGTGCCACGATGGGTTTAAAATTTCGAAAAGTAGGTAACTAAAATATCCTGTATAACTACCCACAATGATTTCGATGTACTTTTCCATGATACTTTGATTAACATTTTAAAGCAGTTTTAAATAGCTTTAAAATTATTGATACAAAGCAACGACATTGAAGATTGAAAGTCTGTGATGGATGTTACAGAAGAAAAATAAAAACTCTCAACAACTAATTTTGCTGAGAGTTTCACGATAAGAAATGCTTAGTTGAATTAATCTGGTTTTTTCTTCCGAAATTCCATCTTATAAATTACCCACCCAAAACCAGCAAGCAGATGAAGTAAAACGATGCCGAAAATTACCTTTTCCCACATAAAATATTAGTTTTTGAATGCTTTTTAGAGAACGAAATTGGTGACTTTTGAGAAGCCGATTTTATAGAAAAACGCTCCAAAAACCTTTCATTTAGCTACCAAATTGATTGATTACTTGCTCTAACTGTCTTTTTTGGACAACACCCGATTGTCGCCATTTGGTTTCACCTTTCTTAAATAACATCAAGGTTGGCACTCCCTGAATACGATAGGCTTGTGCCACCGCTGGATTTTTATCGACATCAACTTTGATAACTCGCACTCGTTCGCCCATATCTGCCGCAAAATCTTGCAAAATTGGAGTCATCATTTTACAAGGGCCGCACCATTCAGCAAAAAAATCGACCAAAACTGGCGTTTCGCTATTGATGATGTCGGCAAAGGTTTGTTTTTTTTCGCTCGTTTCCATTTTCTTAGAGATTTTTTATTTCTTCAAAACTAATATCTTCAATTTTTGAATTTCCATTACTTTTACTGTAAGGCACATTACAGCCTTTGCTTCCACAACCAAAATTCATTAGGGCTTGAAGAAGAAACAAACCAGCCATTACTCCAATGATTGGCTGATGCTCTGTAATGGCAGCATAGCCAAGCCAAAGGCTTATTCCTAAGCGTAAGATTCGCATGAAATCCCAGTTTTTGAGTATTGTTGTCATTGTTTTTGAAGATTTAAGTTATTTATACGCCGTTTTTAATAAGGCCAGTGCATCATGCCACCCGAAAGATTATATAGATTTTTGAAACCACCTTTACTCATCATTTCGCAGGCACTTCCGCTACGATTTCCGCTTCGGCAATACACAAAGTAGGTTTTATCTTTATCCAAAGCAGCTACTTTTTGAGTGAATCCGTTCCCCATAATATCAATATTTATTGCACCGTCAATGCCGCCTTGTTTGTGTTCGGCAAGGGTTCTAACGTCCAAAATAACGGCGTTTGGTGTTTCGGAGATTAATTGCTTAAAATCGGCTGCTTTTATGTTTTCGTAACTTTTCTTGGTTTTAAAAAAATCTAACATGGTCTTGCTTTTGTGTTGTAAATAATTTCTATTACAAATGTCTGATTTTGCAACCAGAAGTAACGTGATAAATGTTACACTTGATTAAGAAATATGAGAATATCTCTTAAAAAGCAAACCCCAAAACATACAATGCTTGGGGTTTAAAAAGGTTATAAGTTAAGTTTAACAAACTGCCGCTTCAACAACTGTTGTTTCAATCGGATTTCCTTTGTTTATCCATTCGTTCATGCCTGCCGAATAGTTTTTGATATTTTGGAAGCCTGCTTTTTCTAAAACTGAATGTCCGATTGCCGCTCTATCGCCACCTTGGCAATGAATAACAATTTGTTTGTCTTTGCTTACCTTATCAAGGTTTTGAAGAATCGTTCCGACAAAAATATTATCAGCACCAGCTATGTGCCCCGTATTAAATTCAGCAACACCTCTGAGGTCGATGATTTGCGTATCTTCACGGTCTAAATAAGTTTTAAACTCGTCGATTCCGATTACATCGCTTTGTTTCAATTCGATTCCTAACGAATTTACATCTGATACATAACCCAAAACATTATCTAAGCCAATACGCATTAATTTACGAGTAAGGTCTTCGATTTGGGCATCGGTTGCCACCAACATAAATTGTTCTTCGTAATTCAAGAACCAACCCATCCAAGTTGCAAAAGCATTATTCCCTTGAATATTGATGCTTTCTGGTACATATCCTGCCGCAAAATCAACTTTATTGCGAGTATCAATTAGTTTAATGCCTTTCGCCATTGCTGCTTTTACTTCTTCACCCGAAAGTTTCTTTTGCGTCGGAACTTCAGTCAATAACGGACGATTCACTTTGTTTAGGTGCTTCATCATCGCAAAATATTTTGGTGGCTCTGGTTGGTCGGCCAACAAATATTGCACAAAACCATTTTTATCGTCTTCGTACTGAAAAGCCCAGTTTCTGATTTTTTCGTAACCTACCGTTGAGCTTGGTACTGCACCCAACGCTTTTCCGCAAGCCGAACCCGCTCCGTGACCTGGCCAAACTTGCAAATAATCAGGCAAAGCATTGAAACGCTGCACCGATTTATACATTTCTAAAGCCCCTGCTTCTTTTGTACCTGCAAGACCTGCTGCTTTTTCTAATAAATCGGGGCGACCGATGTCTCCAACGAAAACGAAATCACCTGTAAACAACATCACTGGTTCTAAACTCGCTGGCTTGTCAGTCAATAAAAAACTGATACTTTCGGGTGTGTGGCCTGGTGTATGTAACACTTCCAAAGTAAGATTTCCGACCGTAATTACGCTGCCATTTTTCAAACCAACGTGTTCGAACTCATATTCCCAACCTTCGCCACCTTCATCAGAAAGATAAAGTGTTGCACCAGTAACGGCTGCCAGTTCTCTTGCACCCGAAAGGAAATCTGCGTGAATGTGGGTTTCGGTTACGTGTGTAATTTTCATATTATTTTGCTTCGCAATTTCGAGATAAGTATCAATATCTCTTTTGGGGTCGATTACGATGGCAATTCCTGCCTTTTGGCATCCTATAAAGTAGCTCGCTTGAGCTAAAGATTTATCATATACGTGTTGAAAAAACATAGTTTTATTAAGTTTTAGATTTGATTCAAAATTAGATTGACTGAAGAATTTTTACTGTGACATTCATTACAGAGCCACGATTTTTTTAGGCTTTGAAGAAAACTTCTTTGGTGATGATGTAAATACCCATAACCAACACAAACCAACCGAATGATTTTTTGAGTTTTTCACCTGAAATAAATTTAGATAGATACGTTCCAACGAAAATCCCTCCGACTGAAAGTGCAGTGAAAGGTAATAAGAAAGCCCAATCGACAGTCAAATTCGATAAATCGCCTAAAAATCCGATGAGAGATTTGGCAGCAATAATTAATAATGAAGTTCCGACAGCCATTTTCATCGGCAAACGAGCAAAAAGTACGAGTGCAGGAATAATCAGAAATCCACCACCAGCACCCACGATTCCTGTGAGCATTCCTACTAACGCACCTTCGAGGGCAATCATCGGATAATTGAATTTCAACTCGCCAGTATTTTCGTCTTTTTCTTCTTTTTTATTTTTTATCATCGAATAAGAAGCCGCCAACATTATAAGAGCAAAAAACACCATGATGCCAACATTTTTTGAAACATCAAAACCTGAAAAGCTCATCAATGGGTCGGGAATGGCAGGAACTAAATATTTGCGAGTAAGAAAAACTGTTGTGAAAGATGGAATGGCAAAAACAAGTGCAGCTCGATAATTGACGAGTTTCTTTTGCATAAAACTTGCCGAACCAACCAATGAAGTTGTACCAACAACGAATAGTGAATATGCCGTAGAAGTAACGGGGCTGATGTGCAATAAATAAACCATTACGGGCAACGTAAGAATGCTTCCACCGCCGCCAATCAAGCCTAAACTAACTCCGATTAATATTGAGGCACTAAAGCCTACTATTTCTGTTGAATTCATTTTCTTTTATAGTGTTTGCGTAAATAACACTACAAAAGTATCGGGAGCGAGGTCGGTATTCCGTGATAATTGTTACACAGCAAAAAAAAATTATGATTTTTATCAATTTTTTGAAACCATAAAAAAAGCCTTGAATTTTATTTCAAGGCTACATCAAGCAATTCAATTTTATTTCTTGAAAGTTTTACTCTGCCGAGGCGTTCGAGTTGCTTGAGTAATCGGGAGATAACTTCTCTTGAAGTGGCCAGTTCGTTACCCAGTTCTTCGTGCGTTACGTTGAAAACTGTGCATCCACATTGAGCAGATTTTTTCTTTAATAGAGCAATCAGACGTTCGTCAAGTTTAAAAAACGCAATTTGGTCAATGGCGGCCAGTAAATCATCGAAACGTTTTTGGTAAGTCATAAAAACGTATTCTTTCCAAGATGAATATTTGGTCATCCATTCTTCTATTTTATGAACTGGCACTTGAATTAATTGCGTTGGGGAGTCGGTTGTGGCCGTAATTTCGCTTTTACGGCTATTTAAGCAACAAGTAAGCGACATCGCACACGAGTCTTTTTCACCTAAATAATAAAGCAAAGCTTCACGGCCTTCAGCATCCGAACGCACAATTTTTACTGAACCATTCAAAATAATTGGTACTGAGCGAATAAATCCACCTGGACGCATCAAAGTAAAACCTTCTTCAACTTCCATGTAAGTGCCGAACTCAATAATTTCTTTTAAAAGACCAACTTCAAAGATGATTCCGAATTTATTATGTAAAAAACTAAGGTCTAATTTCATTTCGAGCAAATTAAAATAAGGTTAAATTGATTTACACTGCTACCCTACGTCTTTGAATTTAAATAATTTTAAAGAAGTCATGCCACTGATATTCAATCTATTGATATTCAGCAAACATTAAAATTATATGATATTACCCATTCGTGTAGGCTTTTACATGAAAATAAGTAAAAAGTATGACATTACAAGTAAAAAGTACCTTAAAACAGGCAATAGGGAGGAATCTTTATTATTTCTTCTTCTCTAAGAATATAGAAAACGTTATCTATTTATGTACTTCTTTCTCTGATAGTATAATTTATACAGTAGTTATCTCTGAGTCTTCCATTTTCCCAAAACGTTCATAGGCTATTGTAATTTTTACGATTGTCTCACAGAAACCAATCCCATATATAAGAAAAAACCCCACCTAAAGGGCGGGGGATTTCTCAACTTTATAGCCATGAAAACTAATACTTTTTATATGCGAGCTTGCTCGCTAAAGAGTTTACGCTAATGATAGTTTCAACTCATTTAATCTCTTTCTAACCGAAGTATCGATTTGTGTATCACCTACACTCAATATATAACCTCCGATAAGGTTTTCGTTTACTTTTTCTTCCAATACAACTTTCTTGCCTGTTGCATCACTAACGATTTTAGTAAATTCAACTCTTTGAGCATCTGTCAACGCCGTAACAGTTGTTACCGTTACTTTCTGTATTCCCTTTTGTTGGTTATACAATTTATCAAACTCCTCTGCTATCGAATAAATCAGATTTTCTCTGTTTTTCTTAGTTAAGACGTTGAAAATTGAAAAAGTCACAGGGTGAACGTTTTTTTCGAAAGTTTTTTTCAAAATCCCTAATTTTGTATGATGACGTACAATTGGATTGCCCATTACCACTAAAAACTGACGATTTTCGTCACATACTGTTTTAAACAAAGTCATGTCGTCATTAACTTCATTAACGACATTTTTCTCTGTTGCCAAATCGAATAACGATTTAGCATATCTATAAGCAACTATTGAGTCTGCCATTGTATTTTGAGCGAATTCTCGGGTGCTTTATAGTTTATTTCTAAACAAAAATACGACCGAGTGTTTCAATAAAACAAATTTTGTGTAATAATTTTTGCAGTTTATTGCATTTACTTCGCAAAATATTGAATTTCTCAGAAGATAAAGCAATGTATGCAAGTAAAGCTACTAATTGAACTAAATGTTAGCAATTAGTTAAGGTTTGCATCAGCAATCAAAGTTGACACTAATGCTTCTTGTGAAGTTTTATCAGACAACTCTCTACGAATTACCTTTTCAGCAATTTCAATTGAGAAACTTGCCATATCTTTCTTCATTTGAGCAATCATCGCAACTTTCTCTTGTTGAATAGCCTCACGAGCATCAGCAATGATTTTATTTCCTTCAACGACAGCTCTTTCTTTCGCTTCAGCAATTAATTTATCAGCAGCATCTTTACCAAGACGAATAACGTTGTCACGTTCAGCACGAGCTTCAGCTAAAATTTTATCGTTATCAGCTTTCAATTTAGCCATTTCAGCACGTGTTTCCTCAGCCATACGAAGAGCTGACTCAATTGAATCTTCACGTTCTTTCAAAGAAGATAATATTGGTTTCCAAGCAAATTTCTTCAAAACGAATACTAAGATTCCGAAAACTAATGCCATCCAGAATAAAAGGCCAATGGCAGGGGTTAGCAATTCCATTTTATTATAAAATTATAGAAATTAATAATATTTTTAAATTAATTGGTGAAACTCGGTCTTTTGTTCTACTAAAAAACGGCACTAATTAGCCAATTTTTAAATGAAATTTGTAGAATTTTACGAATTTTCAAATTCTTTATTTAAGCAAATTTGTTAAGGGCAAAGTTTGAAACCTGCACCGACGCCTAATGCGAGCGGAGCAGGTTTTCAATCTAAAAATGTTTGCGGTTAATACCGCTTGGTTGATTCTTACGCTAATTTGAAAGAAATCAACAAACAGATTACAGCTGCAAATAACGCAACGGCTTCTACAAGGGCAGCAATGATAATCATCATTGTTTGGATTTTGTTAGCAGCCTCTGGTTGACGAGCAACACCTTCTAATGCACTGCTACCAATTTTACCTAAACCAAGACCTGCACCGATAGCAGCAAGACCTGCACCAGCAGCAGCACCCATAACAGCAAGACCACGTCCGCCATCAGTGGCAGCTTGTAAAAGAACTTGTAAAAAAGACATGTTAAAAAAATTTATATAGTGAAACAAAAAATGCAAATAATAAAAAATCAATTGACAATAGTCGATAGTACAGTTTTAACTGTGTTCTTATAGACGTTCATCTGTGGACTAAAATCAATGTCCGTGGTCCACATCATGGTGTTCTTCGATAGCACTACCAATATACATTGATGAAAGCAATGTAAAAATAAATGCTTGTAAGAATGCAACCATTAGCTCAATAGTATTCATAAACAATGTAAACATAGTTACGATACCACCTACAGCAACACTTTTGAAAATAAAAATCAAACCAAGTAAACTTAAAATGATAATGTGTCCAGCGGTGATGTTAGCAAAAAGACGAATTGTCAATGACATTGGCTTCATGAAAACACCCGCAATTTCAACAACCCACATCAAGGGTAACATCGCAACTGGCACACCTTCTGGTTTAACCAAGTGTAACCAATAATGTTTGTTAGCGTTTGCGTGTGTAATAAAGAATGTAATTACAGCCAAGAAAAGCGTAATACTGATATTTCCTGTGAGGTTAGCACCACCTGGTACAAGACCCAATAAATTATTGATAAGGATAAAGAAAAATAAAGTCAACAAATAAGGAAGATATTTTTCGTATTTAGGGCCGATATTTGGTTTGACAACCTCATCACGGATATAAATAATAATCGGTTCAAGGAAAGATTGGATACCCTTTGGTGCTTTTCCACGATTTTGAGCAAAACTTTTAGCAACTGTTGACATCAAAGTGATTAAGATAATAGCACTTAATATCATTGAAGCAACATTTTTTGTAATTGACAAATCCCAAACGTGAACTTCTTCATCAAGTCCACCTTGTGGATTTAGGCGATGAATATGCTCGTGGTTATTGATATAACCATTATAAACGCCGTGGCCTTCGGCAAATCTTTTTGAAGAAAAAACTTCAAGACCATATTGTTTGGTGTATAAAATAACTGGTAATGGTAAGGTAAGACCGTGAGCAAATTCCCATTCGTGAGAATCAGCAATGTGGTGCATAATCATTTGACCGATGTCAAATTTTTCTTCTTCGTGAGACGTAGCTTCGTGGTTCTCATGATTAGCTTCGTGACCTTCCTGAGCAGATACGAAGTTTATCGAAAATAACGACAATGAAAGAACGAGTAGGAGTTTTGTTGTAATCTTACGCAACATATTTTCTGTAATTATTCGGTCAATTAATAGTGAATTCATCACTTTCCTGAATTTTGCCGCAAGTTACTACTTAAATTCCAAATCTCAAACACTGTATAAAATAAATATAGTACAAAAAAGTTTAAAATAAATAATTCTTGCTGTTGAAGACCTCTATAAAGCTCAAAACCTATGAATGTTAAACTAAGAATGAGACGCAAAACCGTAGCTGAAAGGTAAAAGATGATGATATTTTTATCTTTTCCTTGTAAACCCATCTCAATTAGCCGATGCATTAAAAACGAAAAACCTACAAAAAAGCCAAGTATTAACCACCTTTTAGGATGCAAGAAAGTATCGAATGCAAAATATTTGGCTAAAAAAAATACAATTATAAAAAAGAAAGTAAAGATGATAGTACGTAGCATTATGAGTTGTTTAATTTTTAGGAAGTTGCCTAATTACATTATATAGAGCTATACCTATTGAAAGTAACGACAGCACAAGTGTAGCAATTGGATTTTTATTGGTCATTTTTCCATCAAGCCAATAGCCCGCCCAAGTACCCAAACCAATAGTCAATGCCATTTGAAGTCCAATTTGAGTAAAAATAAGCCAATTTTGTTTGTCTTTCATTATTATTGGAAATCTTGTTACTGGTGTACTCTTATATTTATTATTGGAAAACTTGTGCATTGGTTATTTAGCCATTACCCCAATAACCAGTTCACTAATACCCAGTACACCAATAAACTATCTCTAAATCATTTTATAGTTTTTATACTCGCCTATCCGCCAGCCTGTTAGCTTTTCAAACTGCATTAAAACACGGTTTTTTAGGGAATATTTTTTCTGCTGAATATCAAAATCAAAAGCCCAATTCATACGTTCGATGCGTGGTAGAATAACTTTTGGGTGTGTTCCTTCAAAAAGTGTTAGCGAATCAATGCCCGAATAATCAAATGCTTCATTGGCTGGTTGCTGTTCGTCAAGTTCTTGGTCGGTGTGCCAAAAATAAGATAAACCACGCACTTTTTCGGTCATTTTTATAGGTGGTTTTACCCAACCGTAATGATAAATATAGGCATCAATTGCTTTTACTTTCAGTTTTGTATTATCTTTTTTTCGGAAACCTTGTGCATCTCGATAAGACACAACTTTTTTTGTGTGGCGAATAATTCTGATTTCATTTCGGTACCACTTTCGAGAATCTGCTACATATTTATAAGAACCATAAAAATGCGTGTATTTAAATAGTAAACCTTCTATCGAAAAATCATCTTTATACGCCAACATGGCATCTTTTATAGCTTGATGATATTTTTCATGCACAATTTCATCGCTTTGAATATAAAACGCCCAAGTTGTATCATCACTCACAGCTGCCAATGCTTTATCAGTTTCGATAGCCAGAACTCTTCCATCTTTTCGCAATGAATCATCCCAGGTAGTTTCAATAATACGGATTTTGTCTGATTTGATGGATTTTATCAAATCTAAGGTTCCATCTTCTGAGTTTCCAACGGCAACCACAAATTCATCACAAACTGGCAAAATCGAACTAATTGCCTCTACAACTGGATAATCGTACTTGATAGCATTACGGATAATTGTAAAACCTGTTATTTTCATAGATATTAATGAAAGAATGCTTTAATGATAGAATGAGTGAATGTTTTTATAAATTTCATGCGTTTTATTCAATCATTCAAAACTCTATCATTCAATCATTAGATTTGTGCAGCAAATTTACCAAATAAAAAGTGGCATTTCGCACGCCTTCGTAACCATATTTTAAGGCATCCTCTAAATCCATGGGACGATTTAAGATTGAAGTAGCATAATTTATACCTATTTCCTGTAGTTCCTGAGGCGAAACATCGAGCGTTCCACTAATCGCAGCAATTGGAATTTTGGCGTGAGTTGCTCGGTCAGTTATACCTTTTATGAGTTTTCCTTGCAAGGTTTGGTTATCAATTTTTCCTTCTCCTGTAATGATTAGGTTTACGTCTTTCAAGTTTTTATCAAAATCACAGAAATCCATTAATAGCTTCACACCTTCTTTCAATTCGGCATTGATAAAAGCCATTGCACCAAAACCCAAGCCCCCTGCTGCTCCAGTTCCTGCGATTTGTGCGTAGTTTTTTCCAAAATCTCGTTCCAAAACATTGGCAATATTTATCAAACCTTCGTCCAATTGTTCAACAGCATACTCATCTGCTCCTTTTTGTGGACCGTAAACGTAAGCCGCACCATTTTCTCCGAAAAGTGGATTGGTTACATCACAAGCTACTTTAATGTTTAATGATGCATTGTAAATGGTGGATGATGGTGGTTTTATTGCTTTAATTTTAATGAGATTTTCACCAATTGGGCTCAACTTTTTACTACTTTCATCTAAAAACTGCCAACCCAGAGCAGCCGCCATCCCAATTCCGGCATCGGTAGTGGCACTTCCTCCAATTCCGAGTATAATGTTTTCTACGCCTGCTTCTAAAACTACCTTTATCAATTCTCCTGTGCCAAAAGTACTGGTTTTCAATGGATTACGTTCTTCAGCTTTTAGTAAACGTAAACCCGAAGCAGTTGCCATTTCAATAAAAGCTGTTTTTCCGTCGGCTGCAAGTCCGTATTCGGCATCAATTAATCTTCCGAGTGGGTCTTGAACCTGGGCGGTTTGTTTTTTCCCTCCCGAATACCAAAGTAATAAATCGAGTGTACCTTCTCCCCCATCGGCCATTGGCAAACTCACGACTTCGATTTCGGGCGAAACCATACGAATACCCTCCGTCATGGCTTCGCAGACTTGTGGAGCCTCTAACGAACCTCTGAATTTATCGGGAGCGAGTAGTATTTTCAAATCAATTATTAGTGTTTCGACACTTTAGTTTAAACTATATTCTAATTGGCCAAATTTTTCTTCTAAGAACGTCCAATTTGGACGTTCCTACGAGCAAGAATTAAAATTAAAGGGTCAAATATCAGCTATTAATAGACAATTCCCAACGTTGTTTAAAGTACTTTTTACTCAAAAACCTCCGAAAGTCTTCTATTTTGCAAATAAATACCACTTTCCGTTGAATTTTCAACAACTTTTGATTCATTTTCAGGTTCTACTCTAAATTTATTTACACCAACCATCACTTTGCCATTTTGCAAGTTTTTCACTTTTGCTTCATAAGATTGATTAATTTCATCTTTAATAAATCCTTTTTCAAAAGCTGCTGAAATTCCACCCAAACCTTCTACTTGCTGAAACAATTTCCACGCAGCTACTGATAGCTGATTGGTAAGATTTTCAATATAATACGAACCAGCTGATGGGTCTATGGTTTTATCAAGGTGAGCTTCTTCTCGCATCAAAATCGACACATTTCGAGCAATTCGTTCGCTAAATTCAGTGTTTTGTTCACCCATTACCGAGTCATAAGCAAGTACGGTTAAAGCATCACAACCGCCCATCACTGCCGACATTGCTTCGGTAGTAGCTCGCAACATATTGGTGTAAGGACTCAACGTTGAGTCATAGAAACTTGATGTTTGGCAGTGAATCTGACAGTCAGCGATGAGTGAAGAGCAATCATAAGACTCCAATATTTTACTCCATAAATATCGCAAAGCTCGCAATTTAGCAATTTCTACGAAGTAATTTGTCCCCACTGAAACTGAAAATTCTATCTTTCTAATAACCTGTTTTGCTGATAATCCAAGGTCGGTCAATTTATCTAAATTTTCTACCGCAACAGCTATCGTAAAAGCCAATTCCTGCACTGCATTCGCTCCTGCGTTATGAAATACATGAGATGAAACACTCAATGCTTGGAAGTTAGGAAATCGCTCTGATTCAATTATTACTTTTTTTGCACTTTCCCAAGTAAGTTTATTATCTTCCGAAGAAGTTTTAATAAACGAATTCGCTATCACATCTACTTGAAGGCCACCTTTGGGTAAATAATGAATAAACTTTGAGAGATTCACTAATAGTTCGGTACCTTGAAACGTTGTAAAAAAGATAGGCGTATCACTCAGTTTAATATTATTAAGCAATTTTACTAAATCAACTTGATTGATGTCTTTGTTTAAAAAATCAATATTTACCGCATCTGCACCACGTTGCAAATAATTGATTACTAAAGCATTAGTTTCTCTTTCGTTTGTGTATTTCACCGAGGAGCGATTCTGCCACGAACCAGTTTTTTTATTTTTCTGAGCAGCTTGAATTGCAGAAAGTGGTAAATCGCTTAAATCCTCTTTCGCATAGTAAGGCTGGATGTCGAAATTTTCGAGCGAATGCCAAACAAGCGTATCATCGAAGTTTTTTCCTTTTAAATCTTTATTTACTTGGGTAATCCAGTCATTTTTGGTGATTTCTGGAAATTCGGTGAAGAGTTTTTGTTCCATGAGTGAAATTGTATTTTTCTAAGATTATAATTGTTGTACTCTGATAAATGTAAAAATAAGCTTTGTACTTTTATTAGACAAATTATATTTGGTAAAATTTAGTTTAGGAAATACTTTGATATTAGTTTAAAAATCTCAAAATTCACCACTCGGTTAGGTCGTTTTTTTTGTTATCTTTGCAACCCTTTTGATTTTGACTAAAAAATGACCGTTTTAGAAACCCCAAAAAACTCCAATATAACATTGCAACGTGAGGTGGACATCGTGTGGCAGAATTGCCTTAAAATGATACGGGAAAGTATTTCCGAACAAAGTTATAAAACTTGGTTCGAGCCGATAATACCCGCTAAATTAGAAGGGAAAAAACTGACCATCCAAGTGCCAAGCCAATTCTTCTACGAGTGGCTTGAGGAAAATTATGTCCATTTGTTAAGAAAATCTTTGGATTATGCCATCGGTCGTGATGGTATGCTCGAATACTCAATTGTGGTTGATAGCGGAAATCGTCAGAAAAATGAGCCACAAATTGCGGTAAATATGCCTCCAGTGCATAGCCCACAATATGCAAAGCCTGACAATCACAATGCTGATGTTGTAAAAAATCCTTTTCAGATGAAAGATCTGGATTCACTAAGCCTTGATTCTTACCTCAACCCTAATTATACGTTCGATAATTTTGTAGAAGGAGATTGTAATCGTTTGGCAAGAGCGGCGGGTTTTGCGGTTGCATCAAAACCTGGGGTTACTTCGTTTAATCCTTTGATGATTTATGGCGGAGTTGGTCTCGGAAAAACCCACTTGGTACAAGCCATCGGGAATTTTATGAAAAATAAAGCGGGCGGTAAGTTCGTACTTTATGTTTCGTCCGAAAAATTTACAAGTCAGTTTATCAATGCCATCAAAAATAATAGTCTGCAAGATTTCATGAATTTCTATATGCAGATTGATATTCTGATTATTGATGATGTGCAGTTTTTGGCAGGGAAAGAAAAAACACAGGAAACTTTCTTCCATATATTTAATCATCTTCACCAGTCGGGTCGCCAGATTGTGATGACTTCTGACCGCCCACCAAGAGAATTGGAAGGCGTCGAAGACCGACTTTTGTCACGTTTTAAATGGGGTTTAACGGCCGATTTACAAACGCCTGATTTAGAAACCCGTATCGCAATCATCCAGAAAAAAGTACAAGCCGAAGGAATAGAAATTGCTTACGAAGTAATCGAATATTTGGCTCATAGTATTGATACGAACATTCGTGAGCTGGAAGGTGTCATGATTTCGCTCTTGGCACAGGCTTCGCTAACTCGTCGAGAGATTGATTTGGAATTAGCCAAAACCACGCTTCGCCATTTGGTGAAAGATTCGGAGCGTGAAGTGACAGTTGATACAATTATTGAGGCAATTACTGAATATTATAAGGTAAGAACGCCCGATTTGAAAGGAAAAAGTCGTTTACGTGAAATCGTTTTACCTCGTCAAGTGGCAATGTATTTGGCCAAAGAATTGACAAATCTTTCTTTAAAATCAATAGGCTATCATTTTGGTGGTCGTGACCATAGTACGGTTATTCACGCCATTCAGACTGTCAATGATTTGATGGATACTGATAAAGAAATCAGCACAGCAGTAGCTAAATTATTGAAGATGTTTAGAAAGTAATAGGGCCATAGTCTATAGAAATGAGCGAATTTATCCACATTCGCTCATTTTTCATTTCATTGCCGTTGTGTTTAAACCAACGGTAAGTAATAATTTTTTCTTCTTCTTTTGCAAAGTGAAACCGCCCAAAGTTCGATTCTCCCCACTCCTATTCTACATAAAGCACCAAACCTTTCAAATAACTACCTTCGGGGTGGAATAAATTTACAGGATGGTCTGCTCCTTGCGTAAGATGATGCAAAACCCTTACTTGACGACCAACCTCAAGTGCAGCTGACATGACCGTATTATAAAATAATTCTCGGTCAACCACTTGCGAACATGAAAATGTAAACAAAATCCCACCTTTGGTCAGTCTTTTTATTCCTTCCACATTCAATCTTTTATAGCCTTGCACAGCATTATGACGTTTGGCTACGTTTTTGGCATACGCTGGCGGGTCAAGGATAATCAAATCATACGTTTGGTCATTACGCTTCAAATAATTCATTACATCCTCAGCGTAGGCTTCGTGTTTATCGGTTTTTCCAAAATTTAAAGCCACATTTTGATTGACCAAATCAACTGCTTTTTTGGAAACATCGACCGAATGCACCAACTCCGCTCCTGCTTTTAGGGCATAAATCGAAAAGCCGCCTGAATAACAGAATGAATTTAGCACTTTTTTACCTTTCGCATATTGCCCCAATAAAGCTCGATTATCTCGTTGGTCGAGGAAAAAGCCCGTTTTTTGTCCAGTTTGCCAGTCTATTAAAAACTTATTATCATTTTCAGAAACTTCATGTGGAATCAACGAATGAGCGAATGATTGATGCGGTTCGCCGCCCGTTTCTGAATGAGTGAATAGATATGAATTTTCAACCGTTTTTGCAAAGACATCTGGTAAAGTTTCCTTGCTTTTATCATAAACCGCCAAAAGATTTTCGCCATAAATTTGCCTTAATCCTGCTACGATTTTTTCTTTTTCTCGCCACATTCCAATCGTATGGGCTTGAAAAACCACTACACCTTTATAAAAATCAAGAATTAAACCTGGAAAACCATCGCCTTCGCCATGAATAAGTCGATAACAATCGACAACCCCACTCCCACCTTGAAATACAATTGTTTGGCGAACTTGATAAGCCGTATTTAGCTTTTCGAGCCAAAAAGCCTCATTGATTTCGGTAGCTGAGTAAGAAAAAATCTTTACGGTAATACTACCTTTATAAAAATGTCCTGTTGCGAGATAAGTTAGTTTTTTATCGAAAACCTCAACTACATCACCATCTGTTGGACTCCCTTCGGTGCGAGCAATTGCTCCCGAAAATATCCAAGGATGTAGCCGTTTTACAGCTATTTCTTTTCCTGCGTTTAAAATTACTTTTGCGTACATAAATTGTCTTTTTGTGACTCGACAGTATTTTATGCTATAAATCTTTAAAAACCATAGCACTAATCCTGTCAATCCTATCAATCTTATAAATCTTAGTACAAAATAAGAAAAAAATGAGCCTTGATAAAATCATATCACTGATTAAATATTATATTTACCTTCAAGTTTTAAAAGTAGATATAAACTTATAACCCTTAACCCTTAAAAATACCATGAAAGTCAACCGTAGAAACTTCCTACGTCAGACAGGACTTATCGCAGCTACTCCTTTGATAGCCAACGAATTATGGTCTTGTACTCCCTCTTCAAAAACCGAAGAAAAAAACACCGACTCGACCGCAACTTCTTCAATTATATCCGAACCATCAGTAAAAGAATTTGGCTTACAGCTATGGACAGTAAAAGAAGACATGGCAAAAGACCCTAAGGGCGTTTTGAAGTCTTTGGCAAGCTATGGCTACAAGCAAATCGAAAGTTTTGAAGGAGACAAAGGCATATTTTGGGGCATGACCGCCAAAGAATTCAAAACCTATATGGATGAATTGGGAATGTCAATCATCAGTACGCATTGTAATCCTGATTTTACGATGAAAAAAGAAACTGAAGATAAATTCAAAAAATTGGTTGATGATGCCGCAAGTATTGGCATGAAATATTTGATAAATCCTTTCTTAGGAAGTTTGAAAACTGCCGATGAATGGAAAAAAGCAGCCGAAGGTTTGAATCGTCAAGGAGAAATAGCTTCTAAAGTTGGTTTGAAGTCTGGTTATCACAATCACCACTTTGAATTTAAGAAATTTGCCGATGGCACTTGTCCAGAGCAGATTTTATTGGAAGGTACTGACCCTAAATTAGTTGATTTTGAATTAGATTTATATTGGGTTGTGAAAGCTGGCGAAGACCCAGAAGCATGGCTTGCGAAATACAAAGACCGTTTCCGTCTTTGCCATGTGAAAGATTATTACAAAGAAGAAAAAATGAAGGAAATCGAAGCGAAAGAAAAACAAACTGACCCATTCTGGCCAATTGGAGGCTCAACGATTGTGGGAACAGGTCGCATTGATTTCGCAAAAATATTAAGTACTGCAAAAGCCAACGGCATGGAATATTATATAGTTGAACAAGAACGTTTCGATGATACAACTCCACTAAAAGCCGTTGAAACTGACGCTCAGTATATGAAAAAATTGGTATTTGCTTAATTACTATCCGTGGCACGGTGTGCGTGCCACGGATAAACTCTTGAAAAAGAGTGTTTTTATATGAATCAAAACGAAAATTACCTTGATGGCTTGCTTTTGGAAGCACTTCGCAAAGATGACGAAAAAGCATTGGGGTATTTATTTAATACTTTTTATAACAAACTCTACCGAATCGGACTTAAATGGTGCTTAGATAGCGACATTACAGAAGAATCTATTCAACTGATATTCAGCGATTTATGGAAATATCGGCATTCATTAAGCGATATTCAATCATTTGAGGCTTATCTCAAAAGTTCTCTCAAAAAACGTATCTTCAAAGAACTACAAAAAGTAAATAGTATCGAAAAAGTCAATTGGGAAGATGCCGAAAACTTCATTCTTTCTACGCAATCGTATGAGGAGATTTTAATAAAACAAGAATCTGATACACACCTAAAAAAGCAGCTTCACCTTGCCCTTGAACAACTCTCGCCCCGCCAAAAAGAAATCATTGTGTTGAAATACTTTGAAGAACTCAGCTTCAAAGAAATTTCAGAAAAAACTGGGCTACAAATCGATAGCATTTACAAAACCCTACACGAAGGAATTAAAAAACTGAAGGTGATTTTGTAAAATACACTCAATCCGATCAGACGTTGCGGTGCAACGTCTCTACAAATCAAAAAAATATTTCAAAAAAATCAGGAAGATTTTCTGAAAGGTTTCCTCTGTACTTATAGAGCAGAATATTATTCTTACAAACGTACAACATAATAGCAATTTCCATGAAAAATAAAACGGCACTTACCATTGATGAACTTTTAGTGAATGAATCTTTTTTGAATTTTTATTTCAGAAAAGACGAAGCCGATATTTTAGAATGGGAAGATTGGGCTGATGAAAACACCGAACGCCAAGAATTGATAAAACAAGCATTTGGCCAGCTTGACAAACTTTCGTTGAAGTGGAAACAAGAGCAAATTTCGGAGAAGTTTGAGGAATTAAATGAAAAATTAGAAGAAATAAAACCTTTACAAATCAATTATCGTCGTTCGCAAATTATTCGTTGGGCAGCGGCAGTTATTTTGTTTTTGGGCATTGGTTGGTGGTATTTTTTGCAAAACAACAGTAAATCAGTTATTTACACCGAATTAGTAGAAAACGCTCCGACGGCACTTATCGAAAAAGAAAATAATACGGATAAACCTTTGTTGATTACATTAAGCGATGGTTCATCTATTTTGCTACAACATGGCAGCAGATTAAGTTACCCTACCAATTTTGAAGGCGATAAAAGAGAAGTCTATTTAGATGGTGAGGCTTTTTTTGAAGTGGCAAAAAATCCAGAAAAGCCATTCTTAGTTTACGCCAACGAGCTGGTTACTAAGGTTTTAGGAACAAGTTTCAACATAAAATCTTTTAAAGGGCAAAAAGAAATTCAAGTAATTGTTCGCACAGGAAAGGTTTCCGTTTTTAAACTCAACGAAGTTCAAAACAGCAAAAACGTTAAGATTCTCGAAGGTGTCGTAATTATCCCGAATCAACAGATAAAATTCGATAAAGAGAAAAGTAATTTTTCAAAATCATTGGTTGAGCAGCCCGAAATGCTTTCTGAAATGCCTCAATATAATTTTGAATTTAAAGATGTTTCGGCAAGCAGTGTTTTTGCCACTATTCAGAAAGCCTACGGCATCTCGATTGTTTATGACGAAGAATTATTAAAAGAATGCCCCGTAACTGCTTCATTATCAGACGAACCACTCTACGGAAAGTTAGAATTAGTCTGTAATGCTATCGAAGCTGAATACCAACTCATTGATGGTCAGATAATTATAAGTAGTAAAGGATGTAGGAATTAATTAAAAATGAAGAATTAAAAATTGAGAATTAGGAATTACACATTAATAAGCTGATTATATGCTACTTAACATAGTATTTTCATTCTCAATTCTACATTTTTAACTCTCAATTATATTTACCAATTTCATCTAAAAACCAAAAAATCGGTGATGCTACCAACATCACCGAAGTAATTTTCCCGAATTGAATTCTACCAAAATTCAGTTCATCGGAGTGTTTTTGTCTCATTTAATCACAAAATCATCAAAAACGTTTAAAATTATGCTAACTTTTACAAAATCCAATTCATTAATCGGAAAAATTATGAAATTGAGCCTTTTACAACTATGTTTGGCTCTGCTTTTCACTGGACTCAGCTACGCACACAAGAGTAATGCCCAAGAGGTACTCGACCGTGAAGTTTCGCTACAATTGAAAGAACAGAATCTTGAAAACGCTTTGAGTAAAATCGAAGAATCGGCTAATGTTAAATTTATTTTTAGCTCGAAACTCATCAAAAGTAGCCGCTTTGTTTCTCTAAATGTCAAACAACAAAAACTTTCGACCGTTTTAGAAGCACTCTTAAAACCCTTGAATATTGGTTTTAAAGTGAGTGGAAATAAAATTATCTTGAATCGTCAAGCTGAAAGTACCACTTTACTCGTCCCAAACGTAGTAGAAAGTCCGATTACAGGAAAAATTACTGATAGTCGTGGTGAAGCACTTCCAGGCGTAAGTGTGAGCATCAAAGGCACTAAAAAAGGTACAAGTACAGATATTGATGGCTCGTTTAAACTCAACGTAGATGCGGGCGATGTATTGGTTTTTAGTTTTGTTGGTTTTAACACTAAAGAAGTGAAAGTAACTGAAAATCAGTCAGTTATCAATGTTTCGTTGGAAGAAAGTCTTTCATCTTTGAGCGAAGTTGTAGTTACGGGTACTCGTAGCAGTGGCCGCACAAAAATTGATACGCCTGTTCCTGTTGATGTTATTCCACTTTCGCAAGTAACCAATAATGTTGGTCAAGTTGATATTAACCAAATCTTGACTTTCGTTGCCCCATCGTTTCAGTCTTCTCGCCAAGCAATTTCTGACGGAACTGACCACGTTGACCCAGCTCAATTGCGTGGACTCGGCCCTGACCAAGTTTTGGTTTTAGTGAATGGAAAAAGAAGACATCAATCTGCTTTGGTAAACGTAAACGGTACGGTAAATCGTGGTACAGTTGGAACCGACATGAATGCGATTCCAGCCACAGCAGTTGAAAAAATAGAAATTTTGCGTGATGGTGCCGCCGCTCAATATGGGTCTGATGCCATTGCGGGTGTAATTAATATTGTCTTGAAGAAACAAATCGGTTTGAGTGGAAATGTATCGGGCGGAGAATACATTACGAGTTATGACAAAAACTATGCGATTAATAATGGTCAGAATGCAAGTGTCAAAGTACAAGATGGTTTGACTGGGCAATTTGGGCTAAATTATGGCTTTAAAATCGGCAAAAATGGTTTTGTCAACCTTACTGGCGAATATGTTTCTCGTGACCAAACTAACCGTACAGGAACTTATACTGGACAGGTTTTTCCAGCCGTTACAGGCCAAACTGACGACCAAGTTGTGGCAAGTAAAGGCTTAACTCGTGAAGATTTTGATATGCGTATTGGAAACTCACAAGTAAAAGGTGGTGGAATCGTCTTGAATGCAGCTTTGCCAATCAATGATAATATTGAAGTTTATGCTTTCGGTGGCTGGAATAATAAAAAAGGAAATGCGGCAGGATTTTACCGTTATCCGAGCAGTGTTCCTGCGGCGGTTCGTACCAATGTTTTTGCGGTTTATCCGAATGGCTTTTTGCCAGAAATTAATTCTGATGTAACCGATATTTCATTTGCAGCGGGTATTCGTGGGAAAGCCTTCAAAACTTGGAACTTTGATTTGAGTAATGTTTATGGAAAAAATATCTTCGATTATGGTGTTGATAATTCAGTGAATTACACACAGGCAATTTCTGGAAGTTCATTCCAACGAAAATTTGATGCGGGTGGAAATTCTTTCTCACAAAATACCACAAATTTAGATTTCAATAAAAGATTTGAAACAGTTTTGAATGGATTGAACGTTGCGTTTGGAACAGAATTTAAAGCCGATGCCTTTGGAACTCGTGCGGGTGAAGAAAGTTCTTTCACCAATTATAATACAGCTTCGGGTGTAGCGGCTGGTTCACAAGTTTTTGCAGGATTTTTGCCAGCTAATGCTGGTACTAATACAAGAAATAGCTTTGCATTATACACTGATTTAGAATTAGATATTACAAAGGCTTGGCTTGTTTCGGGTGCATTGCGTTTAGAAAAATATTCTAACTTCGATAATACACCACTCAATTATAAAGTTGCTACTCGTTATAAATTGACAGATAATATTGCACTTCGTGGAGCTATCAGCACAGGATTTAGAGCTCCTTCGCTGCAACAAAGCTATTATTCAAAAACAAATACTTTATTTCAAACCGTAAACGGTGTTCAAACACCAGTTGAAAGTGGTACATTTCCGAATGATAGCAAAGCAGCAAAAATTTTGGGGATTCCTGAGTTAAAGCCTGAAACTTCGCAGAACATTAGCATTGGTGCAACTGCACAATTAGGCAAATTGGAGTTAACGGTTGATGCTTATCAAATTGATATTAAAGACCGTATTATCTTAACAAATAACTTCACTTCGGGTGGAAATGCTGAAATTGCCGCTCAATTATCGGCTGCTGGTGCAACAACCGTCAATTTCTTTACAAATGCGATTGATACTCGCTCAAGAGGTTTAGAAGCAGTTGCGGCTTACAGCACCAAAATTGGAGAAAAACAGTCTTTAAAGTTCACTTTAGCTGGTGCATTCATCAATAACGAGGTAATCAAAGGTGCTGATGGAAAAGTAGCCATAAAAGCTTCTGAAACATTAATAAAAACGGGTCAACTTGGAAATTATTTCAACCGTGAAGACCAAAGCCGTATCGAAGTAGCGAGTCCAAAGAACAAAGTAACTGGTACTTTAAACTATAAATTTGGTAAATTCGGAGCAATGATTCGTGTAGTTCGTTTCGGAGAAGTGGTTTATTTAGACCCAACCATTACAGGTTCTGATAAATTTGTGGCAAATACTTTCAATGGTGGCACAAAAGAAACCCTCGACCAAACTTTTACACCAAAAGTAATCACAGATTTGACTGTAAATTATCAATTGGTTAAATCAATCAGCGTAGCTATTGGTGCCAATAATATCTTTGATGTTTACCAAGATGTGCATACACATTCGGCAAACATGTCGGCTGGGCGTTTCGTTTACTCACGTCGTGTGCAGCAAATGGGCTTCAATGGTCGTTATGTTTTCGGTCGTTTGAGCTTTAATTTCTAAGTAGTTAAATATTTACTTCTACCAGAAAGCCTTCTAAGCTATACTTAGAAGGCTTTCTGGTAGAACAATTTTTCAAATTGTTTATTTATTAGAAACAATTTGAAAAATTGTTCTACAAACTCCCAATTAATTCCTTGATTATCAGCGTCATGTTTGGTTCGGCTTTGAAAGCTGCTGCCAGAATATTTTCAATCTCTGCCTTTTTTAAGGTTTCAGGGATACACATATCGGTAATGACCGAAATTCCAAAAACAGGGATTCCCATCTGACGTGCCACAATTACTTCAGGAACAGTACTCATTCCTACTGCATCGGCACCTAGATTTCTCAATAATCTATATTCGGCTTTGGTTTCAAGTTGTGGACCTGTTACACTCACGTACGTACCGCTGTGTATGCCTTCGATATTATTTTGAGTCGCAATAATCTTTGCTTTTTCAATCATTTCTAAGTCATAAGGCTCACTCATGTCAGGAAAGCGGTCGCCCATTATATTCGCTCCAACTAATGGATTTTCGGGCAAAAATAAGGCAATATGGTCTTCGATAATCATCAAATCGCTTTCGTGAAACATCGGATTCATTCCTCCTGACGCATTCGATACAAACAAACGCTCAATACCGAGTAGTTTCATTACACGTACAGGAAACGTAACTTGTTTCATTGTATAGCCTTCATAATAATGAAAACGACCTTGCATACAAACCACATTTTTACCTTGAAGTTTCCCGAAAAGTAATTTTCCTGTATGAAACTCAACAGTTGCGACGGGAAAATGAGGAATATCTTCATAGTTGATAGTATGCTCAACTTCGATTTCAGTTGTGAGTTTTCCGAGTCCTGTACCGAGAATTATACCAAATTGTGGCTTAAAATCGCCGATAATTGATTGAATATAAGCAGTTGCTTCGTTGATATGTAGCATATTTTAAAATTTACAAGTATGTTTAAAATTCTTATTTACTTTTCAGAAATATACGAAATTTCTTAGAAAATTGTCGAAATCAACACAAAAAAGCATGACCTTGTGAGTCATGCTTCTTTTTATACCTTTCTGTAATGTTTAGCGAATTATAACGCTAATGTACCTTTACGAGCTGCATCAACGATAGTAGCTTCTAAGCCTTTCTTGTTGATTGTACGAAGTGCTGAAGTCGAAACTTTCAACGAAACCCAGATACCTTCTGACTCTAAAAAGAATCTTTTAGTCTTTAAATTTGGGAAAAACTTACGCTTAGTTTTATTGTTAGCGTGCGATACGTTATTACCGACTTGCGTTTTCTTACCAGTGATTTGACAAACTTTTGCCATTGCCTTATTGAATATTTTCTATGAAAAAATGAATACTTTCCTCAAACGGAGTGCAAAATTACACATTTTTTTGAAAAGGAAAAAGTATAGTTTAGTTTTTTTTATGTCCATACGGACAATGACGACAACCATTTTTACAGCAATAGCCACGCTTTAAGTGGTATTCGCTCGTAAAAACTAAAAATCCGTTCTCATAATAATAGTCTTCTGTGGCATACCTCTGATTGAGTACGGTCACATTTTCACTTTTTCTTTTACTCACAACTTTAATTTTTTAACTGAGAATATATAACTTAGTGTTTGTATAAAAAGTTTGAAAATATTCAGCATGGAAATAAATATTCGCCAAGCAACCCTCAATGATGTGAAAGATATTCTGCACATTTATGCTGAAGCTCTTGATAATGGAAAGGTTTTATCGGTCGAAAAAGCCCAAAGGATATTTCTAAAACAGCAACAGTACCCTGATTATCAAGTATTTGTTGCAGAATCGGGGCCGCAAATTGTGGGTACTTTTGCAATTTTAATCATGGAAAATATGGCTCACTTAGGCACACCATCGGCGGTGATTGAAGATGTGGGTGTGCTACCAACAATGCAAGGAAAAGGTATCGGAAAACTGATGATGGAATTTGCTCTGAAATATGCTAAAGAAAAAGGTTGCTATAAAATGAGCCTTTCAAGTAATCTTAGGCGTGAAAAAGCCCACCAATTCTACGAATCGCTGGGCTTTAAGAAACACGGCTTTAGCTTTTTGATGGACTTAGCTTAGTCGTATTTTTTTATTCAAAAAGTATGGTTTAAGCACCTTCTTATCGAAAATTGCCAATAATACTATCAAATTGACCAGAAATAATACTTTCACCAGTGTATCTGTCGAGAAATTATTGACAACTTCTAAATGATTCACCCTCGGTATTTCGATGGCAGAATTTGAGTTGGAGAAATAAAACAAAGTCAGACTAAGTGTTCCAACAAAAACCACCGACATCATAGCCAAAAACATCCAAGTGAGTTGGCTACTCCAAGTCTTTTTCTTTACTGGTACATAAGCAATATTTGCCAAAAGACTTTCGGTAAATTGAGCTGAAGGCTTTTCTATTGATAAAGCAATTAGATCGAAATGCACGGCTTCTAAGTCTTCAAAGTATGTTTTATACTCCGCCGATTCAGACAGTAAGTTTTGGTGTTGTGCTAAAATCTCTTTTGAGGCACAACCATCCAAAACATCAAATATTTGTTCGTCAGTTAGCATTTTCATACGATTATTTGTTTTCAATTTACCGCTTCCTATTCATTTCAGAAGCAAAATAAATCATTTTTTATACTTTTTTAAAGCCAAATTGGCAATATCTCTCGTTATTTGGGTTGGCGAATGGCAATCACAGTTACTAAAACCAACAACGTAAATATCTTCGCTCGGAATATACACCCCCATTGATTTAAAACCAAAAACACTACCCCCGTGTTCTCGGCTTGGTGTTCCATTTAGTTCTTTTATATGCCAGCCGTATCCGTAAGTAAATTCTTCGCCATTGTTCAATTTATATTTACTAAACGCTTTTTTGGTGCTTTCAGCATTCAAAAATACATTTTTGTTTAAAGCATTTTGCCATTTCAGCATATCCGCCAAACTCGACATCAACGAACCAGAAGAAAACGGAACACTAAAACTAATGACGGTTTTATTGACAAATCCATATTCTTTTTTGTGGTAGCCATAGGCTCTCTTACTAATCACTTGTCGGTCGCTGGCGTAATACGATTGGCTCATTCCTGCTTTTTCAAAAATATACTTTTTTATAAAATCTTCGTAAGTTTCTCCCGAAACTAATTCAATTAAGTAACCTAAAACAACATAGCCCGAATTATTATAATCGAATTTTTCGCCTGGTGCAAAATCAACGGGTTCGTTCTTAAAGAAATCGACCATCATTTTTGGAGTCATTTCTTTTTGGGCAATTTCACGAAGAGTTTTCATTTTCGTAAAATCTTTAATGCCCGATGTGTGCGTCAGTAAATGATGAATAGTAATTTTATCGCCTGCTGGATAATCTGCAATATATTTAGCAATTGGGTCATTTACCTGCAATTTTCCTTGTTCTTCAAGTATCAGCACCGCAACTGCAGTAAACTGTTTGGTCATTGAGCCAATTTGGAATACACTTTCGGGCGTGAGGTCAACATCTAACTCTACATTTGCTTTGCCAAAAGCCTTTTGGTAAATTGGTTTTCCATTTTTGGCAATCAAAAATACTCCTCCTGGGTCAGATTTTTCATTGAATTCGGTTTGAATCAAACTATCAATTTTCGCTTCAAAAGTTTGTGCAAAAGTTTTTGTTGATAGGATTACGATAAATAAAACTGTAATTTTAAAATAGCTTTTCATATACAATTAGACAAAAGATTTTAGACAAAAGAAATATGCTACTAATAAGCACTTTCTGTTTATTTCACAATAAACTTTTCACTTCGTCTTTCCAAAGTTTTTTCATTTCTTCGGCCAAGCGTTTTCTGGCTCGGTGAATTTTTACTTTAACAGTTTCGGCACTTATTTGTGTGACTTCAGCAATTTCTTCCAACGATAATTCATTTAAATAAAATAAGGTTATCATTGTAGTATCATCGGCAGATAGATTTTGTAAGGCTTTTTGTATTGCCCTTTTTCTTTCATTTATTCTTAAATCTTCGGCCGAATCGCTCGAATGACTAACCAAAAATGCTTCTGAAGAACTTTCAATATCAACCGCCTCTACTTTATTCTTACGTTTTTGCATCAGAGCAGCATTGAAAACGATTCGATAAAACCAAGTAGTGAATTTTGATTCTGCATTAAATGATTGCAAAGCCCCGAAAACTTGCATAAAAGCATCTTGTGCTACTTCTTCTGCGTCTTCTCGGTTATTCAGAATTCGGTACGCAACCGTAAAGGCATAGTCTTTATGGCGATTAATCAGCTCCTTATAAGCCGATTTATCACCAGTTCTGATACGATTGAGTAGGTTTATATCTTTCTGATTATCATTCACACTGATTGGATGCAGATAGTTTAGAAAAGGTTACACTTAAAAGTATAGAAATTAGTTTTATGCCTTTCACGAAAATATTTTTAAAAAATTTTGCCAACTGACTTAACACTAAATCACTTATAGTCAACACTTTAACAAATCTATAGTTTTCAATTCATAATTCTCAATTAAAACATCCTGTAACCTGCAAAAAGAAACCTGCATCCTATCAGCAAAATAAAATTTCAATACATAAAACATATACAAAATTATGGACCCAAGAGCAGCGATTGTAGCAATGTCGATTCCGATTACAGCCATTTTAGGCTTTGTTGGATTAATGATTATTCTGAGAAAATTTGATAATGACGAGAAAATGGCAATGATTGAAAAAGGTATGACTTTGCCACAAAAACAAAGTTCGACAGTAAATCCAGCATCAGCCTTGCGTTGGGGATGCCTTTTTGTAGGCGTCGGACTCGGTATTTTCGTAGCAAATATGATTGCAAGCGTAAAACAAGATAACGATGCACTTTATCCTGCTTTAATTATGTTTTTTGGTGGAGCAGGTTTGTTAGTTTCTTACTACATTCAGCTCAAACTCGACGAAAGAAGCAAATAGAGTTCTGAATTCTGAGTCTTGAGTTCTGAGTTCTAATTGCGTCTTTAGAAAAGCTATACGCTTAATTCTGTACTCAGAACTCTAAACTCAGAATTCAGAACTATTTCCATTTCGCTAAGTTGCCTTTGCCTCCAATTGCCCAACAAGCATCTTTAAAGCAAGAAATTGAGTGAAAAGATTCATTATCAATAGCTTTCCATGTGGTTTCGTCTTCTGTGAGCAAGCTTGTTCCCGAAGTTCCTACCAATAACAAACTTTTGTTAGGCAACATCCAACCAGATTCTTTCAAACCATCAGGCTGAGCAGATACCAAAAACTTCCAAGTTTTGCCAGCATCTTGCGTAATCGCCACATTTTCTACTTTTTCTTTATCGTTTTTATAATCGCCACCTACGGCAATTCCTTGATTTTCATTCCAAAAATGTAAGCCAAAAATACCCGAAGTTTGCCCTTGTTTAAATGGTGTTTTATAAACTTGCCACGTTTCACCTTTATCAGCCGTGAAGAAAATTCTACTTTGAGTATTGAGCCACGCTTTTCCATTGGCTTGGACAGCCACGCAAGTGCCGCTTGAGGCAAACGACGCCTCACCTTCAAGCACAGGTGGTAACTTTTCTTTATTGATTCTTTGCCAAGTGTTTCCTGCATCAAGCGTTCTTAAAATAAATGGTTTATCATCAATTGGGTCACCGATTAGTATTCCTTCTTTTTCATTCCAAAAATCCATTGAGTCGAAAAATACACCTTTATCTTTATATTCCAGTACTACTTTCCATGAATTTCCTCCATCAGTTGTCTTGAAAACCTTTGCGGCACCTTCTTCAGCCAAACCAGCACTCATGATGTATGCTACTTTTTCGTTTACACCATATATGTCTCTAAAGTCCAGTTTTTCAGCACCGTTTACTTTTAATACTTGCCATGTTGCACCTGCATTGGTTGTCCGCAAAACCGTACCTTTACTCCCACCCGCCCATACAACTTTTTTGTTGATGGCATGAATCGACCTAAATGAAGCATCGGTTCCAGATTCTTGTTTTACCCATTGGGCATTTATGGTGTTTGCACACAACAAAAGGAATAGTAAGTGGGCTTTTTTCTTAAAAATCGAGCAAATCATAGTAAACAAAGAGAATAGTGGTTATTTTTGTAGAATGAACGTCCGAAAGATACATATTTTCTATATTTTTTTACTTTTTTTAGCATCCAATTTCGCTTTAGCACAAGAGGATGTAAAAATTGAACTGAGTAAAAAAAATATTTTGTTGGAAGAAAACTTTACGATTAAAGTTTTCATTCGGAATACCGATAAATCTGCTATGAGTGCTTTTCCAGAATTGCCAAATTTCACAAAAGGGGCAAGACAAAAAATATTCTCTAAAAATCCACTCGGCTACACCATCACCCAAAACTACACACCAATCAGAGAAGGTAATTTCAAGATTCCGAGCTTTACACTGACAGTCAATAGCAAAGAATATACTACCGAATCTTTTACCATTGTGGTAAATTCACCAGCAGATGAAGCTGATGAAAACAATGAGTCGATTTCACCCGAAAAAGCTAAAAATAATACCTTTTTGGCTATGAATGTTAGTAAAAATAAAGTCTATGTAGGCGAAGGTTTCAAAGTATCGCTTGCTTTTTATGTAGCAGAAAACAATACGTTAAAGATGGACTTTGCTGATGATTTAAACGCCCAAGTTGATGCTATTTCCAAGAAGATAAAATCACCCGATTGCTTAGAACAAAGAATTTTAATTTCGGATTTGAAAGGAATGCCGACCATAATCAACGGCAAAAAATATCTTTCTTACCAGTTTTTTGAAGCAAATTATTTTCCACTCAACAACAAATCTATTAATATTCCTGCGGTTGAATTAAGAATGATTCAAACCATTAAAAATGCAAAGGAAAGTATTATTTTCAAAGACACTCCGCAAACCATTTCAGTTTTAGATTTACCAGAGCATCCGCTTAAAGATAAAGTTTCGTCAGGAAATTTTAGTTTGGTTGAGCAAATCGAAACTCGTAAAATCAACACAGGCAAAAGTTTCAGTTATTTATTCAAGATTGTGGGTGATGGCAACTTTTCAACCGTTAATGTTACCTCTCCAACCAATGATAGTTTTTTTGATTTTTACCCTCCCGAAATCAAAGAAAACCATACTAATGGCCAGCCAAGTAAAGAAAAACTATTCAGATATCGAATTTTACCCAAAGACTCTGGTCAATATCAATTTGATAAGTATTTCTTTTGGGTATTTTTCAATACCAAAAAAGAACAATATGATACCCTCAAATCGGCTCTAAAAATCAAGGTTTTAGGCAAAACTATTGCCAGTAAAGAAACAGATGCCTCCAACGATATTTTTGCAGGAATTGATAAACTTGATACTTCACGAACCGAAACAAATTATCAAGAAGTCTTAAAAAACATCTCTAACTTACTGATAATCTGCATGTTAATAGGAAGTTTATATTTATTTAATTGGGGAAGAAAGAAAAATGCCAATAATGAATAACAGCGAACTAAAAAGAAAATAATTGATAATTGATAATTGATAATTAATAAATGAGTAGCACTTACGGAAAAATCTTTAAAATATCGACTTTTGGAGAATCGCACGGAAAAGCAATCGGTGTAATAGTTGATGGATGCCCAGCGGGAGTTGAGTTTGATGAAAATTTTATTCAAAACGAACTCGACAGACGAAAACCTGGCCAGTCAAGAATCACCACCCAACGCAAAGAATCTGACGAATTCCAAGTTCTTTCTGGGGTTTTTGAAGGAAAAACTACCGGAACTCCTATCGCAATGGTGATTCCAAACGAAGACCAACGCTCAAAAGATTATAGCCACATTGCTACCCAATTTCGCCCTTCACACGCAGATTATACCTACACGGCCAAATATGGCAACCGTGATTATCGTGGAGGTGGACGTAGCTCGGCTCGTGAAACGGCTGCTCGTGTAGCTGCTGGAGCATTGGCAAAAACGCTTCTTTCTACTAATAACATTACGATTCAAGCCTACGTTTCGCAAGTTGGAAAGCTAAAACTTCATAAACAATATTTTGAGCTTGACCTTTCAAAAACAGATGATAATGCTGTGCGTTGTCCTGACGAAGAAATGGCTCAAAAAATGTTTGATTATATTGATGAAACTCGCAAAAAAGGTGATTCAATCGGTGGAATCATTACTTGTGTCATCAAAGGTGTACCAGTAGGTTGGGGTGAACCTGTTTTTGATAAACTTCATGCGGAACTCGGCAAAGCCATGTTGGGAATCAATGCAGTGAAAGGCTTTGAATATGGCAGTGGTTTTGAGGGAGTTGAGCTATACGGTTCGGAACATAACGACGAATTTTTTATTGGCGAAGATGGCAAAGTACACACAAAAACCAATCTTTCGGGCGGTATTCAAGGCGGAATTTCTAATGGTGAAGACATTTATTTCAGAGTAGCCTTTAAGCCTGTAGCCACCATTATGCAAGACCAAGAAAGTGTCAATGCCGAAGGCGAAAAAGTAATTGTTTCGGGTAAAGGTCGCCATGACCCTTGTGTTTTGCCACGTGCAGTGCCAATCGTTGAAGCAATGGCGGCTTTGGTTTTAGCCGATTTTAGTTTGAGAGCAAAATCAAATAAAGTATAAGATGCTTTACTTAAATTTTCAAGGAAGCCATTTTAATGAAGCCTTCGCTTTGAGCGAAGGCTTCATTTTTTTTAAATTCACAAGAATTTATTTTCATTTTTTATTGAAAATATTATTTTTATTATAAATTTGATTATTTCAAAAAAAATAACCTAATTTGTTAGGATTTCTAAAAAATGTTCTAATTTTGTAATTAATAGGCATTTAGCTTATCAAAAAACCAATCAGTATAGTATAAAATGGAGTTTATTAGTGACGAACTTGATGCGTATTGTGTTGCCCATACCTCGACCGAAAACGAGATTCTCAGCAAATTAAACCGAGAAACCCACGCCAAAGTCTTGCAACCACGCATGTTGTCGGGTCATTTTCAAGGGCGTTTTTTATCAATGCTTTCGCACATGATTCGTCCGACGAATATTCTTGAGATTGGTACTTATACAGGATACTCTGCTTTGTGCTTGGCCGAAGGACTACAAGAGGGTGGCAAATTATTGACCATTGATGTAAATGAAGAGTTGGAAGGCTTCGTCAGAAGCTTTTTTAACCAATCACTACTCAAAGATAAAATAGAGTTTCAGATTGGAAATGCGGCCGAAATAATACCGACACTCACTCAAACCTTCGATTTGGTTTTCATTGATGCAGATAAACTCAATTATGATAAATACTACGACTTAGTTTTTGATAAAGTCAGACAAGGAGGTTATATCATTTCGGATAATGTTCTGTGGAGTGGAAAAGTAGCTGACCCAAGTAAGAAAGATAAAGATACAGTTTCGATTAGGGCATTTAACCAAAAATTACACGAAGACCCACGTACCGAAAATATATTATTACCTATAAGAGACGGCCTGATTGTAGTAAGGAAGTTATAATTTTTTACTGGTAGATTGGTTATTAGTAAATTGGTTATCGGCAACTCCACCAACAACCAGTAACAAATCTACTAATAACCAGTAACAAATAACCCAACAACGCATAACCATTACAATAGAACCCATATTTTTCCTAATAAAAATGAAAAAAAACGTTGCTTTACTACTTTTGCTTGTATGCATTCAAGGAGTATTTGCCCAACAGGCAATTCTTCCTGAAGTTCCTAAAAAGTTGGAGTTTGCGGGTGTAACCGTAAAACTTGACGCTGATGCCCAAAAACTTGTTCAGAAAGAAGTCAATGCGTTACTTACTCCTGAAAACAAATATTTAATTGATAAACTGGAACGGATTCAATGGTATTTTCCAATCATAGAGAATATTCTTGAAGAAGAAGAAGTACCAGAAGATTTCAAATATATAGCTGTTGCTGAAAGTTCGCTTCTACCCGATGCCATTTCTACTTCTAATGCGGTTGGTTTTTGGCAAATGAAACCAACAACTGCCCAAGAAGTTGGTTTGAGAGTCGATAAAGAAATCGACGAACGTAAAAATATCTATTCCTCAACCAGAGGAGCTGCATTGTATCTAAAACGTAATAACCTGATTTATAAAAACTGGATTTCTTCACTTTTTTCTTATTCTCTCGGTGCCACTGGTATCAGTAAAATTGTTCCTTCGCAATGGTCTTATGCCAATGAAGTTAATTTTGATGCCCAAACCGACCGCTATTTGTTAAAAGCCATTGCTCATCGCATTGCTTTTGAGTATAGAATTAATCGTCTAAAAGAATCTCGTTTTGCGTTTGTTGAATATAAGAAAACGAAAGGCAAGTCGCTCAGTGATATTGCTGCAATGGCAAATATTGATATAAACGAATTAAAAAAACACAATTCTTGGTTGCTCACAAGCACGATTCCATCCGACAAAGATTATTCGGTAGCTATTTTAGTTCCTGCTGAAAACTTAGAAGATGTCCAATCAAAACTCAATCGCCAGAATGAACTGGCAACAAGCGATGCCGCTTTCCCGATTTTGAAGCGTGTGACGGTAGTTACAGCTTCGGAAGAAGAACCCATTTTCTACGAAATCAATGGTAAAAAAGGGATTTTGGCAAAACCAGGCGATGATGTTGCTTCATTGGCTAAAAGTGGCAAAATGAAAATTGCTGATTTTCTTCGCTACAATGATATGACAGACAAAGATTTAGTGGAGGAGGGCAAAATCTATTATTTGAAGAAAAAAGACCGTAAAGGCCCAGTACCTCACCATGTTGTTTTGACAGGACAAACAATGTGGCAAATTTCACAAATGTACGGTATTCGTATGAAGAATTTACTTCGCCTAAATCGAATGAATACGGTTCAAAGAATTCAAAAAGGAAGAGTGGTTTACTTACAGAAAAAACGTCCAAAAGACCAACCAATTGAGTATCTAAATGGCAAAGACAGCGAAGAATTGGAGAAAGTACCAATGAAAGAGCAGTATGACGGAACAGAGGAGAAAGTTTTGGTAAAAGATGCACGTCAGCCAGAAACAACAGAAAAACCAACAAATACAACACCTAAACCTACAATTCCAGAAAGTGTAATTGTAGAAGAAAGTTCTAAGAAACCGTCTCGACCATCCAGAGAGGAAGATGATATTATTGTGATTTCGGATCGAGACGATGTAACACCAGCCGAAACGAAAAAAGCACCAGTGAATCCGACACCACCTGCTTCGGTAAAGAATACTCCAGTAAATCCGACCTCAACCACTGTAAAAACCACACCAGCAAAAACAACTACATCACCCGCACCAACCACAGCATCAAGTTCAAGTATGCATACAGTTGATGTTGGCCAGACGCTTTACAGTGTTGCACGTCAATATAACGTTTCGGTACGAGATTTGGCTGAGTGGAATAATATAACAACAAGTGAGCGTGTAAAAGTTGGTCAAACTCTTATTGTTCGACAACCCAAAAGCAGCACAACTACGGCAGTTGTGGAGCCAAAAACTGAAAAGCAAGCTGCTTCAACGACCTCGCACGTTGTTCAAAAAGGCGAAACACTTTACAGTATTTCAAAACGTTATGGTGCTACCCCTAAACAAGTTCAAGAGTGGAATAATATGGCAGACCAAAATGTAAAACTTGGTCAGAAATTGATAATAAAAAAATAAAGTGCAATATTAAATCAAACCTGTAAGGTCTTTAAGACAGACTTTACAGGTTTTTAGTTGAGAAAAAGATGATTTTAATTGAAAATACTTGTATCAGTGATGATGTTGCAGATAAAATGTTTGTCTGTGATTTAGAAAAATGTAAAGGAGCTTGCTGTGTAGAGGGCGATTTAGGAGCCCCACTCGAAGAAGCAGAATTGGCAATTTTAGAGGAGGTTTATGAGCAAGTAAAACCTTATCTTTCTCCAGAAGGTATTAAAGCCATCGAAGAGCAAGGCAAATATATCAAAGATTGGGAGGGCGATTATTCGACAACCACGATCGGCGATAAAGAATGTGCTTATGCCATTTATGATGAAAATAAGATTTTGAAATGTGGTATCGAGCAGGCTTATCTTGACGGTAAAATTTCATGGAAAAAGCCGATTTCATGTCACCTCTATCCTATTCGTATTACTAAATACGAAAGCTATCACGCCCTTAATTATGACCGTTGGTCGATTTGTAGTGATGCTTGTTCGTTGGGCGAAAAACTGGGTGTACCTGTTTATCAATTCTTGAAAGAACCACTCATCAGAGCTTATGGAGAAGAATGGTATGCCGAGTTGGAGAAAGAAATTAGTACAAAAATCAGTAATAAATAAAAAGTTTTTAAACGTCGGCAATGCTTTAAGCCCGTAGTGGAACTACTTACTGACGTTTTATTACTTACATCAATTTTAATGTCCAAAGCGAAAGAAAACAGATTTGATGATATTTATGATGTTGTTCGGCTCATACCACACGGTCGAGTGACAAGCTACGGTGCGATTGCTAAATATCTCGGCGGTGGAGGTGCAAGAATGGTTGGTTGGGCAATGAATGCTTCCCACGGAATGCCGGATGTTCCAGCTCATAGAGTTGTAAACAGAAATGGCTTATTGACAGGAAAACACCATTTTGGCGGAAATTTAATGCAAGAACTACTCGAAAACGAAGGAATTAAAGTTGAAAAAGGCCAAGTTGTTGATTTTAAATCACTTTTTTGGAATCCAATCGACGAATTACTTTGAGCCACTTTTGTTCTTTCGGCAAGCATCACTACAATATTTAACTTCGTCCCAAACTTTCTCCCATTTTTTTCTCCACGTGAATGGTCTTCCGCAAGTAATACATATTTTTGAGGGTAGATTTTCTTTTTTTACTCCTTTCATTCCTAAAATTATTTTTCTCAGTTTCTATTATAAAACACTATATTCAATAAACAATCTATATTTAGAATTGTTGTTTAAGAGGAAAATATGATTGATTTGCATGAACTCAAAAGAAAAATATCAAGCACTTCCTGATGAAGATAAGGATAGAATTGTTGAAATGGCATGGGAAGACCGAACTCCATTTGATGCCATCGAAATACAGTTTGGATTGAAAGAACAAGAAGTGATAGAACTGATGCGTCGAGAAATGAAACCATCTTCGTGGCGAATGTGGCGTGAACGCGTTCAAGGACGTAGTACCAAACATTTAGCAAAATCATCAATTGATGATTTTAGACATAAATGCAGCCGTCAACGAAGTATTTCGCACAATAAAGTTTCGAAAAGATAAAAGCTATAATTACTGTTTTTGGTGAATTTTCCAAAATAAGTTTTCTTTTTTGTTAATTTTTCAAAATTTATAATTGTTTTATTTAAAAAAGCAGTAACTTTGTGCCAAATAATATTTTGCACTTCCAAAAACAATTACTCCCAATGAGTATTAACAAACTTGACCAGATAGACCACAGTTTACTGGAAATCCTTCAAAGTAACGGTAAAATTACTAACGCTCAACTTTCAAAAGAAATAGGTTTATCACCTGCACCAACCCTTGAAAGGGTTAAGAAATTAGAAACTTCTGGTATCATTAAAAGCTACCATGCTCAAATAGATAGAGAAAAAGTCGGTCTTGGAGTTATGACATTTGTACAAGTTTCGCTTTCTGGACACAGAAAAGCAGTTACAGAAGCATTTGTTGAAAAAATAGCGAAAGTTCCTGAAATTATCGAATGCCACCACGTAACAGGTTCATGCGATTTTCTGTTGAAAGTTATTGCTAAAGATATTAATTCTTACCAAAAACTTATCATGGAAACTATCAACGAGATTGAAGAAGTAGCTAATACTCAAACAATGGTGATTCTTTCTACTTTTAAAGATACACAGGTTTTACCAGTACCTTGATAGGCATTTGATTTGTCAACAGTAGACAAATAGCAAAAAAGCTCTGAAACCGTCGGTTTCAGAGCTTTTTTGCTATTTTAATCAAGGCAATTTTTCAATCTGATCAATTTTTTCCCAATTCGGGTCTGGTTTTAATGTAGTAGCAATAAAAATTTCACCTTTCTTATGATTAAAAACACTTGCTCCATTCATTTTCATTTGTGCAGAAATTTGGTTTGGCGTAAGTTTATACATACTGCCAGTAACTGCATCTACTACAATTCCGATGATTCCACCTATAAGTATATTTCCGAAAAACCAACCATCAACCTTACGTTGTAAGATTGTTTCGTAAGGCATATAACCTTCGAGCGTAATCGTGATTTTATACTCTTTTTTGCTACTTGGCTCACCTTCCATTCGACCCATTCTGGGTAAACCTAAGGTTTTAGGAGTAAGTCCATAATCTTTATCATCAAGCAAAATTTTTGCACCTTTAGGCTGGCTACTAATAAAAATATCCTGGCTTTTTCCGTGAATAATTGACGCACAGCTCATCACTCCAAACAGTGAAAAGGAGCTAATTAATAATAAAAATGCTCTTTTAGGTGTAGAATTCATTTTAAATTGCATTAAATAATTGTGGTGATTACAAATTTACGATTCAATTTTTAACAATTTTCTTACTCACATTCAAGTCTGAAGATTTCAATATTAAAAAATAAACCCCAGAAGGAAATTCGTTGAGAGGTAGTTTTTCTTGCTGATTAAAAGAAAGGTTTTTCTCCAATAAGGCCTTGCCATCCATATTTTTGAGTGTCAAAGTACCAATAAATGGCTTTGAGGTATGGTTTTCGATGGTAATTTCGCCCGCTGTCGGATTCGGGTAAATACTAATTGCTTGGCTTTCTTCTTCGGTTGCGAGTGGGGCTAAAACTACAATACTATTTTCGGCTAAAATGCTGCCTGCTCCGCATACATTACTGACTTTTTCAATCATATAATTAGTCGCACCCATAGGCTTCACTTTTAGGGTTACTTCTTTTATTTGAGCTACATTTTCGGGCAAAGAGCTAATCTTATATGTAAACGGAGGTGTGCCAGTAAATCGCAAATTTAATGTTAAAGTTGTGTCATAAGGCATTGTCTTATTTCCTACAAAACCCAAAGATGTTGGTCTTGAAATTGCAAAACTTTTACTTGGAATTTCTTCAAAATAATCAGCATTAGGCTTTACCCTGAAACGATAATTTTTCCCTTCTTGCAAAGTATCTGGGAGCATGATTTGAAATGGGCTTTTACTTGACTCGGCAAGTTTCGTTGGTTTTGCAAATGAGCCATTCGCATTAGATAATTCGAGTTGATAATTCCATTTTTCAATTTGTGTATTCTTTACCACAAATGCCACATTCACCGATTTTTTAACACAAATTTGTGTATTTTCAGGAAATTCAGTCGAAATAATTGGTTGCGGCAAGACCGAGATTTGAAAATTATCTTTCAAAAAACCGAGAGAATCAACTACAGAAATAGTCGTATCTTTTCGAGGGGAAAACTCAATAAATGGTTGTCCATTAACACCATTCGACCACAAATGGGAACCTTTCCAAGAAGCATTCAAACGTATTTTCTCACCAAATTCAACCGTTTTTTTCTCAGTTTTATTGACATTTTTGAAAACCGTGAAATTATCTCGAACTACTCCATCAGTCGAAATCCAACGAGCATCAAGTCGGTTGTCATTTATAGTAAAAAGTAAGGAACCTCCAATCGAGATATTAGAATAAATCGAGCTTGGGTGTGGATTAGGGTCACCATTCCAATCAAGACGGCCAGCCGAGCCAACTACACAATAAATAGTGCCTTCATCTTTATTGATATAAGGGCGAGAGTCAGCTTTTTTTTCATATTTACCATTGGCCCATTGCGTAGGATGTATATAATCATTAAAAGTAAAAGCCTTTCCGATATGGCCTTTCATTAGATGTGAACGTTCGTATGAATGGCTATGACCATTCAAGACCAAATCTACCTTATACTTATCAAAAATAGGTACTAATCCTTCCCTAATAGCCACTAAATCAAGTTCTCCATCAGAATCATGAGAACGTTTCGTATAAGGTGGATGATGAAAAGTAATAATTGTCCAGAGAGATTTTCCTTTATTGGCTTCTAAATCATTGATTAGCCATTTGTACTGACGACTTTGTGGGTCATAAAGTCGGTATTTCCCTTCATCTAAACCATAAGAATCAAGGGCTACGAAGTGAATATTCCCATAATTATACGAATAATATTCTTTCGTTCCCGAGGCTAAACCGCCCATTTCGCCTTGAGTTGGCACATTTATTATATTGAAATATGAAATTTTCTTATCAACTTGAGCGGTGGCAGTTTCATAATATTCATGATTACCTGGTACTGGAAAGAACGGTGTATTTCCGAGAATACTACTGCCGTAAAAATCAAAAACTTGGCGTTGATATTCTATATCCGTTCCGCAACAGTAGGCATTATCGCCCAACCAAAGCCATAAATCAGTGTGATTTGATTTATTTTTGAGATATTGCTCTTTTACAGCCGTTTGATTGTTTATATACTTCTCTGTAGAATTATCACCAAAATCACCCATAGCCCAAATATTTATTGGGCGATTATCAGTTGGAGATGGGGCTGTTATGAAGTAATAATCTTCACCAGAAACTAAAAGGTTAGATTCCGTTCCGAGAGTGTAGTTATATTTTGTATTGGCTTGTAAACCCGTCAACTGGACACTATGCTCAGTCGTTAGGCTATTAATAAATTGAACTTTGGGCGTAATAGGAGTATTTGGATTAGCTGGCTTCGAAAAGAATGTAACTAAACTTTTTGTCGGTACATCAGTTCGCCAACGAATAATTACACTATTTTGACCTAATTGCTGTAAATAAGGCCCACGAGTAATTTTTTGGGCGAAAAGTCCCTCTCCTATCGGAAAGGTTAGTATTAAATAAACGAAGATAATTTGTTTAAATACTTTTTTGAGCATATTTCTGGAAAATTTCTCCAAAAATACGCTCAAAACTACTTTCATCAGTCAGAAAATCATTATTTCTTTTTCTTGTCGGCTTTCATCAATTTTTTAGTTTCTTCTATCAGTTTCTTAGCTTCTTTGTAGGTTTCAAGTTTCTTATCGCCATTGTCAGTTACAATATTGAAATATTGCAGTGCTTTTACATAATCTTTTTCAGCACTGGCAATTTTGCCAAGCGTAAGATTTGCCCCAAGAAAATAGCCCGAATCTTTTGAGTCATTTTGCAAAGCGAAATCAATGGTTTTTTGATAATACTCCTTCGCTTTTGGTAAATTTCGTTTGTAATTATAATTGATGTATCCCAAAATATAAGCAGCATAACGCCCAGCGGTACTTTCATAGCCATATTTGGCTACATTCACATTGGCAAGCAACTCCTCGGCCAGTTTTTCGGCCTCGTCTGATTTTCCCAACATAAAAGCTGTACGAGCGGCATAACGATGAAAAAATGAATTTTCAGGATACATGGCGTGCATTTGAGCAGCCTCGTAGTAGGCTTTTTGATGCTGATTTTCCATCGAATAGATTTGCATCAAAAAGTATTTTGCTTCCATTCGAGTATAAAAAGCATTTGATGCCACATACTCTAACTGCTTGATTCCCTGTGCTTTAACTCCTTTATGAAAAAAAACCAGCATCGGTTTCAAGGATGGGTAATTTTCAGGAATCCATTTTGAATAATAATTATATAGTCCATCACCAATGGCTAACTCAGGGTTGAAATCGCCAAAACCACGGCATTTATCCAAATATTTCATGGCTTGCTTGCCTGCCCAAGCTGCTTTTACCCAATTTCCACGCTCCGAATGCAAACGACCTTTGAAGGCATAAGCGGCGGCTTGAAAAAAGGCAGCTTCTTTGTCTCCGTCGTCGTCGTCAAGCATATCGTCAGCCAAATCAATGGCTCTGTCCATATTAGCGATGAATGAATCATCGTGTGACTCATCTTTCGTATCTGGAACAATCTTCCACCATTCATTAAGCCCAAGCAAGAAAAAGCCAATTGGATGCTCTGGATATTTGACGGTCAACCATCTAAAATCTCGTTCGGCGGCATCATATTTAAAATTATACATATTATTGATGGCCTGTGTAGCTTCAATCTGAATAGCTCTATTGGCCAACAAAACTTCATGTTGTTTCTTTTTTGTACTGCCGCCAAACCACGAAAATTGAGCCTCTGCAACTTGGCTCATCAATAAAATAACAAATAAACTTCTGATACTTAACTTCAATAACATCTCTTTCACGGTTTTCATAAAATAGCTTTTATGCAACATTAACGCCTGATTGGTTTCCAAATTATACAAACTTAAAATTTTCTTAAAATTATTTAAAACAAACCAAAGGAAGGTTGAGTTTAGAGCGAATATCACCTACCCTTAACTTCCTAAAAAATTCAAATCATTTTCTTAAATTGCGACACTTATATAATTACCACCAAAAATGAAACAAATCAGAGATAAATCATTCGTACCTTTCATTGAATCAGCTCCTCTTCAAGAGCGAATTAAAGCACTCGCCCAAGAAGTAAACAAAGATTATGCAGGAAAAAATCCATTGTTGATTGGGGTTTTGAACGGTTCGTTTATGTTTGTGGCTGACCTCTTCAAATCAATTGAGATAGCATGTGAAATTACATTTATAAGAGTTTCATCTTACCAAAGTACCGAATCTACTGGCAAAGTAAAGCAGATTTTGGGTTTAAAAGAAGAAATTCAGAACCGTGACATCATTATTGTTGAGGATATTGTAGATACGGGAATGACAATGCAAGAGATTTTAGGTCAACTGGCTTCGCAAAAACCTGCTTCAATAAAAATAATGACGATGCTTTTTAAGCCCGAAGCATTGAAAGTTCCTCTAAAACTTGATTACGTAGGTTTTGAGATTGAGAACAAGTTTGTGGTTGGATACGGCCTCGATTATGATGGTTTTGGCCGAAACTTGGATGCGATTTATGTTTTGAAAGAATAAATGAAGATGAAAAAATAGAATTATAAACCATGAAAGGCGAACAAATAAAAACACTCCATCCGCAAGTGGGAAAAACGAATAAACGGATTTACTTAGAAAAATATCTTATCGTAAAAGAGAATATTATTTCAATTTTGCGTCAAACCCCGCTCACGCATACGGAATTAATGGAACGTTTGTATGAAAACATAAAAGATTCCTTTGAAGGAGGTGTCCAATGGTACGGAGAAACGGTAAAGCTTGATTTAGAAGCAAGAGCAATAATCGAACGAACTGGCTCGAAACCAGATAAATATAGACTTTTGAAAGAAATTCCAGAATAAATACCAAACTTCTATCAAAAAGCCACAAAATCTTGGGCTTTTTTTTTAATTTTATTCATCTCAAACTAAACCCTAAATCACCGTGAAGAAACTTCTAACGTTTGTTTACTGCCTCGGCATTTCTGCCATTTCTTTTGCCCAAAACGATTATTTTTTTCCTAAAAAACAACTTAATCCTGCAATTCCGACACCCGAACAATTTTTGGGATATGGCATTGGTTTACATCACACTCGTCACGATAAATTGGTGGAGTATATGCGAGAACTTGACCGAGTATCTGACCGAGTGACGGTTCAGAAAATTGGAGAAACCAATGAGCATCGTGAGCAAATCATTGTGACCATTTCTACTCCCGAAAATATTAAACGATTAGAGGAAATCAGAAAAGAGCATTTGAGTATCACTGACCCAAGCAAACCTATGCCTGATACAAAAAAAGCACCTGCTATCATTTGGTTGGGCTACAATGTACACGGCAATGAGCCTTCGGGTGGTGAAGCGTCTATTCTGACAGCTTATTATTTGACCGCTACCGAAGACCCAGAAGCTCTTGGTTGGCTGAAAGATGCTGTGATCTTAATGGAACCTGTCATTAATCCTGATGGGCGTGACCGCCACACGCATTGGGCAAATATGCACAAAGGCGACCCAATGGTGGCTGATGCCAACGACCGTGAACATAACGAAGTTTGGCCAAACGGACGCACCAATCATTATTGGTTTGATTTGAACCGTGATTGGTATTTGGCTGTAAATGTTGAAAGCCGTAATCGTTTGGCATTTTATCATCAATGGTTGCCTAATGTTGTAACTGATTTTCACGAAATGGGAACAAATGCTTCGCATTTTTTTGAGCCAACGAAAGAAAATGCAGAAAATCCACTCGTGCCAAAATCTGTTTATAGAGACCTAAACAGCAAATTTGCGAAGTATTTCGAGCAAGCCATGAACGAGATTGGTTCACTCTATTATACAAAAGAATCTTTCGATAATTTTTATCCAGGATATGGTTCGAGCTACCCAGATATGGAAGGTGGTTTGGGACTTTTATTTGAACAGGCAAGTTCTCGTGGACACGTACAAGAAAGCCAAAATGGGGATTTAACCTTTGGTTTTACGGTCAGAAATCAATTAGTGAATGCTTTGGCAACCGTTCGTGCTTCGTTGATTGAGAAAGAAACACTTTTGAAGCATCAACGTAATTTCTTTACGGAAACTATTGCTCAAGGACAAAAATTTCCAACCAAAGCCTACATCATTGGTGATGCAAACGACCAAAGCCGTAATCGAGCATTTTGGGATTTATTACTTCAACATAATATTGAGTTTTATCAGCTAACAGCAGATGTTTCCGAAAATGGTACTACGTTTAAGAAAGGAAAAGCCGTTGTTATCCCATCGGCACAGCCACAATTTTTGATGGTTCGCTCGATTTTCGACCGTCCGACAACTTTTGCGGATAGTTTGTTTTATGACGCTTCTGCTTGGAATTTAGCTCTGGCTTATGGGCTCCCTCATGCTGAGCTTAAAGGAGCATTCCAAAAAGGTGAACGTATCACCAATGCAGATTTAAAACAAACTCCTATCCCACTTGCCAAAAGCGAATATGCTTATTTGATTGATTGGACAGACTATTATGCTCCAAAAGCACTCAACCAACTACTTAATAATCAAATACTTACAAAAACATCTTTTAAGAAATTTAGTATCGGTGGAAAAGAGTACGGCCACGGCACATTGTTAATTTCGGTACAAAAACAAAGGTTTAGTTCGGAAGAATTATACCAGAAATTGAAGCAGATTTCTCAAAATACGGGTGTTACGATTGAAACGGTTTCGACTGGTTTTAGTACATCGGGGATTGATTTAGGAAGTAATAGTTTTCAGACAGTAAAGAAACCGCAAGCAATGATGCTCGTTGGCGGCGGTGTGACGGCCTCGGAAGCGGGCGAAGTTTGGCATTTGTTGGATACAAAAATCGGAATGCCAATTACAAAAGTAGAAGTTTATAATTTTGCTCGCTTGAATATCAATCGCTACAATACGATTGTATTAGTTGGTGGAAATTATGCTGTACTTGATAAAGCTGCTGCTCAAAAACTCAAGGCTTGGGTTGCTAATGGCGGAACTTTAATTACTCAAAAAGGAGGAACAGAATGGGTTATTAAACAAGATATTATGAAAGAAAAACTTCGTGAAGCAAAACCAGATAGTAGTCGAAATAAAGTTCGCATCAATTACGAAGATTTTCAGGCATCGGAAGGAGCGAAACAAACAGGCGGTGCAGTATTCGAGGCTGAACTTGACATAACAAGTCCGATTGGATTTGGCTATACCAGCAAAAAAATGGCTATTTATAGAAACAACAATACTGTTTTAGAACGAAGTGTTGGAGCGGCAAACTCGGTTTTAGTTTATACACAGAACCCAAGAATTACAGGTTATGTTCATCCAGAATCTTTGAAACGAATCGCTAATTCGGCAGCGATTAATATTAGTTATGAAGGAGCTGGTAGAGCCATTTTATTCTCTGACGACCCTAATTTTAGAGGAACTTGGTTTGGTACTAACAAGCTTTTCTTAAACGCTCTTTTCTTTGGTAGCAATATTAGCTCTGGCGGACAATTTGGAGCGGAGGAAGAGTAACATTTAGAAATATCATCTTGCCACGGAAGCTCATCAACTGATGGGCTTCCGTGTTTTTTGGGGCTATATTCCCCTATCTACTTCTATTTTTCTATAAGATATTTCACAGAAGACCCAAAACTATTTTTGCATATTAGATTCCCATATAACTTTCGACATACTGCTGTAAATATATAAAATTCTTCCAAAAATTAACCCTTTGAGTTACAAATGTCAAAAATGAGTTAAAGAATGTCTAAAATGAGTTAACACTTAGGTAGAACAATACGATACCTTTGGATAAGATTTTTAGCCCAATTAGACCATGAATAATGAAACACTTTTGCACATCGGAGGCAGACTCAAAATTGCCCCAAATAGCATCCGCCTTCTCAAAGCCGACATCAACTATACTGAAGTTCATTTAGACGATGGTCGAACTCTAATTTCATCCATTACTTTAGGGGTTTTAGAAAAACGCCTGCAAGACTTTTCATTTTTCAGACCAAATCGTTCGGTAGTAGTAAATCTTGACTACATGGTTGAGTATGAAGAGGCATCTGCACAAATAAAAATGGAGACTAATGAAATTTTTAAGATTTCTCGCCGCCGAGCAAAGCATTTTTATAATTTATCTAAATCGTAGATAGAACACCTTTTGACAGATTTCTACAATAAAAAAACATACGCTTCTTTACTGAAATCAAGTATTAACTAAACAATCAATTACTACCATGAAAAAACACTTTACTCCCAAATTTACCCTTAGCTATGTATTTATTTTTCTCAATTTAATTGCAATCAATAGTTTGGCTGTCATAAGATATGTTAAACCAACTGCTACTGGCACGGGCGATGGCTCAACATGGGCAAATGCTTCGGCTGATTTGCAGGCTATGATTTTGGCATCTGCCAGTGGCGATGAAGTTTGGGTAATGGCTGGGGTGTATAGGCCTCAAAAAGATGCTTCAGGAAACACAAATCCTACCGATTCAAGAAACAAGCTTTTTTACATGAAAGATGGCGTGAAACTCTACGGAGGTTTTGCAGGAACAGAAACTACACTTTCTCAACGAAATTGGTCAGATAATAAAACGATTTTATCAGGTGATATTGACCAAAATGATACTAATACCGATGGTAATTTTATCAGTGAAAACCACACAGATATTCAAGGAAATAACGTTTATCATATCATGGTGTTTACAGCAGTAGGTCTCAATTCAAATACGACGCTTGATGGATTTATTTTGACGGGAGGAAAAACTTCAGGCCTAAATCCAAATACATCTCAAACCGTCAATGGTATCTCAATTGGTTCGTTTAGAGGAGCTGCATTGATGTTTTCATCTGCTGCTGGACAAATCAGCAACTGCGTTATCATTGGTAATTCGGCAGAAGCGGGGGTCTTTTATATCAACAATCAAAACTCTTACGCCAGCCTGATTACAACTTTTGAAAACTGCTATTGGATTGGAAATACAAGTATTGGTACTGGTATGATTTATATGCACCGAAGTTTTACTAATATTACCAACAATGTTGTTGCCAATTGTTCAGCCTCAAATGGCGGTGTAATATACATTTCGAGCAATATGTCCGCAGGAAATATTACCAATATCAATCACTTGACGATGTATAATAATACGACATCAAGTTCGGTAAATGGACCAGTCTATTTACAAGCTGGAACGAATACTATCACCAATTCTGTCATCAGAAATGCTGCTTTGAGTTCACCAGGTATTATTACCAATACTTCCACATTAAATATTTCCAATTCAAATATATTGGGGTCTAATGTAAATGGAGCATGGAATACGACAATGGGAACCAACGGCGGTAATAACATGGATTTGCCACCGCTTTTCAATAATACAGCAAATATTATCGGAGCTGATAATAAATATTTTACGGCAGATGATGGGTTAACCCTAACTTCGTGTTCACCAATGCTTAATAAAGGTAATACTGGTCTAACCACTGATATTATGGGCAACATAAGGCCTTTTCAATCTCAAACCGATATGGGTGCTTTTGAATTTCAATCGGCATCTACTGTACCTGCCGCCCCCACCGCTGTGTCGGCGAGTAGTACGTCTATAACTTGCGGGCAAAGCATTACGTTATCAGCAACTTGTGCACCTGGAACTGTTACTTGGTACAACGTTTTTAACGGAGGAACAAGTATAGGTACAGGAACAGGCTTAACTGTTACTCCACTTGCAAATCCATCGGTTTATTATGCTGCTTGCGAAACAAGTGCTACGTGTGTCAATGTAACTCGAATTTCGACTGGCAATATAACCGTAGCTTTACCCACAGACCCAACTAACGTAACAGTTAGTAGTACGGCAGCCTGTCCGAATACACAGGTAAGCCTAAGTGCAAATTGTACTGGCGGAGCTATACCCGAATGGTATAATGGAACAACACCTCTTTCGACAACCACACCATTTACCCCTACTGTTACTGCAAACATTACCTATTCGGTTAAGTGTAAAAGTGGAACTTGTTATAGCAATGCTGTTAATGCTCAACCAATAGTGGTTTTAGGAACTCCAACTAATATTACCACAAGCATAAGAAATATCTGTGGCAATACAATACCCGCTATCACATTTTCTGCAACTTGTGCTGTGGGAACTGTCAGATGGTACAATGCCCCGAGTGGTGGCTCATTGGTAGGTACGGGAAGTCCATTTGTAAACACACCTGTCAATCCCACTCCCGGATTTAATCGTTATTATCCAAGTTGTTCAAACGGTACTTGTGAAAGTAATCGTGGAACAGGAGAGTCTTTTGTTTTTACACCCGTTCCGAGCAATGTAACTGCCAGTCCAAGTTTCATTTGTGCATCAACTAATGTGAACTTATCAGCAAGTTGTAGCAATGGTAGCATCAACTGGTATAATGTAGCAACTGGAGGAACATCTATCGGTAATACAAATTCGATTTCACAAACGGTTAGCAACACTACCACTTACTATGCTGAATGTACCAATAACTTCTTGAGTGTCTGTACTACCGATAGAATTTCTGTTACGGTTACATTAGAATCAACACCACCAAATCCAACGAATGTTTCGACCGATAAAATATTTGCTTGCCCAAACACAAGTGTCTCATTATCAGGAACTTGTACGGGTGGAACTATCAAATGGTATAATACTGCCACAGGAGGTAGTGCTTTGGGAACAGGTAGCCCTTTGGTACAAACGCCAAGTATAACAACCACCTATTATGCCGCCTGTGAAAGTGTTTCATGCGGTAATAGTAGTAGAATCCCAACCCAAGTAGTGCAAGTAGGTACGATTGGTTCAAACTTAAATCTTACAACGAATATTTCTGGAACAAGTATTCAGGCATCTTCCAATACAATTGTGGCTACAAATACAATTTTAACAGTTGCCAATGTGAAGTATTTGGCAAATAATAGTATTACCTTAAATCCACGTGCTGGAAGTGGTTTTCAAACTGCTTCGGGGGCAGTTTTTGAAGCTAAGATAACGCCTTTAACCAGTTGTAATTAGATTTAGGAGCTGGTAGATACTTAGAAGCTGTTTAAGTTAAATTTTAAGAATCAAAATAGACCAATTTTTGGCAAGACAAGATGCGGAATGCCGCCCAGTTAAAATCGAAGTTTTGCAGCCACAATGGAATTGAGCAAAATGAGATTTTTAACATCGCAGTATTGACGAAAATTCGTCATTTTGAAATGAATAAGATTAACTTAAACAGCTTCTTAAATAAAAGGCCGAATAAAGTTATCTTTGTTCGGCCTTTATTTTTTAAATTTTAGCCTACACAGTTCTAAATTTTCTTACAAAGACAAAATAAAAGGGTCGGTAAAACCAACCCTTTATCAAGTTGACTAACCTTAAAAAATAGATATATTACTCTCTTAATTTTTGTTCACTGTAAATTTCAAAGTATCGGCATTGATGCCCGTAAAAATTCCGAGTCCATTAACTATACTCGTTGGTGGTGTACTGAGATTCTGTGACGTTGTGCCACTCGACTGATAAAGTGCAGCATATTCGGCATTGACTCGATACAACACAATATTATGACTACCGAAATATTGAAAACTCTGCGAACGTAATGTATTATTTACACCCGTAAGGGGTTCGTTGAAGAACCTAAAACTTGGCAAAGTTGCTCCCGATGGCGGAATCACAATCTGAACAGGAGTGGTTTCAGTATTTTCAACCGCCACAAAATGATAACTCTGGTTTGGATTGCTCCACGTAAGCACCACAGAAGTATTTTCATCACCACCGAAAGGGCCACCGCCTCCTCCACCACCAAATCCACCACCACCCATTGGGAAACCAGTTGATAAATCAATTTGTGTGCGAGAAATTGAGGTTTTATCAATCTTAAAACTCACTGGTTTTTCAGGAATTTCGGTCGAAGCAGTCACTTTTCGACCTTTATAATCAAATTCCATTGTGTAAATGGCTTTGGCTGAACCAATTAACTGAGTTTTAGATGATTCGTATAAACCATTTCCAACGGATGTTAAATTAAAAACTTTGCCATCCGTACCCGTGATTTTTATCGAAAGGCCATCAATGGGTTCAGATACCCCTTCGGCTGATTCTGAATAAGGAATTTCAGTAAAAACCTTCAAACTCACTCGGTGATTTGGGGCAAGATATGCCTCAATAATTGGTTTATCACCAGGATTTATTACATCGTTGGTTTCGGTACAAGACCATAAAACGTACTGAAAAACCAATAAAAATGAGGTTATATATATTTTGTTCATTGTTTTCAAGATTAAATTCAAACTATTATCTCAGTTTCCAACTTAGGGTAATATTTGGCGTAATTCCTAAATACTTTACATCGGTTATCTGCAAAGCCGTAACATCATCTTCGGTAATGACCTGAAAACGTTTATACCAAGTATTGCTTCGATTATAAAGATTGAAAATCGAAAACCCAACATTGAAGTTTGGACTAAAATTATAAGTAGCCGATACATCCATTCGGTGATAGGCCGAAAAACGATTGGCATTTTTATCAGATGGATTCGTGAAGTTTTTCACTGTTCCATCTAAAAGTGTCAACTGATAGGCTCCCAAAATTGAAGTGTATGGTCGTCCAGACGAGAAAATCCACGTAGCTGCAAAATCCCAATTTTTATATTTATACGAACCAATGGCTTTAAACTGATGCCTAACATCTTGGTCAGAATAATAAGGTTTATCTGAAAATGCGGCAATATTTCGTTTGGCTTCGGCCAAAGTGTAGCCAATCCAACCGTTGAAATCTCCAAATTTCCGTTGAACCAGCACATCCACACCGTTGATTATCTCTGAACCATTAAAGAACGTTTCGCTTGCACTGAGTCCACGCCCAATTTGTGGCACAAAACGTAGCGTATATTCGGTGATATTGGTGCTATTTTTCTGATAAAATTCTACATCAAACAAATAATTTCCAACTTCATAGCTTCCGCCCAAAATCAAGTGGTTTGATTTCGTAACTGGCAAAGATTCTGAATTAGATAAAACCCAAAAATTACGATTTCCCTGCGAAATATCTTCTCGATTGATTTGCTTCACAAACTGATAATAAACACCAGCCGCAGCTTTGAGTTTAAACTGCTTAGTTAAGTTAAAATTGGCCGAAAAGCGTGGTTCTACGTAGTTTTTCTTGGTTACATCAAAATACGTAAGGCGTACTCCTGGAATTAAATGCAAACGTCCGTTCAATAGTTTTACGTTATCTTGCACATAAAAAGTCGAGGTTGAGCCTTGGTCATTTCTATCCAAAACCCTAATCGTATCGTTTTGGCTGTACTGATATTTGATGATATTTTTGGTGTATTGCAGACCAAAATCTAAGGAATTTCCTTTGAAAATTTTCCATTCAAAATCAGTTTTTGCCGTAAAATCATTCAAATTATTATCTTCCAACTGACCTATTTTTACATCACGAGTCACGCCGTCACGAGTTGTCGAAATCGTCCGACTATTATCTCTTTCGCTGTAATAATTTGAATAACAAATCAACGAATTGCTATAAAACTTATCGCTCCAACGTCTCGACCATTTGAAACTCCCACCCAGATTACCCCAGTTCGATACATCCGTATTTGATGAATTTAGTCCGATATTTCTTCCGCCAAACCCTCCAAGCCCACCTAAATTAGAACTGGAAGAATTGTCCATATTGTCAGTTCCGTTATAGAAGCTCAGCGAAAGAATATCTTTTTTATTTGGAGTATAGGTAAGTTTAGAATTGAGATCATAGAAATAAGAACTTGCTACTTGCGTTGCCGTAAAACTACCGAAACGCCCCCCGCCTGGGCCACCGCCCATTGGCATCTGAGTTTGTGTCTGTGTTTGATTTTCGCTCGTAAAACGTTTAAAAAGTTTGTTATACAGTGGCCCTTTGTATGAACGACGAGCAGCAGCCAAGAATGTAAATTTCGATCCAAGTGGGGTTTCTACATAAGCATTGGCACTCAATAAACTCAAATCAACACCTGCATTAAACTCTTTTTTATTGCCATCTTTGCCCGTAATTTCGGCAACAGCCGAGATTCTACCCCCAAATTTGGCATCAAAACCACCTTTATACAACTGAATATCTTTGATGGCGTTATAATTGAAAGCCGAGAAGAATCCAAAAAGGTGGTCAACGTGATAAACCGTAAATCCATCATAAAGCACGAGCGTTTGGTCGGGTGTACCGCCACGCACATACAGCCCCGACGATGATTCGTTGGAAGCACTAACGCCTGGCATGAGCTGAAAAGCTCGAAATGGGTCACGCTCGCCAACGTTGGGCAATTTGGCAATGTTTCGAGGTGTCATTTTTATCATACCCACAATTTCATTGGCTTTCAAAACTTCTGTTTTTTCGCCTTGCACGGTTACTTCTTCCAGCACACCAATGGCTGGCTCGATTTCAATTTTTAGGTCATTGACATCCAATTTTGGGTTAAGATGAAAATTTCGAGTACGATAACCCACATAACTCACTTCAAGCGTGACGGTATCAGAAGGTACTTTCAAGAGTGTAAAATAGCCATCAACGTTCGACTGTGAACCAATTTTTTCACCCTTCACGACTACCGATGCAAAAGGGAGATTTTCGCCATTTGTCAAATCTACAATTCGGCCAGTAAGCGTAAAATTTGATTTCTCAGCTTTTCCAACAAACTGTCTATCTACGGCAGTTTCTACTCTTGTAGATTTTGATACGATGTTTATGAAGCCATTTTCATCGACATACTGTTTAAGTGGTAGTTTTTTCAGAATTGCTTTCAAACCCGACTCAACGGTTTCGTTCTGAAACCAATGAGTCACGTTGTATGGTTTGAGTTGATCTTTGTCGTAAAGCAATTTTAGAGCGTATTTTTTCTCTAAATCAGCTAAAATCGTAGTAAAAGCAATGTTATTGTAAAATTCATCTTTGATTACCTTCGTGTTTGCGTCAGCCAATTTTGGAGCTTGGGCAAACGAATCTTTGGGGAAGTAGGTTAGAATGAATAATAAATAAAGAAGAGTTTTTTTCATTATTGGGCGTATGTTTGTTTCAATGACAAAGACGCTCAATAATGATTTTGGGATGTGCAAGAATCAACAAGTGTCGAAACTCGGTTAGATTGTGTAGATGATTTATGTTATTGCTGGTACTGTTGCTCAAAAAACTCAGCAAATTTTCGTCCAATCGGTATCTCTTTTTCGCCTATTAACAGTTTAGTTTTTTGAAATGCTGAAATTTTATCGAGAGCTACAATAAAGGAGTGATGCACCCGACAAAAAAGTTGCGGAGAAAGTTTGGTTGCCATCATTTTGAGGTTCATGCGAGTCAAAATTGGCTTAGACTGCTGTTTGACGTAGATTTTTACGTAATCTTTCAATCCTTCCACATACAGAACATCATCAAAATAAATCTTGATTTGCTTGTATTCCGAATAAATAAAAAAGAAGTTTACGTCTTCGACTACGGGTAAATTATGCTGCTCTTTGCTACGTAAACGAAATAATTCTTCGGCTTTATTTACAGCCTTCAAAAATCTATCGAACGGAATGGGCTTGAGCAGATAATCGACCACATCTAAATCATAACCTTCGAGGGCATATTGTTGATAGGCTGTAGTGAAAATTACCATCGGTGGCGTGGGTAAACTTCTCAAAAACTGTGTACCCGAAATAACAGGCATTTGAATATCCAAAAAAATCAAATCAACCTTGCCTTGTTTTATCAATTCCCAAGCATCCATCGGGTTTGAAAAAGTACCAACCAAATTCAAAAAACTAATTTTCTGAATATCATCGGCCATAATTTCTAACGCAAAAGGTTCATCATCAATCGCTACACAATTTATTCTCGACATCACGCAAGTTTTATTGTTAAATCTACCCTAAATTTTCCTTCATTATTACCGATTCGTAAATCGTGCGAATTCGGGTAATGTAAAGCCAAACGCCGCTCGACATTCTGAATTCCGATACCCGAATCTTCTCCAGTACTGGGCATATTCGACCCAAAAATACTATTTTCGGCATAAAACCAAAGCTCATGCTCCGAAGCCCTAATTCCAATCAAAATATCGCTTTTTTCTTGGTTATGCAAGCCAAATTTGAAGGCATTTTCTACAAAAGGAATAAAAAGTAATGGTTCAATCCTCAGTTTTGAAGTATCACCTTCACAAATAAAATCGACTGAATTTTTATCAGTCAATCGCATTTTTTGCAAATCAATATAATTCCGTAAATGCTCAATTTCTTGCTCTAAAGCTACTTTATCATTGCTTGATTGATAAATCATGTATCGCAGAAGTTGCGATAATTTCACGACTGCATCTTCGGTTTTTTCCGACTTTTGGCGAGCCAGCCAACGAATATTATTGAGCGTATTAAACAAAAAATGTGGACTCACCTGTAATTTCAAAACTGCCAATTCGGCAGCGGTTTTTTCTATCAAAATCTGCTGATTTTCTTCTTTACTTCGTGTGCGTTCATACACCAAAGCCAACATCGAACTGGCAATTACCGATAATAAATAAGAGAAAAAAATGCCAAAAAACCTTGGATTAAAAACCATTGATGGCGGTGGCATCGGTCGCCCGTTGTTAAATCTCGGTCGCATTTTGGGAAACGGAAAATCTTTGAAATGTGGTTTAAAGAAAACCTCAAAAACCACGGAATTTAAACCCAATACAAGACAAAAACCTATCAAAGAAAAACCCAAGAAATACCAACTTTTTTGAGAATTAAGATAGTTTGGCGTGATAAAATGTAAATTGATATAAAAAACAATTATCAACAAAAAAGTGCTGAATAATTGTGGCAACACAAACATTTTGAAATTTGGGGGCGAAAAAATATTATTAAATGGTAATGCCATTAATGGAATAATACTAAAGATTATCCAGCCAATGATGTGCAGCAAAACCGAATATCGTTGAAGAGATTTCATTATTTTTTGGTCGAACAGATTTTTGGGCTGTCAATTTACTCAATATTTAAGTTGAAAACATTTTCAAAAACATAATAACGGCAAAGAAAACAAAACCAACTAAACAACTGCCTATCAGCACCTTATGTGCATACAAACTACCGAATTGTGTAGAAAATTTCCTTTGGCAACTTTGCATCTACACATACAAACTCCATTTCTACACACCGCAATTTTTAAGCAAGCTTCTCATTTATTTGTTCATCTAAAGCTCAAAAAACAGCTTATCAACATGAAAAATTTCTTAAAAATAAGTATCCGTCTTGTCATTTGTTTGATTTCGTCAGATTTATTGGCAAATAAACCTCCCAAAACTCAACCCAACTACGGTATCGTATTTCCACAAAACAAAATAAATACGCTCGATATTAGCCTTACTAAAACCCAATGGGATAGTATCAAGGTTGATATGAAAACCAAATTTGGCAATGATTTCGGCGAAGGAGGTTTTCCTAATCGAGGCAAAATACCCCCAACGCCAACGCCAACACCTAATTTTGAAGATGGTCCACCGATGATGAGCTTTGGTAAAGGCGAGCCAAATTACGTACAAACATCCGTAAAGTTTAAAGGAAAAACATATCCGAAAGTTGCATTTAGACTTAAAGGAAACTCAAGCCTAATGATGACTTGGGGAAAAGGCGTGTATAAATTACCGTTTAGATTAGATTTCGGTCAGTTTGAAACCAATAAAAAGAAACAAAAACTTTATGGTTTTCAAGAATTAGCATTTTCGCCTGCGATGAGCGATAAATCGTTGATTCGAGAAAAAGTAACGGCCGATATTTTCCGTGAAGCAGGTATTCCTGCCGCCCAAACGGCTTTCTATAAAATCTATATTGATTTTGGCGAAGGTAAGAAGTATTGTGGAGTTTATACACTAACTGAGGTCATTGACGACACCATGATTGAAACACAGTTTGGTGAAAATAGCGAAGCGTCGCCCGCAGGCAATATCTACAAGCCCGAATCAAACTTTACGAAGTTTAAGAAAGAGCAATTCGAGAAAAAAAATAACAAGAAAAAAGCCGATTGGGCTGATATTGAGGCATTTATCAAAGCCCTCAATAGTTCAGAACGCACCACAAATGCCGCACGATGGCGAGCTGATTTAGAAAAAACTTTTAATATGGAGCATTTTCTAAAATATTTGGCCGTAAATAATACCATCGTCAATTGGGACAGCTATGGTGGAATGGCACATAATTTTTATTTGTATAACTCCCCTACCCAAAAACTCACATGGATTCCGTGGGACCATGACCAAGCATTGGGCTTGAAAATGGATATTCCGCCATTTGGAATGCGACCACCTAACGGGCTACAAAGTAAAGATTCAAAAATACCCGAAAGCTTTAAACCATCCGAAGGTTTTGGACCTCCACCGATGGGTGGGCCAATGGGACGTAGTGTTTCACTTTCATTGAAAGATGTTGGCAAAAGCTGGCCTTTACTTCGCTATATTGCTGATGATGAAGTCTATTTCACGAAATACAAAAACTACGTAAAAGAGTTTACTGAAAATGTTTTTACGCCCGAAAAAATGTCAGCACTTTTTGATAAAAATCATCAATTAATTGCCTCGGCGGTTGCCAAAGAACAAAAGCCATTTACACATCTCACTAAACCAGAAGACTTTGATAATGAGCTAAATATGCTGAAAGCTCACGTTGTAAAACGCAACGCCGAGGTCAAAGATTTTTTGAAATGATTTAGGTCATATTTTCAGCAGCAGAGAAGTATTATTTTTGAACGAATAATATTTCTCTGCTTTTTTATTGTATTTTTTCGAGGTACATAAAACTAAAAAGTTTCAAAAAACATTTTTTTACGAAATAACTTGGAAGTATTAATTGTTAGATTTACTTTCGCAAACTATTGATAATCAATCAATTAATAGTTCCTATAAACTAACCCCTAAAAAGAAGCAAAATGGATTTTCGTACTGAAATTGAAGTGGCTCCAGCTCGCTTCAAAATCAGCACTGACTCTAAGATTATGACCGTTGGTTCGTGTTTCTCCGAGGTCATAGGAGGTCAGCTCACTGATAATAAATTACAATGTCTCTGTAATCCTTATGGGACTGTATTTAACCCCTCTTCAATTTTTAAGTTGATAAGCCACAGTTTGCAAAACCAACCCGTTTTTAAGCACTTAATGCTCGAAAACAACGGTATTTGGCAGCATTATGATTTTCACTCGAAGTTTTATGCCAATTCAAAAGAAGAACTGGAGCGAGAACTCAATCTTACGCATAAAAAAGTAAATCAGTTTTTACGAAAAGCTAATTTTTTGGTCATTACACTCGGCTCGTCGATTGTGCATCAACTCAAAGAAAACAGCCAAATTGTATCGAATTGTCATAAAACTCCTGCATCAAATTTCAAAAAGGAAATGCTAACCGTAAAAGAAATTTTACTGCGTTTCCGCCCAATGTACGAGGCTTTGAAGATGCAAAATAACAAGATAAAAATTATTTTGACGGTTAGCCCCGTACGCCATACTCGTGAGACGTTACAGCTTAATTCGGTTAGCAAGAGCATTTTACGCACCGCTTGTTATCATTTAGAGCAAGATTTCAACGATGTACATTATTTTCCGAGCTACGAAATCATGATGGACGATTTGCGAGATTATCGTTTCTATGCCGCCGACATGATTCATCCTAACGAGCAAGCCGAGCAGTATATTTTCGAGAAATTTGCCAATACTTATTTCACCGAAGAGCTAAATAATTTTTTGAAAGAATGGAATAAGGTAAAGATGTCACTCAATCATCGCCCGATTCAAACCGATACACCTGCTCATCAAAAGTTTTTAGTTGATTTACTCGAAAAATTGGATGTTTTGAGCAAAAAAATAGATGTGACCAACGAAATAGAAGTAGTACGTTCTCAACTCGTTGCAGCATAAAAAATAGCTTCTTATGAAAAAAATCAGTGTGAACATTCGCACTGATTTTTTCGTTTTATGAGTAGTTATTTCTCATTGTATTGTATCTAAAAAAATATGTTCGGTAAAACCTTTCTGAAAGCCCATTGGAGCAATCTCGTAATGGCAAACTACGAAATTCCACCTCAAATCTTAGAAAAATATGTACCCTACAAAACCGAACTTGATTTTTGGAATGGCCGTTGCTACGCCAGTTTAGTAGGTTTTCAGTTTCTCGAAACCCAAGTTTTGGGCATCAAATTTCCATTTCACACAAATTTCGATGAAGTAAATCTCCGTTTTTATGTTCGATACAATGATAATGGAGACTGGAAACGAGGTGTTGTTTTTATCAAAGAAATCGTTCCGAAAGCCATGATTACTTTCGTAGCCAACACGCTCTACAAAGAAAATTACGCAACACACCCTTGCAAGCACGAAATAAAAACCATTGATAATCAACATTTTGTAAAATATTCATGGAAATCAAAATCGGGTTGGAATCATATCCAAGTCAATGCTGATGCAGCAACTACACCCATTGAAATTGGCAGCGAAGAAGAATTTATTACTGAGCATTATTGGGGCTATGCAGGTTATTCGGCCAGCAAAACCAATGAGTATCAGGTACAACACCCAAGATGGAATGTCCACAGTGTGCAAAACTCACAAATCTTGTGTAATTTTGAGGAACTTTATGGGCAAGATTTCGCTTTTTTAAAAGATACGTCACCCACATCCGTGCTTTTGGCCGAAGGCTCAGAAGTATCGGTTTTTAAAGGAAAAGTAATCATTTAAAGTCGATAGTCAACAGACCGCAGTCAATAGTTGCGGCATTTTTCTAAATATAATTTACAGATTAATCACATAAATTAGATTAATCAAAGTCTAAAATAAATGGGAGAACTAACCATCACGAAAGAAAAAGTACTACAAGCCCTCAGCACAGTCGAGGAGCCAGATTTAAAAAAAGACCTCGTTACGCTCAACATGATTCGTGACATTGAGGTTGGTGTCAATCAAGTTACATTCACAGTAGTGCTTACCACGCCTGCTTGTCCGTTGAAAGAACTCATCAAGAAAAATTGTACCGAAGCCATTCACACACATCTCAATCCAGATGTGAAAGTAACGGTAAATATGACGGCCGATGTAACGTCGATTCGTAATAACGCTCCGGTTTTGGCAGGTGTAAAAAATATTATTGCTATTTCTTCGGGAAAAGGTGGAGTCGGAAAATCGACCGTAACGGTAAATTTAGCGATGGCACTCAAAAAAGCTGGTGCAAAAGTAGGTATCATTGATGCCGATATTTCTGGTCCGTCGATTCCGATAATGTTTGGGGCTGAAAATATGCAACCACTCATTACCCAAAAAGATGGCAAAAACATGATTACACCAATCATGCAATACGGTATCAAGATGATTTCGATTGGTTTCCTTACTCCAGCCGATAGTGCCGTAGTTTGGCGTGGCCCAATGGCGAGCCAAGCTTTGCGTCAGTTCTTTGGTGACGTAGATTGGGGCGATTTAGATTATATTTTGATTGACCTTCCTCCTGGAACGAGCGATATTCATCTAACATTGGTACAAACCGTGCCATTGACAGGTGCAGTGGTAGTAACAACCCCACAAAAAGTAGCTTTGGCCGATGTAACAAAAGGTGCATCTATGTTCCGTCAGCAACAAATCAACGTACCAATTTTGGGAATCGTTGAAAATATGGCTTATTTCACGCCTGCCGAATTGCCAGATAACAAATATTATTTATTCGGAAAAGATGGCGGTAAAAACATGGCCGAAAAACTCAATGTGCCGCTTTTAGGACAAATTCCAATCGTACAAAGCATTCGTGAAGGTGGAGACGACGGCCGCCCAGTGATGATGGACGAAACGCCAATTGTAAGCGAAGCATTCAAAAATGCAGCCGAAGAATTAGCCCGCCAAGTAGCCATCAGAAATGCGTCTGGTGAAAAAACCGTCAGAGTTGAAGTAAGATAATTTAGTCCACGGTCAACAGATGGCAGTCAACAGTGAGAGTAATTTTTTAGTAAAATGACATTCATTGCTGGCAGTGAATGTCTCGGAATCTGAAAATCTTTTCAATCGTGTAAATTTTTTATTATTTTTACAAAATATACTTGCTGAAAATAAGCTAAATGGAGAATTTAATAGAAAAAGTAGAAGCAGCCTTAAATAGTGTAAGACCCTATTTACAGACTGACGGAGGCAACGTAAGAGTTGTAGAAATAACCGAAGATTTCACGGCAAAACTCGAATTGCTCGGTGCATGTGGTAGCTGCCCGATGTCATCCATGACATTTAAGGCAGGTTTGGAAGAAGCCATTTTAAAGGCCGTTCCCGAAATAAAGAAAGTAGAAGCTCTTAATCTGACTCCTGCATTTTAAGGTAAAATTGTATTTTTTATAGAAATTACGCTTAAAAATATCAGCCACTTGTTTTTGCAAGTGGCTTTTTTATTAACTTGCAGTTGGAAACTTGATAAGGGATTCGAGATACAAAACTCGAGAAAATAAAAATTCAAATAATCTCATATCTCGAATCTCTTATCTTCTTTCTAATTTAGAATACAATTTGCAGACCCAAAACTGTGAACAAAATTTAATAATGGCAAATAAAATCAGAGTCGGTGTTTTTTTCGGTGGACAAGCACGAGAAAGAGAAATTTCGTATTTAGGCGGTAAAACGGCCTTTGAGCATATTGACAAGGCTATTTTTGAGCCTGTTCCTATATTTGTTGATAGTTTGGGGCATTTTATTCAGATAAATCCCGAATTACTTTACGAAGAATCAATCCGTGATTTTTTCCCTTCAAAAAACCTCAACCGTGGTTTTAGAGTCTATATCGAATCATTGGGCGAACTCAACGAAACCCAACTTTATAAACTTATCTACAAAGTTGGGAAGCAGGTTCAGCCAACCGATTTTTCACAAATCATGGATTTTGCCTTTACCATCATGCACGGCCCACAAGCCGAAGATGGTGCGATTCAAGGTTTGCTCGAATGGTATGGTATTCCGTACATGGGGCCAGGTCTGATGGGTTCTTCTGTTGGTATCGACAAGCCTATGCAAAATAAACTCATGTCGCTCGTGACAGGCCAAAAAAAGAAAATGGTCACGTTTACTCGTGAAGAGTGGCAGGTTGCTGACCGTTCAAAAATGTTTACCGATCTTATCAATAATATTGGTTTTCCTTTTGTAGTAAAAGCTCCACATCAAGGCTCGTCGATTGGGGTAGCAATTGTGCGAAAAAGAAGTCTTGAAGAATTTACCAAGGCCGTTCAACAGTGTTTCTTTGAAGTAACATTCCTAAAACGTGACTGGGAAAAAATGACCGACCGCCAGAAACGTCATTTGATGGAAAAAACATCTAATCTGGATGAAGGTATCGGTTTTCCACTTTACGTAAATGGCAAAATTTTGCATCACCCTGTCGAATTGATGGAGGAATTGGATGCACTTTTATTTACCCTTGATTCCGTAACCGCCATTTCTGCCAATGCCGAAGACCACGTAATGATTGAAGAATTTGTAGTTGGACAAGAGTTTTCTTGCGGTGTAATTCAGCACGATGATGGCACAGCTATTGCCCTTCCTCCTACCGAAATCTACGGAGAAATTCAGACTTTTGATTTTAAATCAAAATATAAATCGAACGTAACTAAAAAACGTATTCCAGTAGAAACAAGCCTTGAAAATCTTCATAAGATTCACGAAAACCTACTTAAAACGTTTAATAGTCTTGGTTTTAGCGTAGTCACTCGTATTGATGGTTTCTTGACTCCTGATAGCAGAGTTTTACTACATGACCCTAATACTTTGCCAGGAATGTCACCCGCTTCATTGATTTTCAAACAAATGGCAGAAATCGGTCTTACCGTTACGCAATCAATCACATATTTTATTCGTCAGTCAATTCGTGAGCGTATTCGTAATGGCAAAAATACTGTTTCGTTGCGTAATTTGCTTGAAAAAATAGATAATCTAATTGAAGAACGAGTAGCCGCAAATAGAAAGAAAGTGGCGGTGATTTTTGGTGAGACAGATGAAGAATATAAAATCGCTCAGAAAAAACTCGGAGAATATGCTTCATCAACAGCCTACGAACCAGTAATGATTTGTGCGGCTCGCAATGGTCAGATGTATAAAATACCCGTAAATTTAATGTTTAAAGCCGATATTCAAGATTTTGGACAAAATATCGGAAAACCAAAACATCCATTCATTGCCGAAATTATGCGAAAAGCCGAAAAAATTACAGCAAAATATGCAGGAAGTTTTGATTGGCAAGTGAAGAAGTTTTCGGAAACAGATTTAGCTGAAACAGTTCAGTTCATCTTCCAGTGTGAAACTGAGACTTTGATTGAGTTATAATTAATAGAAGATTTCCAAAATGGAAATCTTCTATTATTGTTCAAGCTGAGCAAAGTTGTTTCAATATTCAAACCATAAGGATTTCCTGAGTCCTTGATAAACTTAATTTCCTTTTTAGTTCCACTCTTTTCCTTCGAGAAACTTTTATTACAACATTATTTTGTAATGTAATTGTACCTTTAGTAAGAACAGAATCATTGGCATAATTTAGATTCAAAACAAATTTCTTGTGAATCCTAAAAAAACTATGACCAGCCAATAGTGGTTCAACTTTTTTGAGCGTTGTAGCAACCACAACAGGGTTTCCTGTTTCAAAATGAATAGTAGTATAATTTACATCAGCCTCAAGCAGCGTTACTTCATTAATGTTAATCTGAGTTTTTTTATTGATGTAAATATTAGAAGAAGGTAGTTGTATATTCATAGCTTTGCAGTTGTTTTGAGTTCTCTTTGGCTTTATAAAACTCAGTATTAAACCGCAAAATGTCAATCTATTCTTAATGAAACCCTTATTTTTCTTTCTCAAAACACCCAATTTCCCAACGAACGTAAATTCTATTTTTATTTAACAAGTTTTCATTAGCTTTGAAAATTATTCCATTCGGTTATTCAATGTTTTTCAAGCCAAAGAAAACCTTTTTTCTCTTCATACTAATGTTGCTGCTGGTGAAGCAGGAGTTTTCGCTTGCTCAAAAGTTTAGCTATTCAGCCAAACAACTTGAAAAAATCAAATACGCTAATAAAATTATTAACGAAGGCATAAAAAAGAATGACTCGCTGCAAATTGCAGAAGGATATTATTTATTGGCAAAGATGGAATCAGATGCAGGGAATTATATAAGTTCGCAAAGCTATTTCATTAAATCACTACGAATTCAAGAAAAATTTGGACTTAGCTACAAGTTAGGGAGGCTTTATATCAGGCTTTACGGAAACGAATTAAAACAAGGGCATTATGAAAGTGCTTTGAAATACTTAAAAACTTCACTCGAAATTTATCAAAAAATAGAGTCTGACGAAGGTTTAATGAATGCCTACGCTGGTATAGGCCATCTCTATAAAGACTCAAAATCAAGTCTGAAACTTAATTATGACAGTGCTTTTTGGTATTATAATAAATCAAGATTTTATGCAGTAAAATCTGGTGATACGCTCGGAGTTGCTCTGACAGATATTTCAATTGGAGATATTCTAAAAGCTCAGAAAAAAACCGAAGCAATCAAATATTACCAGTCGGCTTTAAAAACATTCACAGACAAAGATAAGAAAAGTAATGCTATTCACGTATTACTACACTTGGCTTCGACTTACTTAATCTTAAAGCAAAATGCTAAAGCATATTCGTATTTAAATCAAGCTCAAAAGTTATACGATAAATATCTGACAAATGAATTCGATTCTAAGACTCATCTTATTAAGGTCAAAACTGAATATTACCAAGCAATTGGAAATTGGAAAGAAGCATTCAGATATTTACAAGAAAAAACCGAATTTGATATCAAGCAAATAACAGCTGACCGAGATGGGGCCGTGAGTAGGCTAAATGTAGAATTTGAAACACAACAAAAAGAAACTCAGTTGAAGCAACAAAATACCGAAATTCAACTTAAAGACCAAAATATCAAAACTCAACGCTTTTTTCTTTGGCTTGTCGGCATACTTCTTTTTTTTACAATTATACTAAGTGTGTTTTTATTCAGGTTATCCAAAAAGAACTATGAGATTAGTCAAAAAAACATGCTTTTGATTAAAGAACAAAACCATAGAGTTAAAAATAATTTACAAGTGATTTCGAGTCTTTTAAATCTACAAGCTAACTTATTAGAAGACCCAAAAGCCAAAGTTGCCGTTGATGAAAGTCAACTACGAATCGAATCAATGGCTATTTTGCACCGTCAATTATATGACAATGACCAACTTGACCAAATCGATATGGAAGTATTTGTTAAAGACCTTTCTGTAATTATTTTTCAAAGCTATGGTCTTGATAATGTAGAAACACATTTTGATATAAATATCCATAATATGCCTGCTGATAGGGCAGTATTTTTTGGTTTAGTTTTCAATGAAGTTATTTCAAATGCTTGCAAATATGCTTTTAAAGAACAATCTTCTCCTATTTTAGTTGTCAATTTTATTGAGAATGTAAACGAAATAACTCTTTTCGTAAAAGACAATGGCACAAAAGTAATAAAAAAGGCATCTTCTACTTCTTTTGGAATGAAACTAATAACTATGATGGCCATACAGCTCAATGGAGAAATAGAAACAAAATACAATAATGGCTTTGAATTTTTAATGAAATGTAAAACGTAACCTTTTATAGTATCCTATTACTTATGTCAACCATGAATACTTTAAAAATTTTGATTATTGAAGATGAAATCATTACAGCAACTGACTTAAAAGAAACCTTAGAAAAATATGGACATCAAATAATTGCAATTGCTAAAAACCATGCAGAAGCTACGAAAGCCATTGAAAAACAAATCCCAGATTTGATGCTTATAGACATTAATCTTCGATATTCGGCTGCCGATGGTATTGACATAGCCAGAGAAATTACAAATGAATTTGCGATTCCGTTTGTATTTCTATCAGCACATTCTGAAACCCAAACTTTTGAACGAGCAAAGACAATTAAACCCGCCGCTTATTTGCTAAAACCCTTTCGTCACCGTGAGCTTGTCTTTCAAATTGAATTGGCGTATAGCCATTATCAGGCAAATAAGAAAGTAGAAAACAATCCCGTAAAGGCCGAAAGTATTTACCTGCCAATCGAAAAAGGTCATCAGAAAATAAACAAAAATGATGTACTATTTTTAAAAGCAGAAGGAGCTTATGTCAATGTTTTTGTAAAAAACCAGAAGAATCCTTATTTATTTTCAATGAATATTGGATATTTACTTCAATATTTTACGACACCTAATTTTTATCAAGTTTCAAGGTCATATCTTATCAATCTCGACTTTTTGAACAGATTTGATTCTGATAATATTTATATCGCTCATTATGATGGTAAAATACCTTTGCCACAAAACAGAAGAGCAGATTTAGTAAAAAAACTTGCTATCATCAAAACGCCTTGACTTTTCAAGAGATTTCTCCTAAAACAAAAAATCTCCGCCTATCTGACGGAGATTTTTTTATATGATTCAATGATGAGATCTTAGTTACAATACTCACGAATTACATTGTAAGCTGCCGAATAACCTAATTCACCTGCACGGCTGAGGTCATAACAACCAGCATTTTCGTCGCCCAGAGCGTGCTTAATAATACCTCTTACATAATAAGCTTCGCTATACTTAGGGTTCAATTTGATGGCATTCGAACAATCCTGTAAGGCTTCTTTCTGAAAACCCATAGAAGAACGAACTAAACCACGAGAAAAATATGCTTCTGCGTAAGTTGGGTTTAACTCAATTGACTTATTCAAGTCATTGATTGCTCCTTTACCATCACCTGTTTTGAATTTTGAGATACCACGGCTATAAAATGCTTCCGAACGATCATCTGAAAATTCATTAATTTTACTTTTTTCTTGTACTACATTTCTTAAATCATCTAAAGTATTTTTTGACATACGTCCAGTATAATATACCTTAGAATCAATATTTACGTTATCAATTTCAATCGCTTTCGTCAAATCAGTATTAGCATCTTTCTGATTTCCAAGCTTGCTGCTACAAAACCCTCTACCATAATAAGCACGTACATTCTTAGGGTCAAGTTGAATCGCTTTGTCGTAATCATTCATTGCACCACGGAAATCATCAATTTTTGTTTTTGCAAAACCACGATTGAAATAAGACTCGCTATCTTCTGGATTTAATTTCACGGCTTCATCAAAATCTTTGATTGCACCCGAAAAATCATTTATTTTCAAACGGCTAAAACCTCTACTCGCAAAAGACTGAGAACGTTTTGGGTTCATGTCTATCGACTTAGTGAAATCAGATATACTTCCTTGGTAATCTTCTAAACGAGACTTACACGCACCACGAGAAAAATATGCTTGATATTTTTTATCATCTTCAGTATTCAATTCTACTACCTTTGTAAAATCTTGAATCGCACGACGATAATCTAATAATTTTGCTCTTGTCATACCACGATACAAAAATGCTAAAGCATCTTCTGGGTTTAATTCAATCGTACGGTTATAATCTTGCAAGGCGGAGCGGTGGTCTTCTTGGTCGCTTTTACTTTTTCCACGATACAAATACGCCAAAGCATTTTTAGGGTCAAGGTCAATTGTACGGTCAAAATCTAAAATTGCTCCACGATGGTCTTTCAATTGTTGCTTAGCTAAACCACGATTATAATAACTCGTAGAATTTTCGGGATTCATTGCAATTGCCGTACTATAAGCCTGTGAAGCACCGATGTAATCACCTGCTTTACTTTTATTTACACCAATATCAAAAAATTCTGAAGCTGTTTGTTGGGCGTTTGTCTGCAAAACACAAAGTGTCAAACAGATTGATAAAAAGGGTAAAATTACTTTTTTCATAAGATTTTTAAAAAATTTAAAATCACGAATAACTATAAAATTATCGCAAAACTACTTGAAGACATGAATTTTCATGTCAGTTTATATTTTAGCAAAGATAAATTTTATGCCTGTTTACTCAATGCTTTTTGGTAAAAAGTTTTTATTAAACTACATCATTGCTGCCGATTAATAACTTTTTACCAAATAGCTTGCCAAATTCGTTTTTTTTTTGACAATTTTACACAATTATTATTTTTCGAAGCAGAGAAATAATTTACTTACGTCGCTAAAAAACACCTAATCTCATGAAACCAATGCGTTTATTGGCAGGCATGGCCATTATTTTGTCTTTGCTTGTCGCTTGTAATTCTTCAAAAAAAATATCGAAAAACGAAAAAACATCAAAAAAGAAAGACCCAATCGCCGCCGAAGCTGCCGTTAAGATTGGAAACATGCTCGATTTACTGGCAACTGATTTGATTGGAGCAACCGCCAAAAAAGCTGAAATTGTGAGAACTGCCGACGGTATTAATATTACATTTCAACCCGATTTTTATTTTGAGTCGAGTTCTGAGAAGTTAACCGTTGACGCCAAAGGAATACTAAACGATATCTCGGAGGTATTAAATCAATATCCTTACACTGAAATATTTATCGAAGGGCACGCAGATAGTAGTGGCAACCAACTCAACAACAAGATACTCTCTGAATCACGTGCTAAGACAGTGGCATTATATCTCAAAGCTCATAATGTAATGGCTGAGAGATTAGCGATTGCGGGTTATGGAGCAACTCGCCCAATTGCAAGCAATGCAACTCCAGAAGGTCGTAAATTAAACAGACGAGTTTTGGTTAAAATTAGTGCTAATGAAAAGAAGTTTTTAGAGTCTAAAGATGCCTCCAAGGTTTCAGGTAGTAAAAATTAAGCAAATATTTGCGTCAATCCAAATAATATTACAAAAACTAAAGTAGAAAGTGCCATTTGTTTCAGCATTGGGTCGGGGTTTGGCAAACGAGAAACTTTTATTCCGTTCAAGAAAAATAATGGAAAACAAATCATATAATAATATTTATTTTCTGCTTGTAAAAAACTGAATATTAAAATACTCAACATACCTAAGCCGATTAGAAACCAGTGGTAAACTATTGCATTTTGTTTGCCCAGTCTCGAAGGAATTGTCTTTTTTCCTGCACGAGTATCTGATTCAATATCTCGTATGTTATTGATATTTAGTACGCCAGTTGCGAATAGTCCACAACTAAGAGCGGGGAAAACATTTATCCAATCAAAATTTTTGGTAAATAAGTAATTGCTTCCTAAAACGCCCACCAAACCAAAGAAAATCAACACAGAAATATCGCCCAAACCAGCATACCCATAAGGTTTTTTACCTGCTGTGTAAGTGTAGGCAGCCAACATTGAAAGTAATCCCAGTCCAAAAAATCCCCAGAAAACTTGCATTGAAGCATCTTTAAAAGAAAAATATAGTAGTGAAATTCCAAAAATTAAACAAAGCACAGCCAAAACATAAATGCCATTGAGCATTTGTTTGGGTGTAATTGCTCCTGACTGAACAGCTCGCTGTGGCCCAACTCTTCCTGCTAAATCTGCACCATTTTGAGTATCGCCATAATCATTGGCAAAATTTGATAAAACTTGTAAAGCGATTGTCGTAAGACAACATAAAGCAAAGATCAGCCAATTGAACTGACCAACCGATACTGCTAAAAAACTACCCATAAAAATACTCGCCAATGCTAAAGGAAGTGTACGTGGGCGAGCCGCCGAAAGCCAATTTTTCATAATGATAGAATGAGCGAATGAGTGAATGAGTGAATGTAAAATATACTACTACTCAATCATTCACTCATTCAAAATTAGATTAAATGCCTACTGCTTTTTTAAATTCGGGTGAATTTGGTTTTACACCTGAAGCAAAGAAATGAGAAACCTCTCCCTTTTCGTTAATCACATATTTACAGAAATTCCAAGTTGGTTCTTTATCGTTCCAACCGTTTAAGTCTTTTTTACTCAACCATTTAAATAATGGGTGTTGGTCACTTCCAACAACGCTTACTTTTTCAAGCATTTGGAAAGTTACGCCATAGTTTTTCTGACAAAATGTAGCAATTTCTTTATTGCTTCCTGGCTCTTGGCCACCAAAATTATTGGCAGGAACACCCAAAACTACAATTTTATCGCCATGCTCTTTATGAAATGCTTGCCAATCAGCGTACTGTGGCGTGTAACCGCACTCAGAAGCGGTATTTAACACTACCACTTTTTGGCCTTTATATTTAGCAAAATCAATGGTTTCTTTGCCATCGAGCGATTTCAAACTGAAATCATAAAACGAACCTTTTACCATTACATTTGCTGGTTTTACAGATACCATTTTCTTGTCAGAAAAAAGCATCTTGATTAGACGAAAACTCATAAGACTTGTCAGCGTTAAGATAGAAACTGTTGCGAAAATGATTTTCCTTTTCATAGTCAAAGTTTGATTACATACGTGATGGAACTTGTATTCCTAATAACCCCGTAGCTTTACTAATTGTTTCGGCAACTACCTTAATGAGCGAAAGTCTAAATTGTTGTTTATCGTTATCGGTTTCGTTCATGATTGAAACCTCAGCATAAAAATGGTTGAATGTTTTGGCCAGTTCATACACATAATTGGCAATTACAGCTGGTGAATATTCATCTCCTGCTTTTTTTACGGCAGTTGGATATTCGTTCAAAAGATATATTAATTCTGATTCTGGTTTCAACAAATCAACTGTTTTTACTTCTGAATTAACAGGTACATTCAATGATTCCGCTTTGCGTAAAATAGAACAGATACGAGCGTGAGTATATTGAATAAATGGCCCCGTATTTCCTTGAAAATCAATTGATTCGGCTGGATTAAAGAGCATACGCTTCTTCGGTTCAACTTTCAATAAGAAGTATTTCAAAGCACCCAAAGCCAACATTTGGAAAAGATTTTCGGCTTCTTCTTTAGTAAAATCATCAATTTTACCACGTTCACGGGTAGTTTCGGCGGCAGTTTCTATCATTTCGGCTACTAATTCATCGGCATCAACTACTGTTCCTTCACGAGATTTCATTTTTCCCGACGGCAAATCAACCATGCCATAGCTTAGGTGATAGCAACCATCGGCATACGCACGACCGAGTTTTTTCATAATCGCAAAAAGCACCTGAAAATGATAATCTTGCTCATTGCCTACCACCCAAATCGACTTATCGTTGTGATAATCGTTGAATTTCAAATCGGTTGTGCCTAAATCTTGCGTGATATAAACCGAAGTTCCATCGGCACGAAGTACCAATTTTTCATCGAGTCCTTCCTCTTTCAAATCAATCCAAACGCTTCCGTTTTCTTTTTTGAAGAAAATACCGTTTTTAAGTCCTTCTTCTACAACATCTTTCCCAAGCAAATACGTGTTTGATTCATAATAAACTTTATCAAACGAAACACCTATTTTTTTGTAAGTTTCAGCAAAACCTTCAAAAACCCAATCATTCATTTTTCGCCATAAAGCCATGGTTTCTTCGTCGCCCTGCTCCCATTTTTGAAGCATTTCTTGGGTTTCGAGCATCAATGGTGCGTTTTTCTTGGCTTCATCTTCGGTTTTCCCTTCGTCCATTAATTGCGAGATTTCAGCTTTGTAGGCTTTATCAAACTCTACATAATATTTGCCCGCCAAATGGTCACCTTTAATGCCCAAAGATTCTGGCGTTGCACCGTTTCCAAATTTCTGATAAGCCAACATCGACTTACAAATATGCACGCCACGATCATTGACTAAGCAAGTTTTTGCCACATCAAAGCCACCCGCAGTCAAAATATTAGCAACCGATGCTCCCAAGAAATTATTACGTAAATGCCCTAAATGTAGCGGTTTATTGGTGTTTGGCGAAGAAAATTCAACCATTACCGATTGGCCATTTGATGGTAAAACACCAAAATTATCGTTGGCTAAAATAGCATTGAGGGTATCAATCCAAACTGAATCATTCAAAACAATATTCAAAAAGCCTTGAACAACATTAAAACTGCTCACGAAAGCATTATTATCTTTGATGTGTTGACCGATGGCATTACCTAAATCAGCAGGATTTTTTCGGAGAGATTTCACCAACGGAAATACTACATAAGTGTAATTTCCTTCAAAATCTTTCTTGGTTGGCTGCAAAACAACGTCTTCTTCTAATTGATATAATGCCAAAAGTGCTTCTTGTATGGCTTTTTTTAATGATTGTTCGATGTTCATGAATTCTTATACTATGGTTATAATGAACAAGTTGTAAACTTGTTCTACTAAAGTGCAAAAGTACAGTTTTTTTGAGAAAAGTTTATTGATAAACTCCAATATCTACTGAGCCTATCATTGACTACAATCTTAGAAATAAAATATTCTTCTAATTCAATCATAAAACTTCTACAACTCTCCTATATTTTTACGTTATTTGCTTAAAATTTATACCAACTATTGGATATAATTGCGGGTCCAAGATATTTGTTTTAAATATTCCATCATTCGCTCATTCTATCATTCACTCATTATATCATGCTGCAATCAATGACTGGTTTTGGCTCGGCAACTGTCGAGAACGCCAAAATCGCTGTAACTGTCGAAATTAAATCGTTAAACTCTAAGTTTTTTGATATTTATTGCCGAATTCCACGCACGTATTCAGAAAGAGAAATCGAAATAAGAAATATTCTTACCGCCGAACTTGAGCGAGGAAAAGTAGAATTTACGATGAACGTAACGCCTCGTGACGAGTCAGGTGCGGCTACGGTCGTAAATCGCCCACTTATCAAGGCATATTTTAAAGACCTAAAAGCAACCGCCAACGAGCTGGGTTTTGAGCCAAGTCCAACCGAATTATTACGAATGGCGTCAATGATGCCCAATGCTTACAATACCGATGCTGCAACCGAAGCCGATGCCAAAGCTGAGTGGGATTTAATGAAAAGTGCTATCAATCAGGCAATTGCGAAGTGTAAAGAATTTCGCACGCAAGAAGGAAGCAATACAGCAGCAAAGTTTGAAGATTATATTCAAAGCATTGCGAATCTGCTTTCACAAGTAGAAGAACAAGACCCAAAACGTATTCCAGTGGTGCGTGAACGTATCGAAAAAGCAGTTGCAGAATGGTCATCAAGTGATACTTTTGATAAAAATCGTTTTGAGCAAGAATTGATTTATTACGTAGAGAAATTTGATATTTCAGAAGAAAAAGTTCGTCTGAAAAACCATTTGGAATACTTCGTTCAAGAGCTAAAAATTGCTTCAAATGGCAAAAAACTTAACTTTATTGCCCAAGAAATTGGCCGTGAAGTAAATACGATCGGTTCGAAAGCCAATGATTCAGTAATTCAGCGTCTGGTGGTCCAGATGAAAGACGAATTGGAAAAAATTAAAGAACAAACAATGAATATTGTTTAATTTTAATAATTGATATTGAATACTTGATGTTTGATTTTGGACATTCAGTAGGATTATTTAATGAAGAAATCACACCTACAATTTGTCCAGTTCTGAAAATTTAGCTAATTTTACAGTTGTTACCAAAGAAAATATTGCTTTTTTGGACAATTCCAATATTTTTTATAACCAAAATACCTAATACTTACAAGTTTTAACTTATGAGCCAAATTGTTAGAGTACACGCAAGACAAATTCTCGATTCAAGAGGAAATCCTACTATCGAAGTTGATATTTTAACTGATAACGGTTACTTAGGACGTGCCGCTGTGCCATCAGGTGCATCGACAGGTGTTCACGAAGCTGTTGAGTTACGTGATGATGATTCAAAAGTGTATCAAGGCAAAGGTGTTTTGAAAGCAGTTAAGAATGTAAACGAAACTATCGCTTCTGAACTTCTCGGAGCAAATGTTTTCGAACAAAACTTGATTGACCAAATCATGATTGACCTCGATGGCACACCAAATAAAGGAAACTTAGGTGCAAATGCTATCTTAGGTGTATCGTTGGCAGTTGCTAAAGCAGCCGCTTTTGAAGCTGGTTTGTCGTTGTTCCGCTACTTAGGTGGTGTAAACGCCAACACGTTGCCAGTTCCGATGATGAACATCTTGAATGGTGGTTCGCACGCCGATAATTCTATTGATTTCCAAGAGTTTATGGTAATGCCAGCGAAAGCTGAGTCATTCTCGCACGCTCTACAAATGGGAACTGATATTTTCCATACTTTGAAAAAAGTATTGAAATCAAAAGGCTATTCGACAAACGTTGGTGATGAAGGTGGTTTTGCACCAAACATCAAATCGAACGAAGAAGCTATCGAAATCGTATTGCAATCAATCGAAAAAGCTGGTTTCAAAGCTGGAGAAGATGTTTTCATCGCTATGGATGCTGCTGCTTCTGAATTCTACGATGCAAAAACTGGTCTTTACACATTCAAAAAATCAGATGGTAAGCAATTAAACTCTGATGAAATGGCTGCTTATTGGGCAACTTGGGTGGAGAAATATCCAATTATCTCAATCGAAGATGGTATGGCTGAAGACGACTGGGCAGGTTGGGCTGAGCAAACTCGCTTGATTGGTAGCAAATGCCAATTAGTTGGTGACGATTTATTCGTAACAAACGTGAAGCGTTTACAAGAAGGTATTGACAAAGGAATCGCTAATGCTATTTTGGTAAAAGTAAACCAAATTGGTTCATTAACCGAAACAATCAATGCTGTAAACTTAGCTCACAAAAACAAATATAAGAGCATTATGTCGCACCGTTCGGGTGAAACTGAAGATGCAACAATCGCTGACTTGGCAGTAGCATTGAATACTGGTCAAATCAAAACTGGTTCGGCTTCACGTTCTGACCGTATGGCTAAATACAACCAATTACTTCGTATCGAAGAAGAATTAGGTTCGGCTGCTACATTCCCAGGATTGAAGTTCTAAACCCCTATCCCCTAAAGGGGCGTAAAATATTAGAAGCGTTGAACAAATATTGTTCAACGCTTTTTTTGTTTTTTTTGCGAAAACACCTATTTTTGACCTATAATCGTGCTTTAAAAATTTCCTACAAATGAAAATCAACGTACCCAAATTCGTACATAAATACCGTTTTTATGTACTTACGCTCCTCGGTCTTTTAATATGGACTATCTTTTTTGATGGCAGTAATCTTATCGCCCAATTTAAACTTTGGCAAAAACTTTCTGACTTAGAAAATCAGCAAGAATACTATGTAGAAGAACTCAAAAAAGTAAAAGAAGAAGAGCGTGAGGTTATGGGCAATCATAAATCAATGGAAAAATTTGCTCGAGAAAAATATCTGATGAAAAAAACAGGCGAAACTGTTTTTGTGATAGTCGATGAAGATAATAAATCGGTAGAAAAACTTGAGAATGATTAAAAATAAATTTTTGATAATAAAAAATCCTCTGTTGAAAGTTCAGCAGAGGATTTTTAGTATTTGTTTGAGGCTTACTTCAAAGTAGTAATCCATTTTGCAATTTTCAATGCTTCGTCTTTCGGAACATTTGTCAATGCAGCCATTGGCGGATAACCTTCCCAATTTTTAGGATTTGGTTTGTAGATTAACTCGACGATTTGCTCTGGCTTATATTTTTTCTTTTTCATTACCTCTACATAAGCTGGCCCAACCAAACGTGTATCAACTTTATGACAAGCTAAACATGTATTTTTTTGAAGTAATTTCTCAATATCTGGTGGAATTTTTGTTTGTGCTTTTGATACTGATGCAATGCCAAGTACAACCGCAACGGTCAGGAGTGATTTTTTCATTTTACTATGTGCTTTTAAAAATTAATTAAATCGGACCGTCGATGCGGTCGTAATTCTTATTCGTCTGCTAAATTCGTAAACAAAACGTAAGAATGAAAGTATTTGTTGAATTTTTAGAAGAATATTTTGTTAATAAAACGTTAAATGAAAAATTACAGAAAAAACACGCTTAAAAAATCAATAAACAATATTGTTAATTGGCTGATGACAAATGAATTACAGACAAATTTTATGAAATTTGTAAAAAACTAAACATAAAACTATCTTTGTAAACGTTGATAATTTTGATAGTCTGTTAAAATTGCATACTTTCGCTACTTACAACAAAAAACTAACCCAATTAGAGCAAAAAACAGTGATTACTCCAAAGAAAATGTTTTTCACTCAAGATGTTTCGTCTCGTAAATCTTACCCTATTACCTCATTATTACAATTTGGTACACTCCTATTAGTTTTATTTTCGATCGAAATCGTTTCGGCACAACCCAAAATCCAGTGGGCAAGCAAAGTACTGGGCTTTTCATCAGAAAGGGTCGATGCCAATAATCCAGGGCCACAGTATCGGGCAATTCAGGTTTTAGGTAGCCCTAATAAATTACCACAAAAGGGCGAAAGTGTATGTGCATGGTCATCGGCTGGTGCTGATACTTATGCCGAAGAATACATAAAAGTTGGCTTTGAAAACCCTGTCAGAATCAAGCAAGTTTCTATTGCCGAAAATTGGGGAGCTGGTTCTGTTGTACGCATTTTAGCTTACGATTCTACTGATAGAGAGTACATTATTCATGAAAATAAGGAAGATGGACCAACCGAAAAAGGCAGAATGTGGAATATCATTATTCCGCAAACTGATTATAAAGTTCATGCCATCAAACTGATTGTCGCTCCTGCTAAGATCCCAGGTTATAACCAAATTGATGCAATTGGCATCTCTGAAATTGATTTGCCTTTTGAAGCAAAAATAAATCTGGCGAAAGATATTCCGAAGGAAATTATTAAAGAAAATTTAGGAAAAAGTATCAATTCTAAAGTAAGAGAAGTTGCCCCTATCATCACGCCTGATGGAAAAACTTTGTTTTTTACGAGAGAAAGTCACGATCAAAATCTCGGAAAGCAAAAATTACAAGATGTTTGGATGTCAAGAGTATTGCCCGACGGAACTTGGGGAGAAGCTGAAAACATCAAAGAACCTATCAATACACCAGAACACAACGCTGTTTCAACAATTTCGGCTGATGGTAAAACTATCTATTTGGTAAATATTTATATGCCCGATGGTACATTTCGCCCTGGTTTATCTAAATCTAAAAGAACTCGAATTGGTTGGGAGTTTCCGAAGGAAGAAAAGATTATTGACTACTCAAATCTAAGTGATTATACTGAATTTACGCTTGCACCTAACGGAAAAGTTTTGGTGATTGCTTGTCAGCGGAAAGATACAAAAGGCAGAAAAGATTTATACGTTTCGTTTTTAAAAGAAGATAAAGTTTGGTCGAAACCTGTAAATATGGGCTCGACAATCAACACAGCCGAAAGTGAAAGTACACCTTTTGTAGCTGCTGACTCAAAAACGATCTATTTCTCAACGGCTGGTTTACCTGGCTATGGCGACAATGATATTTTTCTGAGCCGCCGCCTCGACAGCACTTGGACAAAATGGAGCGAACCCGAAAACATTGGAGATTTAATAAATACTTCAAAATGGGATGGCTATTTTACGATTCCTGCATCGGGTGAGTTTGCTTATCTCAGCTCAGAAGAGCGTTCGATTGGGGCAGAAGACATTTTCCGTATTAAACTATTTCCATCTATCAAACCTGACCCAGTGGCAATTATTTCGGGAACGGTGCTGAATGCTCTTGATAAAAAAACAATTTCGGCCGAAGTGGTCATGGAATTGCTGAATGACAGTACAGGAACTGATAAAATTGTGGCGGAATTTGACCCTGAAACTGGTGAATACAAAATGGTTGTGCCGCTCAAAAAAGCGTATAGCTTAAATGCGTCTAAGAAAGGTTTTATCAGTATCAGCGAAAACCTCGACCTAACAAAAGACCGCCGTTTTAGAGAAATAAAGAAGAATATTAACTTAATTCCAGTAAAAGAAGGGCAAACAATGGTTTTGAATAACCTTTTCTTTAATCAAAGTAAGTTTGATATTTTGCCTGCTTCGTATCCCGAACTCAACCGAATTATTGAATTGATGCAAGAGTACCCAACGATGCAAGTTATCATTGAAGGCCATACCGATGGCAGTGATGAGAATATGATGCTCAACGTAAAACTTTCGCAAGACCGAGCCAATGAAGTAAAGAAATACTTAGTGGAAAAAGGTCAAATCGAAGCCAAACGCATACAAACCAAAGGTTGGGGGCAATCAAAACCAATTGCGAGCAATGCTACCGAAGAAACCCGCAAAAAAAATCGTAGAGTTGAGTTTACGATTCTAAAACTTTAACAATTTTTCATTTACTCATTTTTTCAAGTGCCAAATTTTTCTACCAAAAATATACTTGCTACATTTTTAATTTTATTTCCCATTGCAGTATTTTACTTAGTTTTTCAGAAATATGCCGTAAATATCCCTCATTGGGACGACTTCGCTATCCGAAATACTTTAGCTAAAATGCTGGAAACGAATTCGTTTTCGGAAAAAATAAAATTATTATTCTCGCAACACAACGAACATCGAATTCTATTAACTCGACTTTCGGCATGGGTTATTTACCTTTTACAAGGCTCGCTTAACTTAAAGAGTCTGATGTTTATTGGTTTTTTAGCTTTAGCTGGTCTTCTTATTATTTTCTTTCAAGTATCAAAAAAGTACAATTCACCCCTACTGGCCTTTGTTCCAGTTTCATTAATTTTATTCAATGTAGGTTTATTTGAGAACACCTTTTGGGGAATGGCTTCAGTGCAGAATTTTGGCGTGATTTTTTTCGCTTTTCTGACGTTTTATTGGCTCGTTTTCTCAATCGAAAACCCATATAAATATTTTTTCTATTTGGCTCTTTTTTCGTGCTTCATCGGGGTTTTTACGAGTAGTAATGGCATTATTATTCCGTTCATTGGTTGTTTGATTTTGCTTGTACAGCAGCGAAAAAATCAATTATTCGCTTGGATGGGCATTTCTGTCATCTTCATATTTGTTTTTTTCTTTAATTTTCAGAAAAGTCCCGACAATATAGTAAAAACAAACTTTTCTGATTTTAGAACTATCATAAAAGGGCTACTTGCTACCTTCGGCAGTGTGCTTGATTCATCGGCCATCACACCAAACAAACACTTAGATTTGGCAATGGCCCTCGGATTGTTTTTATTGATATTTGTGTATCTGTTTGCATATCAAGTTATATTCAAAAAATACAATTTGACTCAACGTACAAACGACTTATTTTTACTGGCTTGTTTGGTATTTATTGGCATCACGAGTATTGGCATTGTAGCGGCTCGAATCTCCTACGGAATTGAAATTTTACTGACAAGTAAATACAAGATTTACTCAGTCTTGAGCCTTATCATTTTCTATATAGTTGCACTCAATTCGCTTGCTGAAAGGTATAAAAACAACTTCGTACAACTGGCTATCTTTGCGGGCTTTGTCTTTAACTTTTACACTTATATTGCTGATTATCAAAATATTAGATATTTGAATCAAGAGCGAGTCACCGACCAATTTAAGCAACAATACAGCGAAAACTCTTTCCCAAAGCAAGGAATAATGCAAGTTTTGCAACAATCCGAAAAAGCATTTTATGATTCGATGATTGATGAAATGAGGCAAATAAAGGATAGCACTTTACAACATTTGAGTGTAATAACAAAAGCAGAGAACTTCGTACTAACACTACAAAAAACTGGCGAAAAAATAGACCTAACAAGTCCTGAATCAGGTATATATTTTATTCTGAAATCTGATAAAAATATCTATCTATATCCTTCTCATATCAAACCTTTGGGAATGAGAGCCTACCTCGACCGTGATTTTTTAATAAATAATCATCTCAAAATTGATAACTTTACAGCTGAAATTAGTAAATTATATATTCAGTCAGGTAAATACCAAATAGGTACAGTAAAAGTTGAAAACGAATCAAAATCTGTTATTTGGAGCACACAAACGATTGATATTCAACAGATTGACAAAATAAGACCAAAACAAAATTGGTAAGAAAATAATAGACAATGACACAAAACACTACAAATACTTCCTATTTAAGACAACTCGACGGGCTTCGCTTTTTGGCGGTAACGATGGTTTTAATTGACCATTGGTCGGGCGATGCTTTGCAGTTTCCGATAAGCTATTTGGGTGTTTGTATGTTTTTTGTGCTGAGTGGTTTTCTGATTACTCGAATTCTGTTGCAGGCTCGCTCGAAAGATGAAAGTATGGGGCGTTCTCATAAGTTTTCGTTGAAACAGTTCTATATTCGTCGAACAGTCAGAATTTTTCCAATTTATTATCTTACAATTTTGGCCTTGTTTATTTGGAATGTTGAGCCAGTTCGTGAAAAAATCTGGTGGTATCTCACTTACACAACCAATATTTATATTGCCATCAAACAAACTTGGATGGGTTCAAGCGACCACCTTTGGTCGTTGGCCGTTGAAGAGCAATTTTATTTGTTTTTCCCGTTTATAGTTTTCTTTTTATCAGCTCGTTCTTTGCCTAAAATTCTTTTTGGGTTTATTGCTTTATCGGTCGGACTTCGTCTATTTTTCTACCTCAACGGTACAGCTTGGATGACACCTTACGTGCTAATGCCTACATGCTTAGATGCATTTGGAATCGGTGGGCTATTCGCTTATTTCTATTTTCATAAAAATGAGGCCGTTAAAGGGTTTGTAACGAATAAAGTTTGGTTACTTGTAAGTCTGCTTTTATACATCGGAATTGTACTTTGGGGAAAACAATTTCCTGATGGGCACAACATTATCACAGTAGTTTTCCTACGCCTTTTTGAGTCGTTTTTCTCACTCTTTATGGTCGGAAATGCCGTTTATGGCTTTGGCGGAATAACGAAAAGCTTATTAGAAAACAAAATAACTGTTTATCTCGGGCGAATAAGTTATGGAATTTATATCTATCACAAATTCATCTATAATCACTACCATAATTCACCATCAAACCCAGTGGTGAAGATATTAAATAAACTACCCATAATTGATGAAAATATGATTTTGAAAATCATATTTCTTTATGCTGTGACAGTTTTAGTCTCGACGGTTTCTTGGTTTTTGATTGAAAAACCAATTAATAAATGGAAAGATAAATTTAGTTATTAAACCTTATTTTATTATTTTCTTAACCGAGGGTTTCTGACCATCAAAAATCCTAAGAAAATACATTCCTCCGTGTAAAGTACTTATATCAATCGAAACCGTTTCGACCGTAACACCTTGCTTTTCAATACTTTGCAAGTTTTTTCCTTGATTATCTAATAAATCAATTTTGATGGTTCTTGGTTGTGTTTGCAAAGGAAAAGCTATATTTACTATGTCTTCGACAGGATTTGGAAACACCAATACATCAAAAGTTTGTTCTGGGATGTTCTCAATATCAGTCACCACATAACCATTCAGTCCATTAATTTGCCAACCCATTTCATTAAGACAATTGAGCAATAATTCGCCAGGGTTATGATTTACTTCGGCGGCTCTCACACTCGGCGACATCAACGAATTTGGTGTGCCTACGGTATAAGTGCTTTCATCGAAATGTGAAAAACTTGAGCCACTTTTGTAAGGAGAAGGTGCATAAAGACGTGGTAAAGTATTGGCAAAAACTGGATTTTTCAGACCAAAATATAAAGCATTGCTGGTAAGTGAAGTTTTCAAACCTGTTGAAGGATTTCCATAAACTCCTGTATTGGTAAGTTTTACTTTTTGGGAGTCCTGCATAAAAATATCAAAAATATAAGCACTCCCCGACTGCCCGTATTGTCCTTGAGTATCACTATTAATGATGCTCATTGATGAGGAAAAACCTAAACCATGAGCAATTTCATGTAGCATAACCGTTATCATATCGTACCTTCCCGATTGGGCTTTAGCATCAGTACCCAAATACCAATTGATATTACCATTGAGTGTAACAGTCATATCAAAATCTCCTGAATTGAGCTCTTTGCCCGATAGTGCTTCTGCCAGAGGTGTTGGATACCAAACATTTGCATAAGGCAGATTAGGAGTGCTTGTACTGCTTCTATAAATACGGGTTGCTCCTGTTTCGGCCAGTACTGAATTCGACATCGTTTTCGACCATGTAGCTTTAATACGAATCGTTTGAGTAGAAATTAAGTACCTTTCCCAAATTACAATAGCCTGCTCAAAAGGCACTTTCGCTTGCTCTGGAAAATCAATGTAAGTAACCTCAATATTTGAAGTTGCTGCCAAACGACTACTCGCAGAGATAAACTCTTGGGCTGGAATTTCGGTAAAACTATTTTGTTCTGATAAATAACAAACAACAGGCACAGCAGGCATAGAGTCTTGCGAAAAACTCATTTGCTGAAAAATCAAGGCTACGATAATTGTTATTATAAAACGCATTGAAGAATATTTATTGGCCGACAAATCTATTCATATAGACGAAATTTATCGGCAAAAGATTGCACAAAAACAAAAAAACTCCCCACTTTCGAGGGGAGCCAACCACTTTTCTATACGATTGATGGTTTTTCAATAGACTTTCAATTATCAATTTTCATCAATAACAGAAAGTATTGTGAAACTCGTCTTTCCTGACAAATTTAGATTAGAACCCTTTCACAAATGAGTTATAGCCCAGATTCTCCATTTTCTTTTGAGTATCTTCAGCATTTGCTTTATCTTCAAATAAACCATAAACGACTCGGTAAACCATTGGTTTGTCGGCAGCTTTACTTACTTGAATAAATATTTTTTCTACTTCGGTATCGCCATTCTTAGCGAGTTTTAAAGCAAAATCTTTAGCGGCTTTCAACTGCCCAAATGCAGCGATTTGCAAACCAAAGCCCGAAAGGTCTTTCATTTTTCCATTTAAATCATACACATGATTGATATCAAAACCATCTAACTTAGTAGTTTCTACTTCCACTTCTTTTTCTTTTACAGTTTTCTTTAACACGGAAGCCGTAATTGTAGAAGCACTTGTAGAAGCATCAGCCGAAGCCCAAAAACGCTCCACTTCATCGTCACCTTGAATTTCTTGTACTTTTACTTTAGCCTTACCAGATTTTGCTCCTATCTCGTCCATGGCAGTTTTCGAGATGTTTGCAGTTGTATTATTTTCTCCTGATTTTACTCGGTCGTTGATTCTTACCACAACCGATTTTCCGTTTTCAGTGTTTGTCAACTTTACTTTCTTATTGAAAGACATAGAGGCATTTTCCTCTTTAACAGCCGATACTTTACTAATTTTGAGGTCATCAGCTAAACTTGCAGTAACTTCTTGAGCTTGGCTTTTAATGGCAAGATTTGTAAGTACAGCTCCGAGTAAATAAATTAAGCGTGCTTTCATAGTAATTGTATTTTTATGGTAATAAGTGTTTTGAATGAGTCTTTTTCTTATTTTCTTTTATTATTAAGCGGTGTCAAATAGCGTGCCAATTCATTTTTAAATAAAAAAAAACTCACGTTTTTTAGACGTGAGTTCTTTAGATTAGACTTTACAAAATCTTATTTGAATTCTTTTACAAAAGGAGAATATCCAAGAGAAAGAAATGTACGCTGTTTTTCACGAGCCGAGTCGTCGGTTTTCAATAAACCAAAATACACTTTGTAGTAAGTTTTTTCAGGATTATTGACAGTGTAGATAAACAACTGGCGTTTTTCGGCATCGCCTTTTTGAGCAATTTTGAGAGCGAATTCTTTAGCTAAAGTAAGGTCTGAGAATGAGGCTAATTGCAAAGCATAACCAATCAAATCACGTTTTTCTTTCACATATTTGAAGTTATCATCGTTGAATTTCGTGCTTGAAACTTCTACTTCTTTCGTGTTTGAAGCCATTTCTTGCCCCAGTTCATCGTTTTCAATTTCTTGAACCATCACACGGGCTTTACCAGCCACGATGTTATTAGATTGCTCGTTTGATGTCTTTGAAATAATTATAATTTTATCAGAATTATCCTTTGGGGTGATTACCGAACCACTTCCACTATAATTATGTGCTAAAGCAAAACTTAAGCTACAAACTGTAATAATCGCAGATAACAAAACTGTTTTCATAGTATTTTTTGTTTGAATTTGACTAAATAATAGCAAACTCCGTGCTAAACTTGTTTCTTAGAAGAAAAAAAAAGAAATTTGAGGAATATTTCTTTAACCTAAAAGATGAATAACGCTGACTGACGATTGAGGCTCAAAGCCTCATAAATCTTTAGTCCATCTACTTCCAAATTTATGAAAAATCACTTTCCTTTCCCTGCTGTTGGTCAAAGCCGAGCAATCGTTGAACGTGTAACACCAGAAATTGATGGTGGACGCTTTGCAACCAAAGCAATTATCAATGATGTTATTACGGTTGAAGCCGATATCATCATTGACGGACACGATAATTTAGCAGCTCGATTACTTTACAAACACGAAACCGATAAAAACTGGAGTGAAGTTGTAATGGCAAGTATGGGTAATGACCGTTGGGTTGGTCGATTCACAGCCGCCAAACAAGGTTTTTATACCTACACTGTCGAAGCATGGGTTGACCATATTGCGAGTTGGCAACACGAAGTTGACTTAAAAGTACGTGATGGCCAACATCTTGTCGTGGAAATGATGCAAGGGGAGTTATTCTTGAACGGCATGGCAAAATTGGCCAAAGGCGATGATAAAAAAGCGATTCAAGAAGCAGCCAAAGCAATGGGCAATGAACACCGCTACAACGAAGCGATTCAGATTGCAATGAGCGACCAAATGCACGAATGGCTTACGAAATACCCAGAACGCCAGTCAGCATTTCGTTATCAAGAACTGAAACTTTACGTTGACCGAGAAAAAGCTGGTTTTTCAGCTTGGTACTCAATGTTTCCTCGTTCGGCCGCTCGTGAAGTTGGCAAACATGGTACTTTCAAAGATGTAGAAGCACTTTTGCCACGCATTGCCGAAATGGGTTTTGATGTACTCTATCTGCCACCCATTCACCCAATTGGAAAAACACACCGCAAGGGGAAAAATAATACTGTTAATGCCGAAGAAGGCGATGCTGGCGTACCTTACGGAATCGGTTCGGAAGAAGGCGGACATACTGCTATTCATTCAGAACTTGGAAATTTAGCAGATTTCAAGCATTTGATTGAAGAATGTAAGAAATTTGATATGGAAATTGCGATGGATTTGGCTATTCAATGCTCGCCAGACCATCCGTGGGTAAAAGAACACCCCGATTGGTTTAAGATTTTACCCGATGGCACAATTAAATATGCCGAAAATCCACCGAAAAAATACCAAGATATTTATCCAGTAAATTTCGAGACAGAAGATTGGAAAAACCTTTGGCAAGAATTAAAATCTGTGATTATGACTTGGGCAGAATGGGGCGTAAAAATCATTCGTGTGGATAATCCACACACCAAATCATTCTGTTTCTGGGAATGGGTAATTGCCGAAGTGAAGAAAGATTATCCCGATATGATTTTCTTGGCCGAAGCCTTCACAAAACCAAAAGTAATGCAGCAATTGGCAAAATTGGGCTATACGCAATCATATACTTATTATGTGTGGCGAACTTCAAAAGCTGAGATAATTGAGTATATGACTGAGCTAACACAGGGAGAAATGAGACATTATTTCCGACCAAATTTCTGGCCAAATACGCACGATATTGACCCACATATGCTTCAAACTGGTCATGAGCCGTTGTTTTTGATTCGATATTTTATGGCAGCAACACTTGTTGGTAATTACGGAGTCTTTGGCCCGACTTACGAGTATATGTATCATGCACCATACCCTGGCAAAGAGGAATATGCGTTTTCGGAGAAATATGAAATAAAATGGTGGAATTGGGAACACCGCAATAAATTGACTTATGTGATTTCACAAGTGAATCGTATTCGTAAGGAAAATTCAGCTTTTCATAGCACTAATAATATTGATTTTTGTGAAGTTGCCAATGAGCAAATTTTGGCTTACTTGAAAACTGCAACCAACGGAAACAGAATCCTTTGCGTGACGAGCCTTGATGGTTATAACCGTCAAGGTGGTTTTGTAAAGATTCCACTTTGGAAAATCGGTAAAAATGAATGGGAAAGCTATCGTGTGCATGACCTAATTTCGGGAGCAACTTATATTTGGAAAGGCGATACCAACTACGTAGAACTTGACCCAAATATCTTGCCTTTCCATTTGTTTAGAATTGAAGATATTTAAGGTTTTATCCAAAATATACAGCACTAACTGAGGCACACTTTTGAAGTGTGCCTCAGTTTTTTTTAAGATTAATCATTACATCCGCCTATGTAAGCATTAAAAACAGTGCCATTATCTGCCTTAAAACCATTTGTCAAAATAATACTCCCTCCCGCATTATACTTTACATTTGCTCCAGAAAGAATCTGATTATTGGCACTAATCGTAGTTATTGCATTATATTTTTTTGTATCAGCACTAATATTGTTTGATAAATTATGTTGATACCATGCTACATTAAAAAAAAACTGAGTTGATGATACAACAGCATTTTCAGTACAAGTTGCCGTATAGATACTTGATTCTGTCAAGTTATTGATCTGTAATACAGCCCCAGTTATATTGTTTGACCAAGTTACGGTGCCATTACATCCAGTTGCAAGCAAAGTAAAATTTAAAAATGGAGTCACACAAGCAGGACTGGTTATTGCTCCTACTCCAGTTTTTACTAACCAAATATCATTTTCTCCTTTTGAATTTTCGGTTTTATCTCCGCTAATATTTGCTGTTGACCGCCCAATAAATACAAAACCAAGATCATCAGTTGATTTTAAAAATTGCTGTCCCCAAAAATACAAGTTATTACAACCAATTCTTTTATCCCAATATTTATTTCCATTATCATCTATTTCTAAAGTCCACAAATCCATATCTCCTCTATAATGTTCAGAAATATCGCCACCAGCCCCAGAGATAGTACTTCCTGCTAAGATATATTTATTATCTTTTGTTTTAAAAATTGTTGGGTTTCCCTCACTTCCATATCCTCCATAACGTTTATCCCATATTTTGTTACCGTTTATATCTATTTTGAATAGCCAAAAATCGCTATAACCAATCGTGGAGGCTGTCATATCTCCGTTTTGAAAGGTATTATACGCTAAAGCACAAATAAAAATATTTCCATCATTGGTTTTTATCATTGACGGAAAAGCCTCATCTCCTGAACTTCCATACCTTTTATCCCACAAAATCCCTCCACTACTATTTAATTTAACTACCCAAATATCACTCCCACCTCGTGGTGGTGCTGTAATATCACCACCAGAACCCTCCAAAAATGAATTTAAACATATCACAATATCTCCATTATTCAATTCTACCATACTTTCAATACTTTCATATCTACTTCCACCAATTGTTTTATCCCAAAGTTTATTACCATTGGCATCAATTTTTACTAACCATCCATCTGTTCCTGTTCGCAAGTTTTCTGTTTTTTCACCACCATCATTTGAGTCTGAGCTACCACCCAATAAGAAACCCCCATCGGCTGTTTGAAGTATATAATGCAAAAAATCTGATCCATTCCAACCAAACCTTTTATCCCAAAGTTTATTTCCATCAGCATCAATCTTTACAACCCAATAATCGTTTGATGGAAATCCATTTGGATAAAAATGAGCTGGTTGTGATTTGTCTCCATCCTGTGGTGAATTAGAATTTCCCCCAAGAAGAAATCCCCCATCGGTGCATTTAACAATTGTTTCTATTCCTTCTCCCAAAGAACCGCCAATAGATTTCTCCCAAACAATATTTCTACTTTGATTTATTTTCATTACCCAAAAATCAGAACTACCTTTATTGACAGATGTTTTATCCCCGTTCACACCCGATGAAGATGCTCCAGCGATGATGTATCCTCCATCATTTGTCATTTCAATACAAGAACCATAATCATCCAAATTTCCACCAATTGTTTTATCCCAATTGTTTACTGGAGCAGCATTTTGATTAAAACCTTTGATACTGAGAGCATTTTGAGCATTAATTGTTGTTTTGTGAAACAAAAGCAATAGAATTGTGAGGAGTTGTATTTTTTTCATTCTTTCGGAAATAGTGAAATTTATTGATAGCATTTATTAGGTATGACTAATATAAAGCTAAAAAGTTGTATTAGAATTAAAATATTAATCATATAATTGAAAGAGGAGAACACCCAAATCTATTCAAAAGTAAAAAAACGCCCCATAACCTAAAATGAATCATTTTCCAGTCATCAGCTCAAACCTCTCACCAACTCATTTAGCGGATTTTGTTCAAGAAAAATACGGTTTTAGTAATGCTACTTCATGTAATTTATTAAAGGCAGGAATCAACCACACTTATTTGATAAAAGACGAAGATAAACAATGCATTTTCAGAGTTTATAGCGTTAATTGGCGAACTAAAAATGAGGTTTTGGAAGAAATCAGGCTTCTAAACCTACTAAAAGCTTATAAAATCTCTATTTCTTACCCAATTTCTGATAAATCTGAAAACTACATTCAAACCATTAATGCCCCCGAAGGCGAGCGTTTGGCTGTCATGTTTTCGTATGCTGAAGGCGAGAAATTATTGAATTTTGATGAAGAAAATCATTTTCAAATTGGCGTTTTAATGGCTCAAATTCATCAGATTACCGAAAACCTCCGCTTAGAGAGAATCGACTACACTCCACAGGTTTTAGTCGAAAATATTTTTGATTATTTACCAAATTTTCTACCAAGCGATACCCAAGAAATGACTTTTATGAGGTCAACACAAGCGTATCTATTGGATGAATTTTCCAAAGTAAATCTTGAAAAAATCAGAAAAGGTGCAGTGCATTTGGATATTTGGTTTGATAACCTAAATATTGCAAAAGATGGAAAAATAACCATTTTTGATTTCGATTTTTGTGGAAATGGGTGGCTTTGTCTGGATATTGCTTATTATATTCTGCAACTCAATAGTACCGAAAGAGACGAAGCAATCTGTAAATCTAAACTTGATAGTTTCTTGGCTGGTTATGAGTCGGTTACGCCAATTTCTGATGAAGAAAAACGTATTTTACCCATGCTTGGTGTGAGTCTTTACTTCTTTTATATAGGCATTCAGTGCCAAAGATTCGATAATTGGTCGAATACTTTCTTAAATGAAATGTACCTCAAACGCTTTATTAACTTACTCATAAAACGCTATTTTGATTTGAATAAATTGGGCGAATAAAAAAGTAGCATTTTGCAAATCAAAAACATTCACTACTTTTATCAAAAAAGTAGCACAAGCCAATGCAAAATCCCTCTTTACTCGAAAAACTCACCGAAAAAAACATTATTTCAGCAGAACAGGCTTCCCAAATTAAAGTTTCTGACTCAAATCAAGCCTTTTCTATTCATTGGGAACTGCGTTTGTTGCTCTACCTCGGTATCATGTTTTTGAGTAGTGGTTTGGGGGTACTGATATACAAAAATATTGATACAATTGGGCATAATATTCTTATTGGCTTAATCGCCTTGGTCTGTTTGGCCTGCTTTTATTACGCATTTCGACATCGAAAACCTTTTTCGTGGGGCGAGATAGATGAAAGTGCTAATCTTGATGATTTCGCTCTACTGGGTGGCTGTTTAGCATTTCTGACACTCGAAGGTTATCTTCAATATCAGTATAATTTTTTCGGTACACGCTACGGTCTAGCGGCATTTTTACCCGCTATTTTATTCTTTTTCTGTGCTTATTATTTCGACCACCGAGGGGTTTTGTCGATGGCAATTACCGCTTTAGCTTCTTGGATTGGTATCAGTATTACACCGCTCCGATTACTAAAAAATAATGATTTCAATAGCCAAGATATGATCGTTACGGCCATTTTGCTGGGAGTTTTTCTAATCATTATTGGTTGGATTTCGATTCAAAAAGAATTTAAAAAGCATTTTAGTTTTACGTATTTTATTTTTGGCGGAAATCTAACATTCATAGCTGCACTTTCGGGACTCTTTGCCTTCGATTTGAAATTTATTTATGGAATTATCATAGCCGTTTTATCTTATTTGAGCATCACTTATGCACGCACAAAACACTCCTTTTTGTTTCTGCTGATGGGTGTGATTTATGGCTATATTGCGTTTACGTATGTGATATTCAAAATTCTTCCCAACGACCTCGACCCGTTTTTGTATATGCTTTATTTTATGATTTCGGCGGCGGGTGTTGTACTGTTTTTAATTAAAATCAAAGAAATTGTAGGACTAAAAAAATGAACAAAGCATATAACGAAACTTGGGTCGAGAATATCAATAATCAAGAAATTATTGACGATTGGTTTTTTAGAAAATTAATTACTGACGAACAACGCAAAGAAGCATTTCAAACATTTCCTGTGGGTTTTCATCAATCAAATGCCTTCGTAAAAACAGGATTATTCTTATTTACCTGCATCGTGGCTTCGGCAGGTTTGGGCTTTGTATCGCTCTTCCTATTTGAGATTTTCTCAGAATCTCGCTTTGGTTTTTCTGTCATCAGCCTAATCTATTCCTTTGTTTTCTTATATTTTCTTGAATATTTCATCAAAAAAAACAATTTTTATCGTTCGGGTGTAGATAATGCTTTGCTATATGCCATGCTAAGTGCGGCATTTAGTGGAGTTGTCGGATTTACTGATTTCGATTTACCCAATTGGATTTATTGTATAATTGCATTAATTATTCTTTTACCCGCACTATTTCGTTATGCCGACCCAATCGTGGCATTTGTCGCTTATCTTACTTGGATTGCTCTTTGGTTTTTTCTCGTGACCAAATATCCAATCGGTAAAGTCATAATTCCTTTTGTTATCATGCTTATTTCTGCCATTACTTATTTCTTTATTGGTTTCTGGAAGAAAAAAGAAGCAAGCCATTACTATACCGAACCGCAAAATCTCATCGAAATCTTAGCTTTGACCACTTTCTATTTTGGAGGTAATTATTTGATAGTCAGAGAAGGAAATGCTCTATTGAATGATTTAGCAAGTTCGGTACAAATTGATTTTGCCCCGCTATTCTACATATTCAGCACCATCATTCCACTTTTCTATGTAGTTTATGGATTGAAAAAGCACGACCGAAAATTCCTACTCGTGGGCATCGGTGCAACGGCTTTTTCTATATTCACATATCGCCATTATTTTTCAATTTTACCACTCGAATGGGCTTTGACAATCGCAGGTATTTTCTTGGTCGGACTCTGCATTTGGGCGATTCGTGCACTGAAAACACCCAACGGGCGGCGTTCCGCACTCGGCCTTACTTCAGAAGCAATTGGCACGAATGAATACAAAAATTTAGAAGCATTTATTGTCAATCAAGCCATGCAACAGCCGCATCAACCTAACAGAAGCGATTTTGGTAAAGGTGATTTTGGTGGTGGAGGTGCAGGAAGTAATTATTAAACTCACTCGAAATGCCTTACACTCGGCATTCGTCATTCGTCATTCTAAACACGTCATTCTATATGGGCACTCCATCAGAAATAAAAACCGAAATGGCCAACGCCCTTTCTCACGGCTTGGGAATCTTGCTGACGGTGGTAGCTTCTCCTGTTTTGATTGCGAGAGTAGTTCAAACAAATAATCCGACGCTTACATTTGCAGTAGCATTTTATTGCTTCACAATTTTGCTGATGTTTACATTTTCGACACTATATCATGCTTTTTCTAATCCTCTTGTCAAAAAAACACTCCGAATCTTCGACCATATTAGCATTTTCTTTCTGATTGGCGGTACTTACGTTCCTTTTGTGGTGTTATTTACTCCTGCTCAGACGGCCTTTTGGTTTCTGATTATTCAATGGACATTAATTGCTTTCGGTGTTATAAAAAAAATCTTTTTCACCGGTCAATATCGCTTACTTTCTACCTTAATTTATATTTTCATTGGTTGTTTAGTATTTTTCTTAGGTTCAAGTTTTTGGAACTTAATGCCAGATAAATCAATTTATTTATTAGCAGCAGGCGGAATTCTATATCTAATCGGTACGGTTTTCTACCAAAATCAAAAGATTCCGTATAACCATTTTATTTGGCATTTATTTGTACTTTTTGCAGCATTCTGCCATTATTTTGCAGTTTTATTGGCGGTTTAGCGGGTTTCTTGGTCTAAAATTCGCTGGTTTCGGCTGCTTCGGCAACGGTCGGCCGCTGCCGTCCGATTCGCTTAACCACCGAAAATAACACTCAATTTTTAGCATGGAAATTACTATTTCACCAAAAAAAATCCCAAACATGAGTCATCCCGAATTTTGAATATTACCCCACAATGCAAATAGGGCAT
>OFDC01000095.1_pt1 | contig 100623 bp, 115 predicted proteins | sample 1520941 | NCBI WGS metagenome assembly OFDC01 (sample SAMEA94258168, study PRJEB24077) | hot springs metagenome | biome: Aquatic biome; feature: Water | place: India | collected 2012-12-06 | depth 5 m
GGGGGGGGGGGGGGGGGCGGCACGACTCGCACGCGCCAGCGGCGCACCCGTCGTCGCGCACCCGGCAGAGATCGACGCCATCGTGACGGATGCCCGTTCGCTCGCCGAGGCACAGCAGCTTGATGGCTGGGGAGTACCGGCCGACCGGTGGGCCGCCGCGGTGGGTCCGTCGCGGCCGCCCCTGGGTGATGTCGCCGACCTGACCTTTCTTGCCGCCGGCGACGTGCTGCAGATTCCCGGTCGCCGCCTCGTTCCCGTGCACACGCCCGGTCACACCACCGGTCACCTGTGTATCGACGCGCCTGATGAGGGGCTTCTGTTCACCGGCGACCACGTGCTGCCGGTGACACGACCCGGCTTCGCGCTCGGTGCGGCACCGTCAGGAACGGACTCGTGGACTATCTGAATTCGCTCGACCTCGTCGCCCGGCTCGACCGGGACACGGTACATCCGGCCCACGAGTATTCGTTCGCGGGACTCGCCGAACGGTGCGCCGCCCTCACCCAGCACCATCTCACGCGCGCGGACGAGGTCGCCGCGGTGCTTCACACCGACCCGGACGCGACCGTGTGGGAGGTCGCATCGCAGGTGCGGTGGACGGTGGGTTGGGAGAATCTGGCGGGCTACCACCTGAGGCTCGCATTGCTGCAGACCGCGTGTCACGTGGATCGGCTTCGGGCCCCCGCTACTTGACCGCGCCCATCGCAAGCCCTCGCACCAACTGCTTCTGCGCGATCCACCCCGCTGCCACCACCGGGAGTACGGCAAGAGTCGACGCGGCGGAGAGCACCGCGAGGAACTGACCGCGACCGTCGACGAAGCTCGCCAGGAACGGCGGCGTCGTGCGTGCCTGGGAGGTCGTGAGGAGCGTCGCGAGAAAGTACTCGTTCCAGGCGAAAATGAAACAGATGAGTGCGACGGCCGCCACCCCCGGCAGCACGATCGGGAGCACCACACGCGTGATCTCGGTGCGCAGGTTCGCACCGTCGACCTGGGCGGCCTCCACGATGTCTCTCGGCACTTCGAGAAAGAACGAGCGCATCATCCACACGGCGATCGGAAGGTTCATCGCCGAATAGAGCAACGCCATCGTGGTGATGTTGTCGAGAGCTCCGATCGTCTTCAGGATGAAGAAGATGGGGATGATGGATGCGGCGGCGGGCAGGAACCTCGTCGATATGAAGAAGAACAGCACGTCGCTGACCTTGCGGATCGGCCTGATGCTGAGCCCATACGCACACGGAATCGCGAGCAGGAGCACGAGGATGGTGGATCCGACGCTCGCCGTGAGCGAGTTGGCGAGGTAGGCACCCATGCCGCGATCGAACACCCGCGCGAACTGTTCGAAGCTGAGGTGCACGAACAGATCGGGCGGGATGGACGCGGCGTCCCGTTCGGACTTGAGCGCGGTGAACACCATCCACCCCACCGGGAAGAAGAACAGGAGTGCCACAACCCACGTGAACGCCGTGACGAGGGATGCTCTTGCGCGCCTCATCCGCGTATCTCCCCTCGCACAAATACTCCGAATAGACCGCGCAGCGCGAGGCTCGCGACCGCGATCGTGACGATGACTGTGACGACACCAAAGGCAGCCGCCTGACCGATGTCGAGTCCGATAAAAGCGCGCTCATAGAGGAGGTACGAGAGGGTCTTGGTGCCGCCCGTTCCTTTCGTCATGATCGCGATGGGGTCGAAGACCTGCAGGAGCATGATCGACCCAAGCAGCACCGCGATCTCGACGTACTGGCGCAGGTGCGGCAGGGTCAGGAATTGGAAGGTACGTACCACTCCCGCGCCGTCGACCGAAGCCGCCTCGATGACCGAGCGATCCTGGCTTTGAAGACCCGCGAGCAGGATGAGCATCATGAACGGGGTGAACTGCCACGTCAGCAGGATCACGATCGTCGCGAGGGGAAGGTCGGTGTTCCATCCGATCGGCGCGATTCCCACGAGTCCGATCGCCCAGTTCACTATTCCCACGTTCGCATCGAGCATCGACCACTTCCAGATGAGCGCCGCCGCGGCCGGCATCACGAGGAAGGGCGTGATGATGAGAGTGCGGGCCACTCCCCTGCCGACGAACTTGCGATCGAGGAGGAGGGCCAGACCGAGACCCAGCAGAAGCGACAGCACGACGGCCGACGCGGTGATGACGACGGTGGCCACGAGGGCCGGAACGAAGTCCGGCCCCGTGAACACCACGGCGTAGTTGTCGAACCCGGTGAATCCGATGTCAGCCGGTCGCAACTGGTTCCAGCTGAGGAACGAGAAGACGATCGTGACGAGGAATGGCACCTGGGTCAGCGCGATCGCGAACACGAGTGCTGGCGCCACGAGCGCGCGCGCCTGCCTCATTTCTGCTTGTCACCCGCCACCTGGGCGATCTGCTGCCCCCTGTCGAGCGCCTCGGCTACCGTCGTGCGGCCCGCGATCGCATCGGCGACGAGCTGCGCGACCTGGTTGCCCACATCCTGGAACTCGGGGATCGTCACGTATTGGATGCCCACCCACGGCTGCGGGTTCACTCCGGGCTGCACGGGGTCGACCTCGTTCATGACCTCGAGGGTGAGGGGCGCGAAAGCGGCGGCCGCGTCGACGTACTCGGGGATTTCGTATGTCGAGGTGCGCGCTCCCGGGGGTACGCGGGTCCAGCCCAAGGTCTCACCGACAAGCTGCTGGTATTCCTTGCTGGTTGCCCACTTGATGAAGGTTTCCGCTTCGTCGAGGTTCTTCGTGGTCGACGGGATGGCGAGATTCCACGACCAGAGCCACCCAGACTCGTCGGTCTTCACCGTGGGTGCGTGCGCGTACCCGATCTTGCCCGCCACGTCAGAGCTATTGGCGTCTTCGAGGATGGATGCCGCGACGGAGGCGTCGTACCACATGGCGACCTTGCCCGAGCTCAACAGGTTGAGGCACTCGGTGAAGCTTACTGAGACGGGGTCTGCCTCACCCGCGTCAGCCAGCAGGTCGACATAGAACTCGACGGCCTCAACGAACTCGGGCGAGTTCACCTGGGCATCCCAGTTCTCGGCGTACCAGGTGCCGCCGAAGGTCTGGACGACCGTCGTGAGGGGGGCAAACAGGTCGCCCCACCCCGGCTTGCCGCGCAGGCAGATGCCCGCGCTCTCGGGACTGTTGACCGCGCGAGCGATGTCCGCGACCTCCTGCCAGGTGGGTTCGTTCGGCATGGTCAGTCCCGCTGCGTCGAGGATCTCCTTGTTGTACATGAGAATCGACGTCTCACCGTAGAAGGGGACTGCATACTGACGTCCGTCGACGGAGAGTGCTTCACGCACGGGCGGCAGGATGTCCTCGACGTCGTAGGCCGCATCATCCTGAAGCGTCTGGGTGAGGTCGGTGAGCCACCCGAGGGCGCCCCACTGCGGAACCTCGTAGGCACCCACGGTGACGATGTCGTATTGGCCAGCACCCGACGCGACGTCGGCGGTGACCGCGGCGCGCAGGTCGCCCTCTTCCATCTGCACGAAGTCGATCGTGATGCCCGGATTCTGCTCTTCGAAGGCGCCCTTCAGCTCCTCCATGTCTTTCATCTGCGGGTTGTTGACGGTGGCGAGGGTGAGGGTGACGTCGCCTTCGGCGTCACCCCCACCGGTTCCACCGAAGCCGGAGCAACCGGCCAGGGTCACGGCTCCCGCCGTCAGTAGCGCGACGCCGACCCATCGGGTTCGGCGTGTGGTGGCGATGGTCATGGATAACTCCTTTGCTCGTCCAGACTGGGCGCGTGGTGGACGCGCGTGCGGCCGAGCGATCACCGCCTTCGACGCTAGGTCGACGGCGACGATGGGGTCAGTTCGCGAGCCGTCATATTTCGATACTTTCTTTCAGCGCGGCGAATTGTTTGCCTTGAAGGGTGAACCTGACCTCGATTCCTGAAGCCCACCAGGCGGTTCGCGAGGTGATCCCGGTGATGCCGGGCCACTCCTTTCGCTTCGTAAGTCACGACTATCCGAGCGACCTCGCGCGCTGGAACTATCATCCCGAGTTCGAGCTGCACCTGATTCGCGAGGGCTCGGGGACGTTCATCATCGGTGACCGGGTGGGCCAGTTCTCGGCCGGACATGTTGCCTTGGTCGGGCCGGATCTGCCCCACGACTGGATGAGCCATCTCCCCGCGGGCGACGTGATCGTGGATCGCGACGCCGTGATCCAGTTCAGCGCCGAGTGGTTCGCCGCGTGTCGGGAGGCAATGCCCGAGCTCGCGGACGTACAACCGCTGTTAGAGGCGAGCGGTCGCGGAATCATCTACTCGGGGGCGACCGCGGTGAACGCCGCCGACCGCATCGAGGCGATCGGGAGGGAAAGTGGTCCGCGCCGGGCCTCGCGACTACTCGATCTGCTGTGTGTGCTCGCAGAGGCCGACCCAGCCGACACCAGCTACGTGCTCGAAGTCGCAACCCGACCCGAGATTGGGCTCGACGGGCGCTCGGCGGTCGAGGCCGGCATGGCCTACATTCTCGACAACCTCACGTCGGACGTGAGGATGTCTGAGGCAGCCCGCCTCGCCCACATGTCTGAGCCGACGTTCTCTCGCTACTTCAAACGTGCCAGTGGTGTCACCTTCTCGCACATGGTGCGCCGGCTGCGGATCGCGAGCGCGTGCCGGCTGCTCTCGCGCACGGATACCGCAATCGCCGATATCTGTCACGAGGTGGGCTATACGAACGTCAGCAACTTCAACAGGCAATTCAGGAGTGAACTGGGTGTGACGCCGCGCGAGTACCGCGCGAACAACCGGTGGCCAGTCGGGGTGTGATGGTTCAGGCCTGGGCGATACGGATGATGTTGCCCGAAGGGTCGCGGAAGGCACAGTCGCGCGGACCCCACGACTGCTCCATGGGCTCTTGCAGCACCTCTGCACCCGACGACAGTAAACGCTCGAAGAGACCGTCGAGGTCGTCGGTCTTGAACACGGTCAGCGGCATGACCCCCTTGGTCACGAGCTCCTGGAGGGTGTTCGCGTCGGCCTCCGAACGGCCGCCCTCGGGCACCTCGAGCACGACCTGGGCATCTCCGCCGTCGGCGCCGAGGGTAACCCACCGACCTCCGTACGAGACGTCGCCCAGCACGACGAAGCCGAGGCCGTCGCGGTAGAACGCGAGAGCCTCGTCGACGTCGGTGACAGTGATGGTGCTGAACTTGAGTGCGATGGACATGCCACCACACTAGGGACGACTACGCTGCGGGCGCTTCTTCGATCCTGCTCGCCTCGACCTGAGTGCTCGGGACGGTGAAGTCGTAGAGCATGATGAACAGTCTCGACGTCACTGGGAGTCGACGACGACACCCTTCGTACGGCGCGGGCGGGTGCGCACCTTCGCGAGGTACGCGGGCATCACCAGGTCTGCACCGAGCTCGCGCTCACGGTAGGCGCTCGGGGTGACGCCGACGATCTCCGTGAAGCGGGAACTGAATGAGCCGAGGGAGGTCGACCCGACCGCCATGCACGCGTCGGTCACGCTCATACCCTCGCGCAGCAGCGCCATCGCCCGCTCGATTCGACGCGTCATAAGGTAGCTATACGGGGTCTCGCCGTAGGCCGCGCGGAACTGGCGCGAAAAGTGCGCGGGCGACATGAACGCGTGTCGAGCCATGGACACGACATCGAGTGGTTTGGCGTAGTCGCGGTCGATCATGTCTCGTGCACGACGCAGGTGCGCGAGCGCCTCGAGCTCGTGCCGATCCATGCGACGAGGGTATCCCAAGGCCCCGGATCGAGCTGGGCTAGAAGTCCGTGCGGAGACCGTCGAGTACCGAGTAGTCGTCATCGGTCACGAGCATGAGCCGCCACCGATCGAAGGTCGTACAGGGGTGCGAGACACCCAGTCGCACGAGATCACCCGCACGGATATCCAGCTCCGGGTGGTGCAGGAATGCATGCTGATCGCTCAGCGATCCGACCGTCGCCGCTGCGCGCAGCTCGAGCACGTCACCGTCGCGCCAGCGTTCGAGCGGGATGGGCAGGTCGTCGTCGTACGACACGTCGCGGCGCCCGGCATCGAGCAGCGCGAGACCGGATTCGGGTGCGGAGACCACGCGCGACCACACACTGAGCGCGGGGCGGAAGTGCGGGGCATCCCCGACGCCCGTCGCGGAGGGGGTACCACCCTCGTACATGCCGTGGTCGTGCACGAGGTAGCAGCCACTGCGGATCACGACTCGGGCATCGAGCTCATGGGCCACCGGGCCGAGTACGGCCGCCACGCGGTCGAAGTAGAGCGACCCGCCCGCCGTGATCACGGGTTCGGAAGACTCGAATCGACCAGCAAGGGAGCGCGCGAGATCGCCGAGATCGGTCAGGAAGGCGTCGACGGCGGCGAGTCTCTCCGCGGTACGGTGTGCGCCGCCGAGGGCTCCTTCGAAGAGCGCCACTCCCGCGAGCTCCAGGCGGTCAGAGGCGACGACCGCCTCGGCGACCGCGATGGCGTCGGCAACGGAGCGCGCACCCGTGCGACCACCCGGGTAACCGAGCTCGATGAGAACGGGAAGCCTGCGTGGGGCATCCACGAGCGCGTCATGAAGGATGCCGACGCCCTCGATCGAGTCGGCGTAGACGTAGACCGTGCGTTCGTCGCCCAGCCGCGACCCCATCCACGCGATGGCGGCCGGATCGGACACCTCATTTGCGAGGATCACCCGGTGCACGCCGAAGCCCCACACGACGCCCACCTGGCGCGGGAGCGCGGCGGTCATGCCCCACGCGCCCGCCTCGAGCTGAAGGTCGACGATCTCGGAGGACATGGTGGTCTTGGCATGCGGGGCAATGTCGACCCCACTGCGCTCGCACCACTCGCGCATGGCCGCGGCGTTGTCGGCGAGCGCCGGCCGAGAGAGCGTCGCGAGGGGCGTTGCGGTATCGCCGCGGGACACGTTCCACCCGAGATCGCCGAGCGCGGCAGGATCATACGTGGCGCCCAGGGGTAGACCCTTGAACTCAAGTCCATCTATGCGAACCGTCATGATGTCGATCGTACTCCTCGGGCTACCCTCGAAGTGTGACCCAAGATGCGCTCCACCGCCACGAGGACTACGGACAGACACCACTCACCGAAGACGGGGTGCTCCCCGATCCACTCGCCCAGTTCGGCGCTTGGCTCGCCGACGCCGAACGAGCCCAGGTCTACGAGCCGAACGCCATGGTGCTCTCCACCATCGAGCCCGACGGAACACCGTCGAGTCGCACCGTGCTGCTGCGCACGCTCGACGAGCTCGGGTTCGAGTTCTTCACGAGCTACACCTCGCAGAAAGGCCGCGCGCTACTGGCCGACCCGCACATCGCGGCAGTCTTTCCGTGGTACGTGATACACCGCCAGGTGATCGTTCGTGGGGTTGCGCAACCGACCGACGCCGCAGTTTCCGACGCCTACTTTGCGACCCGTCCCCGCGGGTCCCAGATCGCGGCCGTGGCGAGCGACCAATCACAGCCCATCGCGAACCGGCACGAGCTCGAGGACAAAGTTGCCGAACTCGAGCGACGCTACGAAGGCGGCGAGGTACCACGCCCCTCGACGTGGGGCGGATTTCGTATCATCCCGCACAGCATCGAGTTTTGGCAGGGACGCTCGTCGCGCCTGCACGACCGGTTGCGCTTCACGCGCACGGATGCGGGCGGCTGGAGCATGGAGCGGCTGCAGCCCTAGCCACAGCCGCTCCCACTCGTGGGTCTAGCGGCGACGGCCGCCCGCCTCGGTGCGGCGGAAATACACGCCCGCCGCGATGAGGGCAATGCCGAGTGCCGCGATGATGACGACACCAAGCGGTCCGGCGAGCGGCAGCACCGCAATGAGGCCGAGCAGCCAGAGCACCGCGAGCACCGCGGCGACGATGAACAGAATTGCCGCGGTGTTGGATACCTCCTTGCCCGTGTAGAGCACGATCGCTCCCACGAGGAAACCGAAGGCCGCAAGAACGACCCCGATCGTGACGAGCGCCGCGGGCAGTGCGATGCCGAGGCCCGTGAGCGCGAGGATCGCGAAGCCCACGGCCGCGACGATGAGCGCGATCTTCGTCACCGTGGCGTTGACGGCACCGAGGGCGAGAATCACGAAGCCGACCGCCATGGCGGCGTTGGCGAGTGATGTCAGCCACGGGAGCGAGATGGACAGCAGCGGCAGCACGATCGACAACAGGTAGAGCGCGCCGGCGACGATGAACGCGATGCCCGCGGCCGAACGACGGGAACGGGAGACAGAAGCCATGAACTACTCCAAACGTCGGTGTATCGAGATGGCGTCAGTCTAGGGCTGCGAACGACCGCCACGGACGAAGAGAACGCCCGTGACTGCCAGCGCGATCCCCGCCGCAACCGCGAGAGCGTGCTGCAGATCACCGGCGAAGAAGAGCCAGGCCGAAACGAGAACCGCGGCGACGATGAGTGCGAGGCCCGGCGCCCCGCGCAACTCCCTCGAGATGAAGAGCACAAGAGTGGCCGCCACGAAGCCGAAGATGCCCACAAAGAGGGCGAGCGTCATGACCCCACCGGGCAGCGGCAGGCCGAGAAGCGCGACGGCGTAGACGACCAAGCCGAACCCCGCGATGAAGAGAGTGATCATGGCGGCCCGATTGTCGACACCGAGAAGGGCAAGCAGCAATACGGCAACGGCGAGCACAACGATCGCGGGGATCCCCCGATACGGCAGGGCGACGCCGATCACGGGCAGAACAAAGACGAGGAGAACGGCCACACCGGCGGCGACGAGAGGGATACCTGCCGCCCCCAGGCGTGAACGGGAGACGGATGCCATGGGCCGAGTCTAGGGTTTTGCTCATGACCTTCTCGAGCTACGTGGCAATCGGTGACAGCTTCACCGAGGGCTACGGCGACGAACGTGACGACGGCACCCCGCGCGGATGGGCCGACCTCGTAGCGCAGGGCCTCGCACTCGCCTCGACCGAGCCGGTCAGCTACGCGAACCTGGCCATCCGGGGTCGCCTGCTCGCCCCCATTGCGGGTGAGCAAATGGATGCCGCCATCGCCCAGCGGCCCGCGCTCATCAGCATCAACGGCGGAGGCAACGACATCATGCGGCCGCGGGTGTCAATCGAGTCGGTGGCGACCCAGCTGCTGGACTCCGTGGCGCGGGCGACCGATGCGGGCATCCACGTCGTGTTGGCGAGCGGGGCCAACCCGACGAGGCACATTCCGCTCGGGGCATCCATAGAGCGTCGCGGAAACGAACTGGCGCGCGCGGTGCGAGACAGGCTGCCCGCTGAGGGCGTCACGTGGGTCGACAACTGGGCGGATGCCGAACTCACGCAGCTTCGCTACTGGTCGGTCGACAAGCTCCACCTGAACGGCGCGGGTCACACGCGCGTGGCCGGGAACGTTCTTGCCGCGCTCGGCGTGCCCGTGCTGATCCCGGGGGTCGACGAGCATGAGATCGCGCGACCGCGCACCGCCGCCTACTGGCGCGAGTACGTACTCCCGTGGATCGGGCGTCGACTCACCGGTCGATCATCGGGCGACAACCGTGAGCCGAAGATCGCGACGCTCACGCCGGTGCGGGTCACCCGCTAGGTCACACCCCGATCGTGAGCGACGCCGTGTATCCCTGCGCCGCCGAACCGGACATCGTTGCGATCTGGTGAATGCCGCCGTCGTCACCGAACACGTTGTCTGAGGCGAGGCTCGACTGACCGAGGTTGCGCACGCTCTGCTCGTATCCGGTCGTCGCGTAGACGGCCTCGCACGCCTCCTTGGGCAGAGCGATCTGGGATGTCTTGACGATGGGCCCCGACGCGACGGCGGTCGCAACGTCCGAGTAGACCTCGAAGTGGATGTGCGGCCAGCGTCCCGAGTATGCGCCGGGGAAGATTGAGGTGAAGGTTGCCGTACCCGTCGAGTCGACCTGCTGCACGCCGCGCAGGAAGTTCTCGTTCTCGAGGCCGCGGCCGTACAGCGAGTACGCACCGTCGCGTGTGCAATGCCACAGGTACACCGCCGCACCCTCGAGCACGTTGCCGGTCGCGGCCTCACGCACGGTGAGCTTGATCGTCAACGGCACACCTTCAGCGGTCGTTGTCGACGAACCGAAGCTCGAGCGGATGTCGCTGCGCACGATTCCGGAGTCGTCGAGCACGTTGACTCCGTTCGACCCGTCACCCGGGTACGGGCCCGCGGTCTCGTCGGGAACCTCGGTCGTGGGCGCGGCAGCGGTGGATGTACTTGGCTCAGGGGTGCTCGTCGACGGGGTCGCCGTGGGGGCGGCATCCACCGTCGCTGAGCATGCCGCGAGGAGTGTTGCCGTCGCTACCCCTCCGAAGAGACCGAGGGCGGCTCGGCGGCCGATGAGGGTGCGGATGTCGTACACGAGGCCGAGGTCTTCTTCGTGCACCTCGTTGTGGGCGTGCTTGGGGCGGTCGGCGTGAGTGGTGGCGGTGGTCTTGGTCATGGGTCCATCAGACAGCCGGTAACCGAGTGCTTGCTTGGCGAAGCCTATGAACCGACTATGGATGGGCGGCCCTCCGTTCTGGGGCGCTGCGCAGCTACCCCGCGCCAGTACGATGAGGCGCATGACCCGGGTGTCTCGCCACATTCTGCTGATCACCGCGCTCGCCGTCGTCGCCGCCACGAGCGCCTGCACCTCGCCCAGTGACCCTCGACCGACACCGTCGCCGTCCGTCGTAGACACGGCGCCGTGCAGCGGCTCCAGTGGCGTGGGGGGTGTCGTTCCCGCGGGGCTGGGTCCTGGTGACCTGGTGGCGGCGGTCGACCTCACCGAGACGAACCGGTCGAGTCCCGGTTTCCCGACCGACGCGCGAGTGTGGCGGATTCTCTATGTGACGACCGGGGTGGACGAGAACGATCTTCAGCTCGTCTGTGGGATGGCAGCGGCGCCGGCTGCGGGGCCCGCCGAGTTCGACGGATCGGGACGCATGCTCGACTGGTCTCACGGAACGGTCGGCATCGACCAGGACTGTCTCCCGTCGAGCAAGCCCGAGACACTGTTCTGGGCGGGCATGCCCGGCGGGATCAACGCGGTGTCGTGGGGCAAGGCGCTCGGAGCGCACGAAGGCGACCCAGCCGACGGTCTGCTCCAGTACGCGCTCGACGAGGGGTGGGTCGTGTCGGCGGCCGACTACCAGCCGGGCACCACGTATGTGGTCGGCAAAATGGAAGCCTCCGCGATCCTCGACGCGTCGCGAGCGACGACGCAGCTCATGGCAACCACGTTCGCAGCCACGGCCCCCTCCGCCTACGACTCGATCATCTGGGGACACTCGCAAGGGGGGCACGCGGCGCTCTGGGCCGGGCAGCTCTCCGAGAGCTACCTCGCGGCCACCACCCCGAGCAAACCCACGGCCTCGCTCACACTCGTCGGGGTCGCGGCGATGGCACCCGCGAGCAACTTCATCACGCAGGCCGGTCAACCCGGCGTCGCGCCGGGCGACGGTCTCGCGGACTGGGAGATGCACAAGAACGTCGGCCTCGCGGTTCCCGATCAGAAACTTCAGATGCAGATCGGTCCCGCACTCTTCTCCTACATCTTCGGGGCCTGGGATGCCCTCGCCGCCGGACCCACCCCCGCAGCGGATGCTGCCTTCCCCGCGTATCCGGCGGAGGTTGCACTCCCGGCACTCACAAGCCTCGTCACGGCCGACCCGGGCGCGGACACCGTATCGACCGTCTCAGCCCTGTGCCTGACGGGTGCCGAAGCGACTCAGGTGCGCGCTGACGTCGAGAAATACGAAGACGCGGCCAGCTACCGGATGCTCGTGCCGGAGGTCTGGAACCTGCCCGAGAGCTACACCGTCGGCGAGTACTTCAGGGGTGGGCTCGACGCGTCGTGCGCGGCGAGCTCCGAGAGCGACCTGGAGTCGTGGTGCGAGTGGATGCGCTTCAACCTGCCCGGCCCGCTCGGCAGCAACCCCTACCCGAAGGTTCCGTCGGTCGGCGGCGACCCCGTGCCACTGCTCATCGCGCAGGGAACGAACGACGACATCATCCACTGCCAACCGCCAACCGGTGTCGGCCCGACACCCGCAGACTGCATGTCTCGCGCTCTCTACGACTCGCTAGCTGACGTGTACTGCTCTGACGCTCGCGAGATCGCGTCACACCTCGAGCTCGTGACCGTGCGCCCGGTGGGACTCGAGGGGATCGTCAGTCCCGCGACCCACTTCTCGATTCCCGGGGAGATCTCGGCGCGCGCGATCACCGAAAACAAGACCGACCTCGTCTTCGAGGGTTCACCCCTGCAGAAGTTCTTCACCGCCGCGTTCGAGGGAACCACGGCGCCGGAGTGCAGCGTCTCGTCGGCGAACTAGTGTGACCGCGAGGGCGATGCCCACGAGGGTGCCGAGCATGTTGGCGACGAGGTCGCGGGGGTCGGAGATGCGCGGCAGCGGGATCTGCCCGATCTCGATCGTGAGCGTGAGGGCGAGGCCAGCGAACGCGGCGACCCACCACCAGCGGATGCCGAGCGCGAGTAACACGAGGAACCCCCACGGCACGAACACGACGACATTGGCGACGAACTCGTACAGTCGCCCCGACGTCCACGTCTCGGCGGTGAGCCAGATCACGGGGTTGAGCACGCCCCCGGGTGCCTCATCGCCGATGAGACGCTGACGGATCGGTCCGAGCGTCAGGAAAAAGAGCAGTGCCGTGTAGGCGAGGGCGAGCACTGTTGCGACGACTCGACCCGGGCTCATGCATCCATCGTGGCAGGGCGTGCCGGGGGAACCCAGTGCCTACGGCTGGATGTTAGACCCCGCCGCACGCCACTGCTGGTTGAGGCGTTGGTCATTCCGGCCGTGTCAGCCAGTTGTTCAGGGGTCTGGGGGTCGATCCGGCGCGTTCGTGATGCCCGCCGAATAGAGCCCCAGAACGAAGCCCGCCGACCCCGCGAGTCCGCCCGCGTTCGAGATGTTGACCTTCGTGATGTCGGTGCCCATCAGTACCTGTCTCATCTTGTTGGCGGTCGACACAATGCTTCCGATGTTCGTGTTCCCGGTGGGGTCGGTCGTGTTGTTGAACGCCCACAGCGCCGCGCACGTGAGGATCTTCGTCGGGTCGATGAGGTCGAACACCGCGGCGGCCTTGGCGTTCCCGGCGAGCGCCGAGATGCCCGCCGGCGGCGGGGTGAGTTCCCTCTTGTCGCCGTCCCAGCCGGTGAAGACGGCCTTGTCCACGAGGATGCTCGGGGTCAACGTCACGACCGTCCCCTCGACGTAGCGCTTGCTGCCGTCGACGCAGTTCGGTGCGGTCGCGTTGGTGAAACGCCCGATGTCTTTGCCGTACGGATCCTGCGCGCCACCGATCACCACGTCGAGGGTGTAGCACTCGGTGAACGTCGCGGTCACGGTGGGGTTGTCGGCGGGTATGGTGAACTGGATGGGAGTGGAACGCGGGGGCGCGGCATCCACCTCGCCGTTCACCGACCAGCTCGCGAGCGCGTGATCTTTGTTGCCGGGCGTCGCCTCGAGATCGACGTCGAGACCGGCCGGGCGCCGGGGCACGAGTGAGCCGGGTTCACATCGTAGTGAGCGAAGTGCCCACGGATATATCGCGAAGAATGCCCCCTTTCGTGGGTATACCGGCCACTCACTACTAAGCTCAGAAGCGGTAAATGAATCCGATTCTTTTTTGACCGAAGGAGCGACTCATGGGCATGTTCGACAACCTCCCCGGAATGGGTGCCGCAGCAGGCGGCGACTGGGCGAAGCAGGCAGCGGATGCGCAGGCCGCGGCAGACGAGATCCTCAAGAACTCCGGCTACGCGGGCGGCACGGCCGATCCCGCCGCCAACGACCTCGCGGGCTTGAGTGCGGACCGCGCAGCCATCGAAGCGCAGGCACATGAGCAGAACCGCATCCTCGGCGTCGGCTCCCCCGCGTCCATCACGATCGACAGCAAGGTGGACACGGGCGAGAAGGCGGGCGGCAACCCCAAGTACATCCTCAACCTCACCGTCACTCCCGAAGGCGGCAAGGCGTACACGGTGCAGCTGCCGCAGATCATCCCGCCCACGACACTGTCCGGCTACGCGGACGGCACCACGATGGTGGGCCGCATCGACCCGGCTGACAAGAACGCTGTCGCCTTCGGCGACAAGCCCTTCATGTAGGCAGACACGACATGGGAATCTTCGACGACGTCGGCCGGCTCATCGATGCCGGCGCCAAGACCCCACGCCCGTCGCTCAGCGAAAGCCTCAAGCAAGCAGCCGATGCCGCCGAGCATGCGGCGGCATTCCAGCAGGCGGCTGCAGCGGGAACCACCGGAATGACGGCAGGCGCCCCTGGCTTCAACCCGTTCGAGAATGCCGCCGCCTACAACTCGGCGGTGCGCGGCTCGGGCGTCGTGAAGGCCATCACCGACACGGGTCAGAAATTCGATGTGACGCCGATCTACGACATCACCCTCGATGTCACGATTGACGGCAAGCCACCGTACGAGGTCGTGCACCGGCAGATGATCGCGGCCGCGGCGCTCGGCAATTGGCAGCCCGGCAAGGTCATCACTCTGCGTGTCGACCCTGCCAACCCGAGCACGGTGATGCTGGGCTAGCCCCACCTACCGGGTGACGGTACTCGCGTTCTCGCGCCGCACATGATCCCTCGCGTGCTCGACAGCGTCATCGAGCGAGTCGAACCGGTGACGGGGATTACTGAGTGCCGCCATCATTCCGACGCGCTCGGCGAGCGTGACGTGTTCAGGCCGGACGCCCTTGAGCAGCACAACGACCCCGCGATGTTGTAGCGCCACCACCAGATCGGTGATCGCGCGCGCACCCGTTGCGTCGATCGAGTCGACCTTCGAGAGGCGCACGACCACGACGGAGATGCCCTCGACCGCCCCAACCTCCTCGAGGATCGCCTCCGCTGCCCCAAAGAAGAGCGGACCACTGATGCGGTAGAGGGCGATGCGCTCGTCACCAGGCTGCGCCTGGCCAGGAAGCGGCTCGCGTTCCACCGACGCAGACCGCGCCAAGTGTCGCAGGGCGAGCAGGCCGGCGACGGCGACGCCGATGATGACAGCAACGATGAGGTCGAAGGCGACCGTGACGAGGGCAGTCACGCAGAAGATGATCGCGTCACCGCGGCTCGCCGTGACGACCGCTCGGACGGAACCGGGGCTGACCATGCGCACCGCGGTCACCATGAGCACGCCCGCGAGCGCGGCGAGAGGGATGACCGAAACGAGGGGCGCCGCGACCAGCACGACGAAAACAAGCACGAGTGCGTGCACCACGGCCGCAACCCGCGTTCGTGCTCCCGATCTCACGTTCACCGCGGTGCGGGCGATGGCACCCGTCGCGGGCATCCCCCCGAAGAATCCCGCAGCCAGCGAGGCCAGACCCTGCCCCACGAGTTCACGGTCGGGCTGGATGACCCCCGTCGGTGCGATAGTCGAAGCGACGCGTGCCGAGAGAAGGGACTCGATGGCCGCGAGGGCGGCAACCGCGAACGCGGCGGGCACGAGCTGGAGAACACTCGATGGCTCGATGACGGGGATCCTGGGCGCGAAGAGCGCGGACGGCAACTCTCCGATCCGATCCCCCGGGAGGCCAAATATCGCCATCGGCACCGTGACGACGATGATCGCGATGAGCGACGCCGGAATACCTCGATGGATGCGCGGAAGCACCAGCATCACCACGGCGACGATCCCGACCGCCGCCAGCGACCACATCGCGGCCGAGGGGTCGGCGTCGAGAACCGCTTGTACGGCTGCGACGAGCGCATTGGTCGAGTGAGTCGATCCGCCGGTGTGCACGGCGGGCGCGCCGAGCGCTGTCGGAACCTGCTGCAGGAAGATGATGATCGCGATTCCGAGAGTGAAACCCTCGATGACGGGCCACGGGATGACCGAAACGACCCGACCGAGTCGGAGTGCACCGGCGACGATGACGATGATCCCCGCGAGGACGCAGACGACGGCGACGGCGCTCGCTCCGTGCACAGCGACGATCGGCGCGAGCACGACCACCATTGCGCCGGTTGGGCCAGACACCTGCACGTTGGAGCCGCCGAAGATCGCGGCGACGACGCCCGCGATGATGGCCGTGACCAACCCCGCTTCGGGGCCGACGCCCGCGCTCACCCCGAATGCGAGGGCGAGTGGCAGGGCGATGATGCCGACGGTGACCCCCGCGACGAGGTCGCCGCGCCACGACCGAGGAACGAGCACATAGTCCCGCGGGCTAGGAAGGAGCGACCGCACATGCTCGCGGATCGTCATCACTCGCCCCGAACGATCAACTCGGGAAGCGACTGCGTCGCATCGGCGAGCTCACGGTCATCGCGCAGAGCCAACACCAGCAGGCGTCGAGCGATCCCGAGCAACTCGGCGACTTCGCGGTGCGTGAGCGAGTAGAACACGAAGCTGCCCCGGCGCTCCGACTCCACGAGACGGTGGCGTCGGAGCACCGCAAGATGCTGGGAGAGGTGCGACGGCTCGAGTCCAAGCTCATCGAGCAATTGGGTGACGGTGACCTCATCCGCCGCCGCGAGCAGTTCGAGGATGCGCACGCGCACCGGGTGGGCGAGGCCCTTGAACATGTCGGCCTTGAGCCGGTACAGCGGCAGCGCGTGAGACCAGGTGCCATCCTGGGATTGTGATTTCACATATTCATCATATAACCGGAGCGGCCTAGGCGATGACGGTTGCCTTGGTCGGACCGAACCACACGATGTCTTCGCGCTTGCCACCGTACAGGTGCGTGCCGATGAACGGTTCGACCGCCCAAGCACCCGTCATCACCGTCTCGTTCCACGCGTCGATGTAGCCCCCGTCGTACGACGTGTTGGCGTCGATCGAGTGACCGATGTTGGTGAGTCTGTCCATCAGCAGGTAGGGCGTCTTGTCGAGTTCGGCCTTGAAGACCCCGAACCAGTCGCACGCGCGCATGCCCGGCCGTGCAGCATCCAGCACCGTCTGATGGATGCGTTCGACGGTCTCGAGAATCGCGACCTGACCGGGGTTGTCACCGACCTGGAACGACCGCGTGCAGTCGCCCCACCAGCCGTCCTTCGTCACCGGGTGAACGTCGATCATGCCGAGGTCGAGGTTCCACAGGAACCGCTGGTCGCTCGGCTCATCGGTCGGGAAGCAGCTCAGGGTGCCAATGCCGAAGCCTACGGTCGTGGGCGTCCAGACGCCGGTTCCGCCGAGCTCGAGCACGAGCGCATCGGTGCGATCGCGAACGTCGCGCTCGATCTCCATGGGCTTAGTGCTGTAGGCGATCGTCTCGGCGACCTTGATGGCGAGGCGCTGAGCCTCGACCAGGCCGGCGGGCGGCTCGTCGGTAATCTCGCGGGTGTCGGTCATTTCGCTGCCTTTCCTGAGCCCAACCACGTGGTGAGCTGCTGCCAGAGCCGGACGTATCCCGGCCATTCGACGAACGTGCGGGGCAGCCAGTGCGGCCCCATGTCGGTGGCAAACGCCGCCACCCTTCCGGCGCCGTGCGTACCGACCACGAGCAGCGGGTGGCCGCCGACGGTCGCGAGCACCTCAGCACCCTCCTTCGCCACGAGGCGGTGGAACCCGAGGATGCTCGGCCACGGTTGCGGCATGTCGCGCGTGATCTCGTGGTCGCCCGTCACCGAGGCTTCCGACCCCTCCGGCGTCTCCTCACGGTCGTCGCCCACCTCCATGAGCACGGGGAGCACCTCGGCGAGCGGCGTGCCGCGGTAGTTGGCCTTGGCTTCGATGCCCTGAAAGCTGAGGTAGCCGCCAACCATGAGCAGGGAGCCGCCATCGGCGACCCACTTCGCGAGCACCGTGAGGCGGTTCGGCACCGTCTCACCGCGCATGAATACGGCCTGCGGCAGAAGCAAGGTGTTGGCCCCGATGTCGCTCAGCACGACAACGTCGTAGGCATCGAGTTCTTCGGCGGTGTGCGGAAACTTCGCGGACGCGACGTGGTTGGGCTGGAAGTCGACCTCGTGCCCGGCCGCCTCGAGCGCCGCGATGAAGTCGTGCGCGCCCTCCTCGTAAACCGACGTGATGAAGGAGTCAAAACCCTTCGTGTGGACGGTCGTGCTCGACCAGGATTCTCCCGCGAGAAGTACGCGGCTCATCGGATGCCTCCCATTGCATGTGCTCCCTGCCTCGGGGTGAGGGCGCGGACCGCCGCCACCAGTTCTCGTGTGTGCGCCTCGTCGACGTCGCCGGTGTCGAGGTAGGTGTCCTTGAGCGCACTCCCGACGATGAGCGCGTCCGCGTCAGCGAGGTCAGCCGCCGCGCTCGCGGGCGTCACTCCCGCACCGATCACGAGTGGGTAGTCCTCGCCGACGACGGCCCTGAATTCGCGCGTCTTGTCGTGCGGTGTCGTGATCGCGGTTCCCTCGCCCGTAACGACGATCGCATCGCACCGCTGCATGCCGAGCCGCAGATCCTCCTCGAGGCTGCGCCCCGAGTTAACCGGCTGGTATTTGAAGCGCACGCCCCCCAGCACGAGTGCGTCGGTGGAGGCGCGTTGCGCGGCGAGCCACTCGGCGAATGTCGCATCCTCGTCGGGCGCCAGGTGGCCCGCAACCGAGTCGAGCTGAACGAACGCCGCACCGTACGTGCGGGCGAACTCGAACGAGGTGGCGTCGTCGCCGAGCACATTGATGCCGAAGATGACATCGGGCCGCTCGGCCTTGAGGTAGTCGAGGGTCGCGACGACCGCGTCGACTCCCCCGAAGTAGTTCTCGACGATGATCGCGTCGACCCCGGACGCCCACAGCACATCGATCTCGCGGCGGGCGCGCTCGGCGATGTCGTCGGGCGACTCGCCCTTGTGGTGCAGCATGGCGAACACGGGAATCGTCCCAGTGAACGCGTCGAGCACTGTGCTCATACTCAGCCTTCCTTGCAGTGGTGGATGTTCATGGTCGGGCAGCCCTACGGGATCGCGTCGACGATCGCGCCGAGGCGCAGGGCCGTGGTCGGAATTCCGAGATCACGCACGAGTTGGGCGACCTCGGGTCGGCGCAGTCGCGCTTGGGCGAGCACCGCGTCGTCGGCGAAGACCTCTTCGCACGTTCCGTCGGCGACAACCGTTCCGTTTGCCATCGCGATGACACGCTCGAACGAGTCGGTGACGAAACGCATGTCGTGCGTGATGGTGACGACGCCGACGCCCTCGTCATGCAAGCGGTCGATGAGGTTGTTCAGCAGACGCAGCCCGGGCACGTCGAGACCCGCGGTGGGCTCATCCAAGATCACGAAGCGGCAGTCGCCGACGAGCACGGCACCGATGGCGACGAACTTGCGGATGGCCACCGGCAGGTCGTGCGGATTCATCTCGAGGTACTGCTCGAGTCCGCACAGTTCGGCCGCGCGTGCGACACGCTGCGCCCGCCTCTCGTCGTCCCACTTGCGGTACTTCGGAACGTACTCGAGCTCGGTCTCGACACTGCTCGTGAAGATCTGGTCGTCGGGGTTCTGGAACACGTAACCGACTGTGCGGGCGATGGTCGCCGTCGTCTGCTTCGCCGTGGGGGCACCGTCGATCGTGACGGAACCCGACGAGGGCTTGAGCAGACCGTTCATGAGCTTGACCGTCGTGGTCTTGCCCGCGCCGTTCTGACCCACGATCGCCACGCGCTCGCCATCGTTGATGGTCATGCTCACGGAGTGCACCGCCGCGGTCCCGTCGGGATAGCGGAAGGCGACGTCGTCAAGAACGATCGGCACGGCGGGCTCCTTTCATGCGGTCGCGCAACAGGTCGGCGGCGTCGGCTCGAGTCACGGGGACTCGTGCGAGCGGGCGTCCGGCATCCGCAAGCATGCCTGCGAGTACCGTGACCTCCGGCTGCGCGATGTCGTGTTCCACGAGAAGAGGAGACGAGAGCACCTCGAGCGTGGGGCCCTCGAGCACCACTCGTCCCCCGGCCAGTGCGATCACTCGATCGGCATACTGCGCGACGAGGTCCATCTTGTGCTCGATGAGCACGATCGACTTGCCGCGGGCTTTGAGGTCGGCGATGATCGCGAACACCGCGTCCGAGCTCTCGGGGTCGAGCTGGGAGGTGGGTTCGTCGATGACGATGACGTCGGCATCCATTGCGATGATCGACGCGAAGGCGACCTTCTGTCGCTGACCGCCGGAAAGTTCGTTGGGGTTCTTCGCGATGAGGGCTTCGATCTCGAGCTGCGCCACGACCTGCTCGACACGCTCGATGATCTGCTCAGGCGCAACTCCCAGATTCTCGAGCCCGAGGGCGATCTCCTCGAACACGGTCTCCTTAATGCCGCTGATCTGGGTGAACGGGTTCTCGAACACGCACCCGATCTCGCGGGAGAGGTCGGCCGGATCCCACTCGAGCAGATTCTTGCCGAGCACCTGTACGGTGCCGGTCAGCTCCCCCTCGTGGAAATGCGGGACGATGCCCCGCAACAGGGAGCCGAGCGTCGACTTGCCGCTCGCGTTGGGGCCGACGATGGCGTAGAGCAATCCCTGTTCGAGATCGAGATCGATCTCGCGCAGCGCTGGCTGTTCGGTGTAGGCGTAGGTGAAACTCACCCCGCGAAGACTGGCTAGAACCATTTCAGCCCCGTTCCGATGAAGGCGAACACCACACCCAGCACGACGAGCACAGCAAAGACGATCTCCCACGGGCGGGTGCGGCGCAGGGTCACGAGGTGCGAATGCTTGGTTGCGGCGTTGAACGCGCGAGCGTCGAGAGCGATGGCACGCTCCTCCGTCTGGTTGAGCGCCGCCAGGAAGACGGGCGCGAGGATGGGGAAGAAGGCTCGGGCTCGAGTAATGATGGAGCCTTGGGTCTCGATGCCCCGCGACTGTTGCGCTTCGAGCACCGTGCGCGCGTTCGCGCCGAGGTCGGTGATGGTCTGGAACGAGGCGAGCACAACATAGGTGGCGCGCGGTGTCACTCCGAGCTGTTCGAGCGCGAGCATGAGGTAGCGCACCGTGACGACCGCGAAGAACAGCGTGACCGCACCGCAGATGGTCATGACGAGCAGGGAGAACCGCAAGCCCTCTTGGATACCAGCCATTGTCGGCGCGATGTTGCCCCAGCGGAAGAACGGGTCTTCGCCCTGAATGAACAGCGCTCGCAGCACGAACAACACGAGTCCGACGCCCAGGAAGAGTTTGAGATAGGTGGGGATGAACTCCCGCGCGACGCCCGCGACGATGGCGATGAGCGGGTAGATCAGGCACACGATCGCTGCCACGACGAAACCCGGGAACGCGATCGGCAGCACCGCGAGCGCCACCAGCACGACGAACACCACGATGGGATCCATGTTGCGGATCGCGTTGTGCCGGTCGGCGGGGTGGCGAAAGCGCTCGGCGTAGACCGCGGTCCCGGATTCCGTCGTCATGGGTCAGGCCGCCGCTGTGGTGCCGGGGCGGACGGGGTTCTTGTCCTTGCTGAGGTACACGTAGCCGAGGGGCAGCTTGGCGTGCAGCCTCTTCGGCATTCCCTTGATGATCGCGTAGACGATCATGACGCTCGGCACCTTGTCGAGGATGTCCATGGGCACCTGAGCGACGAAGTTCGCCGTGTTGGTGTCGAGACCGGCCGCGACGAGCGCGCCGACGACGATCGCGCCTCCGCCGACCGCGAGGCCGCCGAAGACGATGATCGTGATGATGGCGCCGAGCACACCACCGATGAGGGCGAAGGGGATCGCGCTCAGGAGCGTCTTCCACCACGAGCGGAACACGCCGCGACGACCGAGGAAGCCGGCGAGCAGACCGAACATGATGCTCAGGATTCCAAACGCCAGGGTGGGCGGCGACGTGATCGAGTTGAGGATGTTCGACAGTGCGCCGACGAGCGCGCCCGGCAGCATGCCGCAGGTCGCACCCACGAGGATCGTGCCGATGCTGTCGAGGTAGACGGGGAGCTTCAAGAGCAGCGCGATCTGGCCGCCGATGAAGTTAATGGCGACACCGATCGGGATCATGAAGATCGTCAATCGGCCGTAGCCCTTGAAGAACTTTGCTACTGCATTTTCCGTTGCCATTCTGGGTGAACCTCTCTGTTCTGTGATGGGTGAAACGGTGGTGGCTGTCAGGCCGTGGCGCGCGCGAGGAACGCACGCACTTCGGGTTCGGTGGTCATGCCACCGCGAGCACCGGGGGTACCGACGGACATTGCTGCCGCCGCGTTCGCGAATCGTGCCGACTCCGCGACGTCGTGGGTCGTCATGTAGGCGTACATGAACGAACTCGAGAAAGTGTCGCCGGCGCCCGTGACGTCGACGACGGGAACCTCGTGGCCGGCTACGCGCTCGATGCCAGAGGCCGTGTACACGTCGCATCCGCCGCGATCGAGCGTCACGATGACGGCGCGCGTGCCGCCCGCGATGAGCGACTCGATGCTCATACCGCTCTCGACGAAGCGCCCGTGGCCGCGGGCATTCATGAAGAGGATGTCGCAGAGCTCGACGAGCCCCGATCCGTGATTCTCCTCGTTGTACACGTCGACGTCCATGACGACAAGCACGCCCTCGGCCCGCAGCTGCGCGAGCAGGTCGGCGGCATCGCGGTCGCCGCGACGGAACGGCTTGGCGTCGGTGATCGTCGTGAAGAGAAACTCTGCGCCACGCATGTGTTCCCACGCCGAGTCGGTGAGCTCGGTGCGCGTGATGCCGAGCGACGGAATGAGCACGATGTGCTGGTCACCCGAGAGCATGATGATGCAGTGCGAATCGGGCACGTTCTCGTCGAAGATGACGTGGTCGGTCGCGAGCCCGAGTTCGCGAAGTTGGCCGAGCAGCTTCTGGGTGAGCGCACCTGAGTTGAGCTGGCTCGAGAACGAGGTGCGCCGACCGTAGTGCGCGTAGATCGAGGCCGCGTTGGCGACCATTCCGCCGAACTGCACGGGCAGCGCCTCGACGTACATTTTGTCGTTGGCCGCCGGGAACGAGGGCATGCTGTAGTACTCGTCCTGGGCTACGTCGCCGAAGAACACGGCGTAAGGCTGCTCGCTCATCTGTCCCTCCGGGCAGCGGTCGTGTCGCGCTCGATGAACTGCACGGGAAGCGAGATCTGCTCGCCTGAGGGGCGCTCGCGGCGCTCGAGGGCGTCGAGCAGGGCGTTGGTCGCGGTACTGCCGAGCCCGAGCACGTTCTGCCTCACCGTCGAGAGTCCGGGGTAGGAGTAGCCCGCGGCGGGGGCATCGTCGAACCCCACGACGGAGACATCCTCGGGAACGCGAATGCCGGCGCTGCGGAGTTCGTTGAGCACCCCGAAGGCCATGAGGTCGTTGGTCGCGAAGACGGCGGTGGCCTCACCGCTGCGCAGGGCATCGAGGTGCGGGCGGATGGCGGTGCGCCCGCGTTCACCCGTGTAATCGCCGACACCGCGGAGTGGGGCATCCATGCCCGCTATGGTCCATGCGTCGGTGAACCCGGCGACGCGCCGATCGCTCGTGGCCGGGTCGCCCTCGACCGAGAGCACGACCGCGCCCCGGTGCCCGAGTTTCAGCAGGTGTTCGGCCACGAGCCTGCCACCCTCGTAGTTGTCGGAGACGACGGAGCCGAAGACGGTTCCGGGGATTTCTTCGTCAACGAAGATGAGCGGCATGGTGCCGAGCAACCGCGCAAGTTCCTCGTCGGTGGGCGGGGAGCCGGCCGCGTAGACGATGCCGTCGACGGCGCGCGATTTGATCATGTTGAGGTACTGCATCTCGCGCTCCTGGTCGAAGCCCGTGGTGCAGAGGATGACGTTGTACCCGCGCTGCACGGCGGTCGCTTCGACGCCCTTGGCGAGTTCGGCGAAGAATCCGTTGCCAATATCAGGCACGACGAGGGCGAGGATGCGGGTCTGTCCGGTCGCGAGGTTTTGGGCGGTGCGGCTGGGCACGTAGCCGAGGCTCTGCATGGCATCGAGCACCCGCTGACGCACAGAGTCGCTGACGGGACGCTTGCCGCTGAGGGTGTGGGAGACGGTGGTGCGGCTCACGCCCGCACTCTCCGCTACCTCCGAAATCGAAACCACCGCGTCCTCTTTGTTGTCGTCGTTGACGTGTGGGGGGGTTCGGACCACCGCCACACTGGGTTCCGCAAACCGCTTTGCCAAACCGCTTTGCGTCACGTTACTGTAGGTCGCGTGAAACAGCAAGCGGGGCCCCACGAGTTCTCGACGACGCTCTACGTCACCGACCTCGACGGCACGCTGCTGCGGGATGATGCGACCCTGAGCCCTCGATCCATCGAGCTGATCAACTCCGCCATCTCCCGCGGAGCCTTCTTCACCTACGCGACCGCGCGGTCGTTCACGTCGTCGCGCCGCGTCACCGCGGAGCTCGAGTTGCGCCTGCCCGTGATCACCTACGGCGGCACGGTTCTCGCGCATCAGCAGACGGGACAGGCCGACGAGGTGCAGCTACTCCCCCGGGCGATCGTCGAGGCCGCCATCGAGGCGTGCACTGCCGCGGGGCTGCAGCCCATCCTCCACACCTTCGACGACGGACGCGACCGGCTGCGCTGGCACCACCACGCGGAGACCGAGGGTACACGCGCCTTCGTCGCCCCGCGCGTCGGCGATGCCCGCATTGCCCCGATCACCGAGCACGATCCACCCGACCTCGACGCCGTCTTCTATGTCGCCGTGCTCGGGTTGCGGCACGAACTCGTCGCGCTGCGGGACAGTCTGCAGCCGACGCTCGCCGAGTGCGCGCACTTCATCAGCCACGACCCGGTCACGGAGCCGTACCACTGGCTGGAGTTCCACACGTGGGAGGGGGCCAAGTCTGCGGCCATCCACAGACTCATGACTACCGTGGGCGCAAACCGACTCGTGGTGTTCGGCAACAACCACAACGACCTGCCGATGTTCGAGATCGCCAACGAGGCCTATGCGGTCGCGGAAGCGATCCCCGAAGTACTCGCGGCCGCGACCGCCGTCATCGGCAGCAACAATGCCGACGCCGTCGCCGAGTGGATCGACGCTTACGCGGCGCGCTGAGTTCGGCGGGCCCGCGCGGGTGACCGTTGACCACGACGATCCTGCTCGACTGGGTGCAGGCCGTGGTCGCCCATCAACGCGGGTTGCTCTTGCGGCTACCCTCGAACCCATGAGCCGCATCTACGGAATCCCGTTCGCTGACGTGTACCCGCTCTATGTGCAGAAGCTCGAGCGCAAAGGCCGCACGAAGGCCGAACTGGATGAGGTCATCCACTGGCTCACCGGCTTCGACGCCGCCACCCTGCAGCAGCACCTCGACCAGAAGACCACCTTCACCGACTTCTACGCGGTCGCCGATATCAACCCGAACGCGGCCCTCATCACGGGCGTCATCTGCGGTGTGCGCGTCGAAGACATCGAAGACCCGCTCATGCAGAAGCTGCGCTACCTCGACAAGCTCGTCGACGAGCTCTACAAGGGCAAGCCCATGGAAAAAGTGCTGCGCGCGCCGGTAGCCACGGCCTGAGTGCCCGATCGGTGCCTAGGCTGGTGTCAAGACGAAAGGGCACCCATGACTGACCGCGACAACCTCGACATCGAGCTCGGCACCCCCGACTCTGAGGCGGCGAAGCTCGCCGACCAGCAGCAGCTCGCGAGCGAAGAGCAGCTCGACGACGCCACCGCCGGCATCACCTCTGCAGACATCACCGACACCGAGTTCGGCGAAGACCCCGACATCGAGGTTCCCTCCACCGCGGAGTAGCGGCTGCGGCGCGTGATGCGGGTCGAGCGTCAGCCGAATACGCGCGGAAGTTTGCTCTGATCGAAGCGGAACACCGTCGACAGGTCGATGCCGCGCACGACGTCTCCGCCGTAATACGCGATGCCCCACTCGTCGATGAACGACAGGTCGGGGAAGACGCACGCGGCGACCACCACGTCGTCGGGGTCGTTGAGGTTCGTCATCCCGCCGCCCGCCGGACCACCGCCATACGAACTGCTACCGCCGAGTTCGGCGCACAGCGCGGTCGCAGGGTTGCCGGGGGCATCCGTTGGCAGGTCCCGCTTAGCTAGGTAGGCGAGAGCGGCGAGAGTCGGGCTCTGCGAGTGGAGCGTCGCCATGTCGACGTAGATGCGTGAGTTGTCAGCGTCCCCGAGGGTCTGGAAGCGGCACATCCCGACCGGCTCGCCCATCGGAATCCATTGCGACTCGTCATCGTTCGTGCCGAACGTGGGTCGGCGCACCTGCACCTCGCCGCCCTTCTCGACGCAGTAGGCCTCCGCCGCGGAGGCGTCAGGGTTGCCCGTGGGCGAGGGCGTGCTCGTGGGCTGAGGTGCGGGGGGCGTCAATGCGCACCCCGACAGCGCCAGGAATGCGATCACGAGAGTGGGAACGAGGGCAAGAGTTCTCATGGTGGGCACAGCGTATCGCTTGCCCTGCCGAGGGTTTGCGATGACTCGCGCCCGACACTCTCGTTCAGCTGAGGTCCCGCAGCGGCGAGGCGCGGTGCCACCCGCATCCCGGGTGTTGGCCGTGCCTTAAGTCGTTCGGACCCAGCGTGACGTCGCGGTCACGCCCTTCGCACAGTGCGACGCGGTGACACTAGCTGGCGGGCAGCATTCGACCCACCAGCGAGGTGGCCAGGTCGAAGTCCTCAACGTGGTCGTAGTCCGGATCCGTGAACGAGAGCCAGAACCCATCTTGAGTGAAGGCGTTGAGCTGGCCGGGGGTGAAGAAGGTCGGGTGCCACCCGGAGTCGGGGACCTGCTCGCTGTGCGCATCGAGTTCCTCGATGAGGGCCGCGCGGCTGTCGTCAGTGGGGAGGGCGAGGGTCACGACGAGCGTCTGACCGTCGCTTCCGGTGTGCGCGCAGGCTATTCCCTGGATGTCGACCGCGATCTGCGCCGAAGACCCGGGTGCTGGTGTGAACGACGGGTCCGCCGTCCATCCCTCATCGAAGACTTCCAATACGTAGTCGGGAAGCAACGTGTCGCAGGTATACCCGACCGGTTCACCGGCAAGTGTTGCTTCGACCTCAGTGAAGTCGATTCCGTTTGCCGTCGTGTCTTGCGTGGTGGACGTGCACGCGACCAGCGCGACGGACGACAGTGCGATGAAAAGTCCTACAGCGAATTTCTGGGGCATTCTTCGACGCTAAGCAGACTGGTCAGGATTCGGTAGGGGATGAATATTTCGCTTCGTTGTGACCGGCTCGACGTGTCTGCCGACTGCCGCACCGCGTCCACCGCCGCCGCGACCCCGCCGCTCCAGGGGGCTCCGTGGCCGGGCAGCACCCAGGTGGCGTTCGTGGGTAGGAGTACGTCGAGGGATTCGAGGGCGCGCGCCGGCTCATCCGTGAATGGTGCAGGCTGCGGGCCGGTGACACCAGTGGTCACGTGGCGGGTGGTGAGCCCGTCCCCCACGAAGACAGCGTCGACGAGCGGCACGTGGATGGCGATGCTGCCCGCGGAGTGGCCGGGCATCCCGATGATGCGGCTCCCATCCCACAACAGCGATCGCTGTTCCCTTCGGATGGGCGGCGAGATCCACACCTGCGGTGATCATTCGCCTAGGTTAAGGCCGATCACAGATAGCGTGCGTGTAGCCCGATAACGGGGAGACTATGGATGCCCCTGACACTTGGCCCGCTCCTATTCGACGCAGGCATCGACCAAACCCAAGCACTGGTCATTCGCCATGCCTTTGTCCAGGAACCAGAGCCGAACGGACTGCAGGGCCTTCATGCTGACTCGACTCACGCCGAGATCCTGGATTACACCGCACGCCAGTCCACGGACCCCCGCCGTTTCGCTGCCGCCCCGCCCCCGCTATGGGTAGTGTTCATTCGCGAGGGCGGCGATCAGGCGAGGTTCTGGTCCGTCGTCGAAAACCGAGGCGAGGTCGCCAACAATGGGATTGTTCGCACCTTCGACATCGTCGAGACCGAACACATGGCAGACCTGCGCAGCCGACTGGTCATCGGGTGGCGGTCGCCACGCACCTGGAGGATGAGCGCCAACGCAGCCGCCAGCTACTGCAGGCGGTTATGCGCGAGCGTACGCAACCAACGGCCACGGCGGCAACGTCGAGCTGCGCAGCCGAGAGTCATTTCAAGCAAGCGCTCGACTCCACACGCCACGGGCTAAACCGCACCTGAGATGCGCCCGCCAGGACCGCTCAATGGGAAAGCGATTCTCGCGCTGAGTTCGCGCAGCGCAATTCCTGCAGGAACGCCAGCACTAGACTCCTGTCGTGGGGCTAGAGGACGATGTGCTTGCGGCGTCCGCGGCAGAACGGCAATGGCGCGAGACAAGCTCGAGCCGGCAAGCTGCGTCACGTCGACGTCGTGATGAGTTCATTCGCGAGTTCATAGCGCTGTGCCTGTCGCGACATATCCCGCCAATCGACGTCACCTTGGTACACGAACACAATCAGGGTGTTGGTCGATTCTTGCGCGAGCTCGTCGGAGCAAACTCCACTCGCTACTCCTTCGCGGGATCAGTCAAGGCATGGGGTCCGCTAGTCGAGAGAGAAAGCGAATTCGGCAACACCTACATCGCCTTCGGCGCAGACGGAGTTCCCTACAGAATCGCGTCGGCACATGACAGTCTTCTTCGTCGCTACCGGGGGCGGTTCGTGTCAATCCTCGAGGATCGAGCATCGGTTGAAGAATCCCTCGATTATCGGATCGACACCATCCGGGAGAGTGCCATCCAGTTCTTCCAACGACGGTCGCGATGAACTCCTGACATCACGGCCGTGAGGTTCCGAACCTCGCAGATCATTCGCGATGCGCCAGATCATCTTGTGCAGCTCACGTTGCGCCTCCCTGGTTGTGGGTGTCATGTATCCATCGTCAGTGGGCATCGTGGAGTTGCGCATAAGTCTGGGACTCACCGGAGTGAGGACCCGCGAGAGAGGAGGGGCGGCGCGCTCAGTACCGTGGGGATCGGGTGGTCGTGCCCTGGAGGGACTCGACGCCCCACCGGCACGGCCGCCACATTGCGAGTTGCCCGTGCCGCATCATCCACGTGGGCGCAATGCCTCGGAACCGGCGCGGCGGGGACCCCAGGGGGGTCGAGGGGGCAGCCACCGGGACGAAACGCTCGAAGGCCGAGCGAGTGATCCGCTGGTGGGTCTCGATACGCCGCCGGAGGCGGCTACTCGACCACCGGTGCTGCAGGCCGCTAGGCCTTCAATCGATTCGTGCTCCTGGAGGGACTCGACGCCCCACCGGCACGGCTGCCACATTGCGAGTTACTTGCTGCCGCATCATCCACAGGGGCGCAATGCGTCGGAACCGGCGCGGCGGGGACCCCAGGGGGGGTCGAGGGGCCAGCCACCGGGACGAAACGCTCGAAGGCCGAGCGAGTGATCCGCTGGTGGGTCTCGATACGCCGCCGGAGGCGGCTACTCGACCACCGGTGCTGCAGGCCGCTAGGCCTTCAATCGTTTCGTGCGCCTGCTGGGACGGTACTTGAATTCAGCAACAGAGGCCAAGAAGATCCGCGACCTCTGTCACCGCGCTACGTCTGAGCACATCAAGCGAACACGCCGCACCGTTGTTCCCGGGCCAGTGCGGCTCACCAAGGACCAGAACGCGCATATCGTGGCGCTCTACCAGGCCGGGCGCACTCCCACTCAGATCGCGACCGAGCTCGGCACAACCGAGTGGACGGTTCACCACCGGCTGAACCGGAATGGTATCGAGCGGCGCCCGATCGGCATGACATCCGCCGACATCGAGGAAGCGCTGCGTCTCAACGATGAGGGCGTGCCGATCACGCAGCTTGCCGAGCAGTTCAACCGATCTTGGAAGACGGTCGCCAAGGAACTTCGCAATGCACGGGCTCGAGGTTCTCGGCTCGTAGTTGAGTAGGATCTCCGGGATCTAGTCGACCTCGAGCGGATGAACAGGCGTCAGGAACCCCACGCGATCTAGAATTCTGCGATCACAGTCCAGGTAACTCCACGATCATCGGATCGTTGGACTCCGTCGATCCCGGCAACAACGAGAGCCCCTCCGCGTCCCACCGATAGGGCTTCCGTACCTGGTGGAGCCAGTCCGGCTGAGATCCATGTAGAACCATCGGTGCTCGTGTGCACGACACCTTCAATGTCGAGTCCCGCCAGGAACGCGTCGGATGAAGTACCGGTCGGGCTCGACGCGATGAGCAGCAAGGGCGGAGCAGCAGAGACCGGGGCGAAAGTTGCGCCGTCGTCGATGCTGACTTGTAGGCCTTGCTCGGTGGTTGCGTACAGCCGCTCAGCTCGCGCATCCCAGCTCAGGGAGCGCGCGCCGATCACAGCGCCGACAGTCCAAGTTTGCCCGCCATCTCGGCTTACGATGACGCGCCCACTCATTGAGTCGATCCCGGCGAGAGCCGAGGTTGGTCCGGGTACTCCCGCGCCCGTCATGCTGTGGAAGTCCACCTCGCCTTCCAGCGACACTGGTACGAACTCGCGGCCGTGCAGATCGGTCTGGTACACCCCGATATTCGGCGCGGTGTCCGCGCCCGGAGCCGGATGGCCGGAGAAGTAGATGGTGTCGTCGAGCCTCGTCATGGCCATGACATCGCCCATCCACTCGCCGAGCCGTTCGACCGAGCCGTATCCCGCGAGGGCGCCTCCGGCGGCCTCTGGCCCAGTGCTCCCGGCCGTGACGCGGAGGATCCCCTCGTGTGTCGCCACGTAGATCGCGCTCCGCTCATCATCGAGATCGACGGCGTGCACGTGCGTCACCACGATCGGCGGGGCTGACGCGGTGCAGCCCGCGAGCGCGACCACGAGAGCAACCACCGCACCAATAGGCCCCGCGACTGCCGGCCGCATCAGGAGTCGAGCATCGAGCGCATCTGCTCGATCTCAGCGGCCTGACTTACGATGATGCTTTCGGCGAGCTCACGCACCCCGGGGTGCTCACCGTCGTCGATCAGATCCTCGGCCATGTCGATCGCGCCTTCATGGTGCACGATCATCTGTCGCAGGAAAAGCTCCTCAGCCTCAGGCCCACTCGCATCTTCGAGCGCCCTCATGTCCTCATCGGTCATGCCGTCCATGCCCCCATGGTCCATGCCGTCCATCGACCCCATGCCGGGAACGCCCCAGTCGTCGAGCCACGCCTCCATCTGCTCGATCTCGGGGCCCTGCGCGGCCTTGATCTGTTCAGCCAACTCGACGACCTCGGGATCGATTCCCGACTTCGAGAGGAGCAGGTCACTCATCTCGATTGCCCCCTCGTGGTGCGGGATCATCATCTGCACGAACATGACGTCAGCCATGTTGGCGCCCGAGTCTTCATCAGGCCCCGTGGGAGTGGAGCATGCAGCGAGCCCTAGTAAGGCAATGAGTGCGGCCGCGCCCGTCGCGAGCGCGCGAATTCCTGATGACTTCTTCATCGTTCGTCTTCTTTCGTTAGTAGTGGTCGAATGCATCGGTCGCTCTCGCGCAACATCTCGTCTTACGAACGCACCAGCCTCGCGATTGCCTGGGTGGCTTCGTCAAGCTTCGCTTCGGCCACATCTCCGCCCGCGCGGACGGCGTCCGCCACGCAGTGCTTCAAGTGCTCGTCAAGAAGCCCCACTGCCACCCCTTGCAAGGCACTCGTGAGCGCCGAGATCTGGGTGAGGATATCGATGCAGTACTGCTCCTCGTCGATCATGCGATGCACCCCCCTCGCCTGCCCCTCGATGCGCTTGAGGCGTGCGAGGTACTTGTCTTTGTCAGAGATGTACCCGTGGTGTGCGTGACTATCCGACATGTGTGGCCTCCTTCTTCTCTTCGGTGCGAGCGCCGAGTATCTCGCGTGCACTGGTTTCCGGTCGCAGGTCCAGGCGACGCAGCACCTGCGCGTTGAGCGCCACGACAATGGTTGACAGTGACATCAGGACCGCTCCGATCGACATCGGGAGGACGAATCCGATCGGTGCGAGCACGCCCGCGGCAAGCGGCACTGACAGCAGGTTGTAGCCGGCCGCCCACCAGAGGTTCTGCTTCATCTTCCGGTACGAGGCGTTCGACAGTTGGATGACCGAGAGCACGGAGCGCGGGTCGGAGCTTGCCAGGATGACACCTGCAGAGGCGATGGCAACGTCGGTTCCCGCGCCGATCGCGATGCCGACGTCGGCCTGCGCCAACGCGGGGGCATCGTTGACTCCGTCTCCGACCATCGCCACCTTTCGACCCTCCGACTGGAGTTCGCGCACCTTCGCCGACTTGTCCTCCGGGCGAACTCCCGCGAAGACGCGATCGATGCCGAGTTCGGTTGCCACCGTCTGCGCGACTGCTTCAGCATCCCCGGTGATCATGACAACCTCACGCCCGAGGGCGTGGAGCGCATCGACCGCTTGGCGGGACTCCTCGCGGATGCCATCTGCAAGCCGAAGCGCGCCGATGACCTTGCCGTCTGAGATGACATGAAGGATGATCGCCCCGGTCTTGCGCCACACGTCGGCGACCGGGAGTTCAGTGGCGTCCTCCTCGCCGAGCAGATGAGGACCACCCACGCGGACCTTCTTGCCCTCGACCGTGGCTGTTACGCCGACGGCGGGTGAGGAGCTGAAGTCCGTCGCCTTGGGAACAGCGATACCACGCTCGCGAGCTGACTCGACGATGGCGCGTGCCAGCGGATGCTCGGAGTCAGACTCGGCCGCGGCGGACCATGCGAGCAACTCGTCTTCCGTGACATCCCCCACCACCTCGATAGCGGTGACTGTCGGCTCACCCTTGGTGAGCGTTCCCGTCTTGTCGAACAGGATGGTGTCGACGGTACGCATGCTCTCAAGCGCGAGCCGGTCCTTGATTAGCACGCCTCCGCGCGCCGCCCGCTCGGTCGCAATCGAGACGACGAGCGGAATCGCGAGCCCCAGTGCGTGCGGGCAGGCGATGACCAAGACGGTGATCGTGCGGATGATCGCCTCGTCGGGAAAGCCAACCAGATTCCACACGATGAGCGTGACGACACCAGCACCGAGCGCGAACCAGAACAGAAGCGCTGCTGCGCGATCGGCAATCCGCTGAGCGCGCGAGGACGAGTTCTGTGCCTCGGCAACCAAGCGCTGGATGCCCGCCAGCGTGGTGTTGTCACCTACTGCGGTGATCTCGACGCGAATTGAGGAGTCGGTCGCGATGGTGCCGGCCACGACTGTTGCACCTTCGTCGCGGCGTACGGTCTTGGACTCGCCAGTGATCATCGACTCGTCCATGCTGGCCGAACCCGACACAACGCGACCGTCGGCCGGAACTCGACCGCCGGGGCGAACAACAACAACGTCACCGACCTGGAGATCCGCCGGAGCGACCGTGCGGGTGCTGTCGCCGTCGACAACCTCGGCCTCGTCGGGCAGCAGCGCTGCCAGCGAATCGAGTGCCGATGTCGTCTGCGCCAGTGACCGCATCTCGATCCAGTGACCGAGGAGCATGATCACGATCAGGAGCGCGAGCTCCCACCAGAAGTCGAGCTCGTGATCGAGTAGGCCGAAGGTGGCGCCAAGGGACGCGATGAACGCCACCGTGATGGCAAGCCCGATCAGCAGCATCATGCCCGGTTTAAGCGCACGGATCTCGGCGACCGCGCCCGTTAGGAACGGCCAGCCACCCCAGAAGAACATGACCGTGCCGAGCACCGGCGAGATCCAGTTCACCCACGTGGCGTCGGGCAGCTCGTAACCGAGCAGCATCGCGAACATGCCCGAAAAGGCCACCACCGGCACCGCGAGCCCCAGCATGATCCAGAAGAGCCGACGGAACTGCCCGACATGGTCGCCGTGACCCGCATGGTCGCCGTGACCCGCATGGTCGCCGTGACCCGCATGGTCGCCGTGACCCGCATGGCCGCCGTGACCCATGGCGGCATGGCCCATGTCCCCGTGCCCGCCGTGCGCGGCGTGATCGTCAGGCTGATGTGCGGCGTGGTCGTGGGAGCCATGGTCCGGACCGGCAACCTCGTGCGCGCTGTGGTCATTGTGCGCGTGATCCATCGACGCGTGGTCGTGGTGAGCGTGTTCGCTGTGGTCGTGCTGGGGAGAGGCCGATGCACGCTGCGCCAGCACTTCGCGCGGCGACGGCAGCGCGCGCGCGGCAACGACGAATCGTTCGGGGTCGGCGTCGAAGCGCGGACCGCAGCCCGCGCAGCACAACCAGTAGCGCTCGCCGTCGTAGTCCCGATAGAAGCCGGCCTCTTCGGCTTCGCTCTTCACGACGACGTTCTTGGGCATCACCGGGCAGACGGCGAGGTCTTGTTCCGAAGCGCTCAAGGCGATGTCTGGCGTGTGGTCATGGCTGTGTGCCATCAAGTCCTCCATACCCATAGGGGGTTACCCTATCTACTATACCCCCTAGGGGTATCAAAGACAAGGCCCGCCGGGCGGCCAACCTCCGCTGAGGACAGTCATGACTGTAATAGTCAGCGTATGCTGACCATTCCGTCACGACTTGATGTGATGCACCGCCTCGGCCGGGCGATGGCGGATCCCAACCGCTCCCGGATTCTGATGAGCCTGCTGGGAGGCCCGGGTTATCCGGGCGAGCTGGCCAAAGAGCTCGAGCTCACCCGCCCGAACGTCTCCACTCACCTGACCTGTCTGCGCGGTTGCGGCCTCGTCGTCGCCGTACCGGAGGGGCGCCAGACCCGGTATGAAATTGCCGACGCGCATCTCACGATCGCACTCTCATCTCTCGTGAACGTGGTCCTCGCCGTTGACGAGGGCGCGCCTTGCAGTAACGACTCATGTGACGTGCCCGGATGCTGCGACTGAGCATCCCGAGACCGCCCGATAACAACGGACGGGGAAGGAGGCCATGATGGCCGAATGTTGCGACGCAAGTTGCTGCACCGCAGAATGCGCGGACGGTTGCGCCTGCTGCTGACCGTTGCGCTGAAGGACTCCCCGCCGAGCGAGCTTGGCGGGGAGTCTTTCCGTCGGCCCGACCGCGGGAAGACGCCGTGTGCGGCGGTCAGCCCCCAGAGCCTCTCGCGGTTCAGTATTCCGGTCGGTATTCCGATCGGTGCCCCTGGAGGGACTCGAACCCCCAACCCTTTCCTTAGGACGGAACTGCTCTTCCATTGAGCTACAGAGGCCGGCGGAACCAGTTTAGGCGGGGGGCGGGTACAGGAACGCCACGACCGAAGAGGCGGGGAGCGTGCGCTGACCGTACTGACCGGGGATGTAGTTGTACTCCTCGATCGTCACCGTACCGTCCGCGTTCACCGACTTGACGTAGGCGATGTGATTACCGCCGGTGTAGGCGACAGCGCCCACCACGGGAGTCTTCGAGACCGGCCAGCCCTTCGCCTGCCAGGCATACATCCACTGGCCGCCGTTACCGCCCGTGGGGGTGAGGTTCGACCAGACCCACTTGAACGGCGGGGCGTAGTACCCGGCGTCGCGGTTCAGGCGCCACGCCACGAAGTCGACACACTCGCGGTAGTAGTAGTTGAGGGGCGAAAGACCACCACCCTGGTCATCGGTCAACTCATACGGCCACGGGTAGTCGTCACCCATCTCGCGGGCACCCGAAGCCAGGTAGGCCGCGTTGTTCTGGGCGCGCAGGGCATCCTTCGACATCTGCGCCAGCTGCTCGGGGGTCGTCGCCTTGTAGCCGTCGCGAACGGTGGTCGCGGCAACCGCGTCATCCGAGACGACAATCGACTGGGCATCCGCATCGCTCGTCGTCGACGCGGTGAGCTCGGGGGCCACGAGGGCGTAAGCGGGCAGACCCGCCACCGCGAACATGCCGCCCACGACCGCCATGGTCGCGAGAACGCTCAGCGGGTTCTTGCGGGGAGGCTTCGGAGCCGACTTGCGCATCGCCGCGATCTCACGACGACCCAGCTTGCGAGCCGGAACCAACCGAACCTCGATGGGTGCCGAAGCGATCTGGGTGGATGCCCGAGCCACACTCTTGCGGTCAGCCGACGGACGCGACAGCCTCTGCCGTTGCGCCCGCTGCTTCTCCTGCTTGGCAACCTGCCGCTTCGACAGACCCGAGGATGATGCGCGCGACGCACCCGCGCGCGATTCACGAACCATCGACTCGCGCATCGCGCGGCGGGAAACATGCTGCACCTGCTCGGCAGGAGCGTCGGCCGGGGTCCCGGGTGCACCGAAGGTGAAGAGGTCATCCATTTCGTTGGATGGCGTCACATCGGGCACGAAACTATTCCCTTCGGGGATTCTTGGGGACCTACCGAGGTTACCGGCAATGCGAGGGGGTGTCTAATTGTCACGACACGATAACGGGCGATTCCCAGGAAGCCGTTATGCGCGGAAATCACGCTGCGGGAGCGAGGTACTCCTCCCAGCTCGGCAAAGCCCGCTCGATGCCGCGAACCAACCAGCTCGTGCCGTGCGGGGGGCGTGGAATCGACCGAAGCTGCCAACTCATCTCCTGGGGCGTGCGGTCGCCCTTGATGTTGTTGCACTTGAGACAGCACGCCACGAGGTTCTCCCAACTGTCCTTACCCCCACGCGAGCGGGGCACAACGTGGTCGATCGTGTTCGCCGAGTTGCCGCAGTACGCGCACCGGTTGTTGTCGCGGCGCAGAACACCGCGGCGCGACACCGGAACGTGACGCCCACTCGGCACACGCACGTAGGTGCGAAGAATGATGACGGATGGCCGCTCCCACGCCCCCGTCGAGCCCCACACCGGATTATCCGCATCCGCGGCGACGATCGTCGCCTTCTGATTCATGACGAGCACGAGGGCCCTCTTGAAGGAGACCACTGCCAGGGGTTCGTACCCGGCATTCAAAACCAGTGTGCGCAAGGTGCATCCTCTCGAAAGAGCCTGCACGGCTTGCAGGCTTCCGACACCTGGGTGCTACGGGTGAGAGAGTCGCAGAAAACACGAAAGGCACCGTCAATCGACGATGCCTTCAGTCACTTCCTGCCGCGACGTATGAAGAAGTGCGCGCGAACATCCACGGTTTGGATGCTGCACCAACTCGACATTCGTACACTCCGGTTCACTCGTGAACTCTCAGGGCTTCAGGGTAACCCAGGAAAGCCGCAACATCCGGAGGTGGCACGCCAAACCTCGGTGAACTGGAAGTGACGAGCGTGGTCCCAGAGCGGAGGCGGGGATTCCCCGCCAGACAACTCAAATGCCGATGCGAACGATGTAGTAGTCGTCGGTGTAGATGGGGCGCACGACCACCGAACGGCCCGCGGAGGGCGCATCGATGAAGGTGCCGTTGCCGAGGTAGATGCCGTTGTGGCCCGCCATCGTGACGATGTCACCCGGCAGCGCCGCCTCGCGCGCAATGGGGGTGCCCATCGCGGCGATGCCCGAGACCGAGTGCGGCAGGCTGATGCCGAACTGCGCGTACACGTACAGAACGAGGCCCGAGCAGTCGAAGCCCGACGGGTCGGCACCACCGTAGGCGTACGGCACACCCTGGTACTGCAGCGCGACGCTGGCTACCTGAGCGAGATCGAAGTTGGGGTACGGCGGGTTGGCGAGGAAGTCGGCGGCCGACGGGCCCGAGTACGAGGCGTACGCGGCGGCGAGGGCGGCGCGCTGCATCTCGGCTGCGGATGTTGCGGCGAACGCGTCGCGGGCGACGGCGACACTCGTGGCCGTCTCATCCACCTCAATCGACTGTGCGTTGTTCGTCTTCAGGTTCTGCAGCTCGATCGAGGCCTCGGCAGCGGTGCGGTCCTCGACGGGCGCGAACGCGTAGGCGGGGAGGGCGACGGTCGCGAAGAGACCGGGAACCACGAAAGCCGTGACGGCGACGCTGAGGATGCTCGACTTGCGCTTCGACGGGGAAGCAGAAGGAGCGCGGAACGCGGCGGGTACCGGTGTCGTCTCGGGTGATTCGGGTTGTGCGGTGACCTGCTTACGCAAGAAACCGGGTAGTGCTTTTGCCAAGAGATCTGACCTCCTGCGCCTCGGCAGCCCTACTTCGCTGCCCCATCCGTTTCGTATAAGTTCACGTACCTCGAGCGGAGACGGGTTAACGAGACGCTCTGCCGAGGGTCCTTTTGACCGGACTTCTGGTCGATGAGGACCTAGCTACTGTACGTGACCACTTACCGGTTGTCACAGTCGGGGAAGCTGGGCATCCGCCTAGAGGATGAATCTCGACTGCGCTCGATCACCGATAGACCGGCGCGGGATGACCTGTGGTCGAGCGTGTCGAGACCTTCTCAGCGGGCGACGAAGATGTGCACGGCGACCTCGTTGGGCAGCTCGAGCCCCTCACCGAAGCCGTCGACCTGCACGAAGACGTAGCTGCCGGCCGCCGAGATCGTCGCGGTCGCCCCCGGCATGACGCCAGCGTTCTGAAGCTGCTGCAGCAGTTCCGGCTCGAACTGCACGGGCTCCCCGAGGCGGCGGATGACACCCGTGACGGCCGCGCCCGACTCGCCGACCCGCTCGACGATGTTGACGACACCATCCATGAACGCGGGTGCCGGCTTGTCGCCGAGTTCCTCGAGGCCGGGGATCGGGTTGCCGTAAGGCGACTCGGTCGGGTGGTCGAGCATCTCGAGCAGTCGCCGCTCGACCTGCTCGCTCATGACGTGCTCCCACCGGCAGGCCTCGTCGTGCACGTAGGCCCACTCGAGTCCGATGACGTCGGCGAGCAGGCGTTCCGCGAGTCGGTGCTTACGCATGACGTGGATGGCCCGCTGACGCCCCTCGGTCGTGAGCTCGAGGTGGCGATCGCCCTCCACCCGCACGAGACCGTCGCGCTCCATGCGACCGATGGTCTGCGACACCGTCGGGCCGGAGTGGCCGAGACGCTCCGAGATGCGGGCGCGCAGGGGCACGATGTGCTCCTCCTCGAGGTCGAGGATGGTGCGCAGGTACATCTCCGTGGTGTCGACGAGGTCCGTCATACGGTCCAGCCTAACGGCAGCCAACAATAGGATTGGCGCATGCCCACGCTGACCATTCCCTCTTCTCTGCTGCCCGCCGACGGACGGTTCGGATGCGGTCCATCCAAGGTGCGTCAGGAGCAGCTCGACCACGTCGCGGGCGCCGGCGCCGCGCTCATGGGCACCTCCCACCGGCAGGCTCCCATCAAGGATCTCGTCGGTCGGGTGCGCGAGGGCCTCGGCGAACTCTTCCGCATTCCCGACGGCTACGAGGTCATCCTGGGCAATGGCGGCTCCACCGCGTTCTGGGACATGGCGGCCTTCTCCCTCATCGAGAAGCGCAGCGAGAACCTCACGTTCGGCGAGTTCGGCTCCAAGTTCGCCCAAGCCGCATCCGCACCCTTCCTTGAGGCTCCGCACGTGATCGATGCACCCGCGGGCTCGCGCGCTGAGGTGGCGATAGTCGACGGCGTGGACGTGTACGCCTGGCCGCAGAACGAGACATCGACGGGGGTCTCTGCCCCCGTCATCCGTGTGGATGCTGACGCGCTCACCGTGATCGACGCGACGAGCGCCGCCGGGGGAATCGACTTCGACGCCTCGCAGACCGACGTGTACTACTTCGCCCCGCAGAAGAACTTCGCGGCCGACGGCGGACTGTGGTTTGCCCTGTTCTCCCCCGCCGCGATCGAGCGCGTCTCGTCGATCGCGGGCAGTGGCCGCTACATTCCCGAGTTCCTCTCCCTCAAGAACGCGATCGACAACTCGCGCCTCAACCAGACCCTCAACACCCCCGCGCTTGCGACCCTGCTCATGCTCGAGTCACAGGTCGACTGGATCAACGGCAACGGCGGGCTCGCCTGGGCCGACGCCCGCACGCGCGAATCGTCCTCCGCTCTCTACGAGTGGGCGGATGCTGCGAGCTACGCGACCTCCTTCGTGTCGAACCCCGACCACCGCTCCCAGGTGGTCGTCACGATCGATTTCGACGAGAGCATCGACGCGGCGGCGGTCGCCTCGACCCTCCGCGCGAACGGAATCGTGGACACCGAGCCTTACCGCAAACTGGGTCGCAACCAGCTGCGCGTGGCGACCTTCGTGGCGATCGAGCCATCGGATGTTCGCCAGCTGATCTCGTCGATCGAATACGTGGTGGAGCACAGCTAGTGCGCCTGTGGCTGAAGGACTCCGAGCGTCGGCCCGACCCCCCGGTCGTGAAGACGGATGACCGTAAGGCGGTTCTCGTGGGGCTCGCGCTGTGGGCGGTGGCGCTCGTACTCGTGCTCGTGTTCCTGCCGGGCCTCACCGCCGGCGGGCACGCCTGGTGGTTGTGGACGTGCGTCGCAGGACTCGCCCTCGGGGCGATCGGGCTCGTCTACACTCACGTGCGGCACACCAAGAAGTAGGTCTCGCGCTCAACCGCCGGTCGGGCCGGTCAGAGCGGGCGAGACTCACTCGTCGTCGTCGTCGCCCTCGTCCAGATCGAAGTCGTCGTCGTCTTCGTCGTCGTCTTCATCGTCGTTATCATCATCGTCGTCGTCGTCGTCGTCGTCATCGTCATCGTCATCGTCATCGTCATCGTCATCGTCATCGTCGTCGTCGTCGTCGAACTCATGCTCGTCGATGTCGACGCCGTCGAGGTCGCCCCCGTGCAACACATCGTTGCCGAGCACGTCGTCATCGTCGTCCTCGTCGTCGGAGTCCGACTCATCGGCGTCGGGGTCTGACTCATCCGCTTGCGCAGCGGCCGCCTCGGCCTCAGCGGCCTCCTGGGCGGCCTGGTACTCGGCGAGACGATCCGACCAGGGCACCCAGTCGGGTGCGAGCAGCGCACCTTCGGCGGGCAGCAGTTCCGCCTCGAGCACCGTGGGTGCCTCGCCCTCGACCTCGGCGACCGAGACCGTCCAGCGCCACCCCGGGTAGCCGGGGAGCGTCGACTCGAAGAGCACGTCAACCGCGCCCTCATCCTCAACCTCGCCGATGTACGCGCCGACGCTCGCTTCGGGTGTGATCTCGAGCAGCGCGCCGCGAGCGAGGTCCTCGTATCGGGCTGCGCTCATGTCACGCGTCCAGTTCGTCGGCGACCTTGCGCAGCATCGCGGCGATCTTCGCGGAGTGGGCGCGGTCGGGGTAGCGGCCGCGCTTGAGTCCGGCACCGATACCGTCCATGAGCTTCACGAGGTCTTCGATGATGATGGCCATGTCGTCGGCCGGCTTGCGGTTGATCTTCGCGAGCGAGGGCGGAGCATCCAACACCCGCACGGAGAGCGCCTGGGCACCCTTCTTGCCGTCGGCGATACCGAACTCGAGCCGTGAGCCGGCCTTGATGCCGGTCGTGCCGGCGGGCAGCGCGGACGCGTGAAGGAAGACTTCCTGGCCGTCATCAGAGCTGATGAAGCCGAAGCCTTTCTCGTCGTCGTAAAACTTGACCTTGCCGGTGGGCATTGCGGGACTCCTCGAGTAGTGGTGCGACCGGCATTACCGGTTTGACCAGCCTAGAGCAGTCGGCCCGTCCCGTATCCTTGTGGTCGTGGCAAAAGACACCCCTGTGACCGACAACCGGCTCGAACGCATCCTCGCCTTCATGGTGGCGGCGGCCATCGGCCTGTCGATCATCTGCTTTCTCGCGGTCATCATCGCGACAGCGGTAGGGACGACACCCGAGGCGTTCAGTCAGGGGGTGTGGCCGACGGTGATCGTGCTGCCCGCCATCGGGCTCCCGCTCGGACTCGTGCTCGTGATCACCCTGATCATCGTGAGTGCCGTGCGACGGGGTCGTGAAGCAAGGGATGCCGGCAAGTAACGATTCGGCCCTGGGCCTCGCCGGCCAGCTGGGGGCGCTGAGCGACCTCGAGCTCGGCCAGCTCATCGCGGTGCGTGAGGTGCGCGAGCAGGGCATCCGCGACTTCTTCGACCTCGCCGACGCCCTGCTGCAGCCCGACTCCATTCAGCTGGCCCTCGGCCGCCTCGACCGCGCGGCGCTCGTCGCACTCTCTGACCTGGCAGGCGGGGCGACGGATGCCGCGACGCCCGAGCAACTCGAGGCCCTCCGTCGTCTGGCGCTCACGACCGGCGACGCGCACGCCCCGACGGTCCCCTCCCCGGTGGCACACCAACTGGCTTCGTGGCCCGAGCTCGGGCTGCCTTCCGCAGCGGTGTTGCGTGCGGAGCCGGCGCCCGCCGCGCTCTCCCCCGTGAGCCCCACCGAGGTGCGCTTCACGAACGGAGTCGCCGCCGAGCACGCGTTCGCGACGACGAGTTCGGTCGCCGAGCTACTCGGCGAACTGCAACGCGAGTCGGCGCGCGAACTCGCCCGCGGCGGCATCGCACTGCCCGACGCCAAGCGGCTCGCGGTCGCGATGGGCGTCGAGCTGGAGCGGGTCGGCGAACTCACGGAGATCGCCGCGCGCGCAGGTCTCATCGCGCTCGACGACGGCCGGTGGATGCCGACGGGAACGAGCGACGACTGGCTCGTGGAGAGCTACGGCGATCGCTGGGCGCTGCTCGCGGGCGCATGGCTGGAACGGCTGCCTGCGGACATCCGCTCGATACTCGGGTCTCGTGCCGGTGCCACCTGGGGCGATCGGCTCGACGAGTACATCGCGTGGTTGTTCCCCGCAGGTGGCGACTGGATGCGCGAGCGTGTGCGCGTCTACACGCGCGACGCCGAGCTGCTCGGCATCACGGCGTCACACGTGCCCAGCACCCCCGGTGCGGCCCTGCTCGCGTCGGGTGCTCCCGTCGCCGCCGCGGCGATGCAGCAGCTCTTCCCGCCTGTCGTCGAGCAGGTGTACCTGCAGCACGACCTCACCATCGTCTCTCCCGGTCCGCTCGCGCCGCGGCTCGACGCCCGACTGCGTCTCATGGCCGACGGGGAGTCGAGCGCGCTCGCCTCCACGTACCGCGTCTCGACCGCGTCGTTGTATCGCGCGATGTCGAACGGGGAGACCGGGGCGAGCGTGCGCGAGTTTCTGGCGAGCATCTCGCTCACCGGCATCCCCCAGCCCCTCGAATACCTGCTCGCCGAGGCGAGCGCGCGCTACGGCCTCGTGCGCGTCGCCGAAACCGACAACGGACGCACGATCGTCACCTCCACCGATGCGACGCTGCTACGCACCCTCGCCGTCGACCAGGGGGTCGCCCACCTGCGGTTGACCCGTGAGGGTGCGGGACTCGTGAGTTCCGTCGCACGCGATGTGGTGTTCTGGACCCTGAGTGAAGCGAAATACCCAGTCGCGGCAGAGGGACGGGACGGACAGATCGTCGTGCTCAAGCGGCGGCACGCTCGGCGGGTGGGAGGTGCGGTGGGGGCATCATCCGCCACATCGCTTGTCGAGAAGTTGCGACTCGGCAGTTCGACGGACCCGCAGGAGAACGACCGGGCCTGGCTGACGCGCCAGATCGATCTGGCGATTCGAGCCAAGGGTGCCCTCACGGTCACGGTGCAGCTGCCCGACGGGTCGAGCGTCGACTACCAGCTCGAGCCGGCATCGGTCGCGAGCGGGCGGCTGCGTGCGCGCGACCGTCGCGCCGACATCGAGCGCACGCTGCCCCTCTCATCAATCACTGCGGTCGGCCCCATCGTTGGTTGAGTAGCGGCCGAAGGTCGCGTATCGAAACCGCGCGCGGGGGGGGTTCGATACGCCGCTTCGCGGCTACTCAACCACCGAGGGCCCATAAGCTAGAAGGATGCCCGCCAACGGCCCCCTCATCGTGCAGAGCGACCGCACAGTGCTGCTCGAGGTCGCGCACCCCGACGCCGAGGATGCTCGGCACGACCTCGCCGTCTTCGCGGAACTGGAGCGCGCGCCCGAGCACATCCACACCTACCGCATCACGCGGCTCGGCCTGTGGAACGCCCGCGCCGCCGGCCACGAGGCGAGCGACATGCTCGCGACGCTCGAGAAGTACTCCAAGTTCGCGATTCCCCAGTCAGTCGTCGTCGACATCACCGAGACCGTCGGTCGCTACGGCCGCCTGACGATCGAGCGGGATGGCGACGGGGTGCTGCTGCTCACGGCATCCGACCCCGCCGTGCTGAGCGAGATCACGCGCGCCAAGAAAGTCGCGAGCCTGCTGTTCGAGAAGCGCGGGCCCTCGACCTACGTGGTGCAGGCGTGGGCGCGCGGGCAGCTCAAGCAGGAGCTGCTCAAACTCGGCTGGCCCGCCGAAGACCTCGCCGGCTACACCCCCGGCACACCCCACGAAATCGCCCTCAACGACGACGGCTGGCACCTGCGCCCTTACCAGGATCAGGCCATCGAGAACTTCTACGCGCACGGCTCGGGCGTCGTCGTGCTGCCGTGCGGCGCGGGTAAGACCCTCGTGGGACTCGGCGCCATGGCAGAGGGCAAGACGACCACGCTCATCCTCGTCACCAACACCGTCTCTGCGCGGCAGTGGAAGGCCGAGCTGCTCAAGCGCACGACACTCACGGAAGACGAGATCGGCGAGTACTCGGGGCAGGTCAAGCAAGTGCGACCCGTCACGATCGCGACCTACCAGATCCTCACCGCGCGCCGAAAGGGTGAGTACGCCCACCTCGCCCTCTTGGATGCCCTCGACTGGGGCCTCGTCATCTACGACGAGGTTCACCTGCTTCCGGCCCCGGTGTTCAAGCTCACCGCCGAGCTGCAGGCACGCCGTCGACTCGGACTCACCGCGACGCTCGTGCGCGAGGACGGCCGCGAGGGCGACGTGTTCTCCCTCATCGGACCCAAGCGCTTCGACGCCCCGTGGAAGGAGATCGAGGCCCAGGGCTTCATCTCTCCCGCGTCGTGCTACGAGGTGCGCATCGATCTGCCGGAGCAAGAGCGGCTCGAGTACGCCGCGTCCGCCGACGACGAGCGGTACCGGCTCGCGGCGACGGCGCCGGCCAAGCTCGGGGTCGTCAAGGATCTCGTGGCGAAGCACGCGGGCGAGCGCATCCTCGTGATCGGTCAGTACCTCGACCAGATCGACGAGCTCGCCGATGCCCTGGGCGCGCCCAAGCTCACGGGCTCTACGCCCATCGAGGAGCGCGAACGGTTGTATCAGGCGTTCCGGGAGGGGAGCATCACGGTGCTCGTCGTCTCGAAGGTCGCCAACTTCTCGGTCGACCTGCCCGAGGCCACCGTCGCCATTCAGGTGAGCGGATCGTTTGGCTCGCGGCAGGAGGAGGCCCAGCGTCTGGGCCGACTGCTGCGACCCAAGGAGTCGGGCCTACCGGCGAATTTCTACACCCTCGTCGCGCGCGACACCGTCGACCAGGACTTCGCCCAGAACCGGCAGAGGTTCCTGGCCGAGCAGGGGTACAGCTACACCATCCTCGACGCCGACGAGCTCGCCGCCTGAGGTCTCGACGAGCTCGACCACCGGTTTCTCGCTGCGCACGAAGGCGATGCCGGCGAGGATGAGCGCGCCGCCGATCACCTGCGGGATGGAGAGATTCTCGCCGAGGAGCAGCCACGCGTAGAGCGCCGCCGTGACGACCTCGAGCAGACCCACGAATGACGCGATTCGCGAGCCCAGGATCTCTGTTGCCTTGATGCTCGTCGCAAACCCGATAGCCGTCGACAGCACACCCGCGGTCACGAGCGGCACCCACCACGCGACGCTCGTGCCGGCGAAGGCCACGTCGCGGGTCGCCACCTCGAACGGCAGGATGCCCGTCGCGGCGATACCGAGAACCGTGAGGCCCCCGAGGATGACCCCGAACGAGGCGAGCACGACGGGAGGAAGTCCGTTGGTGGGGCGGGCGACGATCACGTAGTAGGCGGCGCACCCGATCATGGCGATGAGCGCGAACACGATGCCGAGCGGGTCGAGAGTGCCGCCCCCGAACGGCGAGACGACGAGGATGAGGCCGGCCAGCGCCACGGCGGAGCCGATGAGAACGACGGCGTGCGGCATCCGTCTCGCGGTGACCCACGCGACTCCGACGAGCAGCAAGGGCGCGAGGTACTCGATGAGAATGCCGGTCGCGACGGGGATGCGCTCGATGGAGAGGAAGTAGAAGAGCAGGGTGCCCGAGACGCCGGTGACAGAGAGCGCGAGGATGCGCCATCGCGATCGCCAGACGGTCGGCCAGTGGCCACGAACGGCCACGAGAGCGAATGGGAGAAGCGCGAAGCCGCCGATGAGGGAGCGGGCCGCGACGACCGCGACGGGGCTCCAGCCTGCGTCGAACATGGGCTTGAGAAGTGCCCCGGACGATCCAAAGGAGAACGCCGCGAGAACAGCGATAACGAGCCCTCGAGTGACGGTTGATCGCTGCATGTCGATGACGGTAGTCTCGTACTGAGTAAGGAGTCAAATTGCATTTTGCCCCTGACACGGAGCGCACGATCGAGTTCGCTGTCGCTCTCGTCAACACCTCCGCCGGAGCAACCAAGAGCGGCATCGACGAGCTGTCGACGATCGCCGAACTCGACCGCCTCTACCGCGAGTCCGGCTACAGCGGGCGCATCGATCACGACGAGGCAGAGCTCGCCGCGGTGCGCGCCACACGCGACCGCGTACGCACCACCTGGCTACTCGAGAGGGATGACGCCGCAGAAGCCGTCAACGCGATGCTGCGGGAGTCGGGCGCTCTCCCGTACCTCACTCGCCACGACGCGTTCGACTGGCACCTCCACGCGACCGATCAGGATGCCCCGCTCGCGGAGCGCATGCTCGTCGAGGTGGCCCTCGCCCTGCTCGACGTCATCCGCACCGACGAAATGGACCGACTGCGCGCGTGCGACGCGCCCGACTGCACGGGGGTGCTGGCCGACCTGTCACGCAACGGGTCGAAGCGCTTCTGTAGCATCCGCTGCGGCAACCGCATGAACATGATCGCGTTCCGCGAGCGGCAGGCTGCCTCGGTGGTCGAGCCCGTCGAGACCTAGCGCGGATCTCGACTGCGCTCGATCACCGGATGGTGAGTGCCCGCGCCGCGTTGTGCGTGGTCGCGAGGTCGATGTTCTGCTGCGAGATACCCGCGTCGCGCATCATGGGGATGAACTTCTCGATGAGCCAAGGGAATCCGCGTCCGCCGTATGCCTTCAGGGCCGCGCGGGTTCCGATGTCCGTACCGAGCATGACGCGATCCTCGAAGCCCGCCTCGATGAGGGCGAGAACACTGTTGAGGCGCACGTCATCACCGGGATAGCCCTCGGCGATGTATCCGATGTTGTCGATGGAGACGTAGACACCACGGCGCGCGATCGCGAGCAGGTGATCCGTGTCTTCACGGTCGCCGAGATGGTTGACGACGATGCGCTCGGGCGAGACGCCCTCGTCTTCGAGGATGTCGATCTGCTCGTGCGCGAGTTCGCCGAAATGGGTCGTGTGGGTCCAGATCGCGCATCCCGTGCGCACGGCCGCCTTGCCCGCGGCCCGGAACACGCGTTCCTCGCGGGGGCTCACGAAGTGACGTTCGGTTCCGATCTCCCCGATGAAGCCAGCGCGGATGCCCGTGTCGCCGAAACCCTCGGTGAGCTGCTTCACCATGATGTCGCTCAACTGCAGGATCGTCTTCTCGCTCACCTCGGGGGTGTAGACGGGTTCGCGATACCACCCGCAGCCGAGCACGATCTTCACACCCGTCGCCTCGGAGATGCGCTTGAGCGCCTCCGGCTGCGGACCCAGGCCCGTCGTCGTGCAGTCGATGAGCGTGCCGCCGCCCGCGTCGGCGAAGAGTTGCACCTCGTTGCGGGCGACGTTCTCGTCGTCGAAGATGACCTCGTAGCTGCGGATCATCTGGAAGTAGTCCCACAGCACGTGCTCGTGGCTGTGCGCGATACCGAGCTCCTCAGGAGCGACCGGCCCGGTCACCGACATCACGGTGCCGGCCAGCGACTCCGCTCGTTCCCCGATGCCGCTCACTCCCCGAGCCTCACGAGAACCTTGCCGGGTACATCCGGGTTGTGGGCGAGTCTCAAGAACGCGTCGTTCGCCTCATCCATCGTCACCTCCGCGCTGATGAGCTTGCCAAAGATCGGGTCACCGGTCGCGACCCACTCGGCGGCCTCGCGGAATCCGGCGAACGTGTAGCAGAACGAGCCGACGATCGACCGTTCCTCGGTACTCACCCGGAAGGCGGCAAGAGCGAGCTCCTGCTGGCCCATGCCTACGAGGCAGACGCGGCCGCCGTACGAGGTCGAGAGCAGGGCATCCGCGAGCGTCTCACTGATGCCGACCGCGTCGATCGCGACATCCGCGTGGTCGCCGTGCAGCGCGAGCAGTTGCTCGGGCACCGGTCCCGCGAGGGGGTCGATGGCTGTCGCGCCGAGCGAGGAGCACAGGTCGCGACGAGCCGCGTCGATCTCGCTCACGTAGACCGCTCCGGCACCCTCGTGCAGTGCCGCGAGGATCGTCGACTGGCCGATGGGGCCGCCGCCGACGACGAGAACGGTGTCCCCCTTCTCTACGCCCACGCGGCGTACCGCGTTGAGGGCCACGGCGAGGGGCTCGATGAGCGCGCCGTAGGCGACGGGCATGGTCTCGGGCAGAGTCACGACATTGCGCAGCGGCACACTGATGTATTCGGCAAACGCCGAGATGAGTGTGGGGTCAACGCCGATGACGCGGCGCTCGGGGTCGTGCTGCTCGCGGCCGGCGAAGAGCTCCATGCGCTCGGCGGTGAGGATGACCGGGTTGAAGGTCGCGAGCGTTCCCACGGGCGCTAGCGCCGGGTCGACGCCCTCGCCGATCGCATGAATACGCCCGACCGATTCGTGCCCCATGATCTGACCGGGGATGCGGCGACCGTTCTCCCCCGTGAATCCGTGGATGTCGGATCCGCATATTCCGGTGGCGAGCACACGGATGACGACTTCTCCCGGCGCCGCGACGGGATCGCTGAGATCCGCGGCCGCGATGTGGCCGAACTCCACGAGCTGAAGTGCGCGCATTCTCTTCCCTGATTGATAGACCCGCCGATTCGCGGGTTCATGTATGCGAAACAATATTCACTAGTTCGAAGTTAGCATTGCACAGCCCGCAGGATCGCACAATCCGAGTCCGCTCGAGAAATGTGTTGACGGCTCACTTCTTCGAACCTATGGTTCGTGTTGACAGGATCGGACACTGTTCGAAATATCGAACACAGTGACTTCGATATCAGCGAGACCACCAAGAAGGAGTGACATGCGAAACAAGCTCTTCGCCATCGTCGGCGTCGCGGCACTCAGCGTCAGCCTCGTCGCGTGCGGAAGCCCCAGCACCGGCGGCGACGCCGGCACCGGCACGACCAACACGCTCGAGCGCATTCAGGAGAACGGCACCGTGCGCGCCGCGTTCATCACCAACCGCCCGCTCTCGTATCTCGACGAGGGAACCGGTCTTCTCGAGGGCAGCGGCCCCGCGGTGCTGCGAAAGATCATGGAGAACCTCGGCGTCGCAAACGTCGACGGCGTGCTCACCGATTTCGACGCGATCATCCCCGGCCTGCAAGCCGACCGCTGGGACATCTCGGCCTTCCCGTTCTATGTCACACCGGTGCGGTGCGAGAACGTCGCGTTCACGAACCCCACCGCCCAGTACCTCGAGGGCGCGATGGTTCAGACCGGCAATCCGCTGAACATCACGAGCTACGAGGACTTCTCGCGGCCCGAGATCCGCATCGCGATCGGCTCGGGAAATGCCGAGATCGAGTGGGCGAAAGACAACGGAGCCACCGACGCGCAGATCAGCCTGTTCACCGATGAGGCCCTCGCGCTCGAGGCCCTGCGCAACGGACAGGTCGACGTCTACCTGAACGCCCAGTTCAGCATGGCCCAGGCGCTGCGCAACTACGACCCGACCGGACTCGAGATCGCGTCGCCCTTCACCGGACCGATCATCGATGGCGAAGAGGTCGTCGCCTATGGGGCGTGGGCGGTGCGCATCGACGACACCGAGCTGCGCGAAGCGTTCAACGCGGAACTCAAGAAGCTCAACGAGTCGGGCGAGCTTCTCAAGCTGCAGGAGCCCTTCGGCTACGACGCCGAGTCCATTCCCGACCCGTCGGTAACCTCGGCCTCACTCTGCCCCGACGCCACATGGGCGAAGTAGTAGCAGCATGATCACGACGACCAGGCCGAACAGGATGATACGACGGAGGCCCTCGCAATGAGCCCCATTATCGTCACCTCCATCCTGGGCGGCCTGGTCGTCACCCTGCAGGTCATCGGCCTCGCGCTTCTCGTCGCCGCCCCGCTCTCGCTCGTCGCGGCACTGGGACGGATCAGCCGACACCGTGCCCTACGCGCCGTCGCGACCGTCTACGTGGAGTTCCTGCGCGGAACATCCGCCCTCGTGCAACTCTTCTGGGCCTTCTATGTGCTGCCGGAACTCGGCTTCACGTTCCCGCCGTTCGGCGTCGGGGTCGTGGTGCTCGGACTCAACGCCTCGGCGTACGGCGCGGAGGTTATCCGTGGGGCCGTGCAGGCGGTGCCGCAGGCCCAGTGGGAGGTAGCCCAGATGCTCGGACTTCGCCGCACGACCACGATGTGGCGCATCATCCTGCCGCAGGCCATGCCGATCGCGCTGCCGGGCCTCGGCAATATCGCGATCGACGTGATGAAAGCCTCGGCTCTCGTCTCGCTCGTGACCGTCTCGGACTTCACGCGGGAGATCACCCGCTGGGCGACGTCGGGCAACCTCAACGTGACCGCAGCTTTCTCGATCCTCCTGATCGGTTACCTGCTCATCTCGCTCCCCCTCACCGGAACCTTCCGGCTCATCGAATGGCGGGCCGGTCGATTCCTGCCCGGACGGCAGGGGGTCAAGCCGTGAACGCGGACTTCTTGATCGGGGCGATCCCCGCGATGCTCGAGGGCCTCAAGATCACGGTGCTCGCGACGCTCGCCGCCGCTGTCGTCGCCCTCGTCGTCGGGCTGCTCGTCGCCTCGATCCAGGTGCTCAAGATCCCGGTGCTCAATCCGGTGATCACCGCGATCGTGCTCGTGATCCGAAACACCCCCCTGCTCGCCCAGCTCTTCTTCCTCTTTTATGTGCTGCCCCGGTTCGGGGTGTCGTTCCCGCCGTTCCTGATCGGTGTGATCGCGCTCGGGCTGCACTTCTCGTGCTACGCGGCTGAGGCCTTCCGCGGTGGGTTCCTCGCGGTACCGCGCGGCCAGTGGGAGGCGGCGAAGGTGCTGGGCCTCCCGATGCTCACGACGCTGGGGCGCGTCATCCTGCCGCAGGCCATCCCGCCAGTCATCCCCGCGCTCGCGAACCTCTTCATCTCGATGTTCAAAGACTCGGCCATCCTCTCGGCCATCACCGTGCTCGAACTGCTCGGCACCACCCGCAACCTCGCGGCACAATCCTTTCAATACACCACCCTCTTCACCGCGATGGGTCTCACCTACCTCGCGATCTCACTGCCGGCCTCCTTCGCGGTGCGCCTGCTCGAACGACGGCACACGCGCCGGGAGGTAAGGACATGACCGACCAATTCGCTCGAGGCACGGGCATCTCGCTCGAATCGGTGACGAAGAGCTACGGAGCGACGACCGTACTCAACGACATCAGCCTGGATGTCGCCGCCGGCAGTCGCGTGGCCCTCATCGGGCCGAGTGGATCGGGCAAGACGACGGTGTTGCGGTGCATCGCGCGACTCGAATCCATCGACTCCGGGTCGATCAATGTGCAGGGCACCGAGATCGGGCGACTCAAGCGCGATCGCGCGCGCACCAGACCCGACGTTGCGGAGGTCATGCGCGAGGTCGGCATGGTCTTCCAACAGTTCAACCTGTTCCCCAACATGACGGTTCTCGACAACCTCACCATCGCGCCACAGCGCGTGCTCGGTGTCTCGGCGGACGAGTCGATCGAGCGGGCGCGGGAACTGCTCGCGCTCGTGGGACTCGCCGAGAAGGAGCGCAACTTTCCCGCACAGCTCTCGGGTGGGCAGCAGCAGCGCGTCGCGATTGCCCGGTCGCTCGCCATGCGCCCCTCGGTGCTGCTGTTCGACGAGGTCACATCTGCCCTCGATCCCGAACTCGTCGGCGAAGTGCTCGACGTGATCCGGGGCGTTGCCGAACAGAGTTCCGTGACCATGCTGCTCGTCACCCACGAGATGCAATTCGCCCGAGAAGTGGCGGATCAGGTCGTCTTCATGGAAGCTGGTTCCGTCGTCGAGCACGGGTCACCAGATACCGTGCTGACCAACCCGACGAACCCGCGAACCAAGCAGTTCCTGCGGCGCCTCCTGGAGCACTGACAGAAAGACACGATGAGAAGAGTCTCGGCGGTCACACGGGCAATAATGATGGTCGACGTCGTCACCTCGAGCGACAGGCCGCTGAAGATTTCCGCTCTCGCCACCACGGTGGGTGTGCCCCGCAACACCGCATACGAACTCGTGGCGACGCTCGTGGACGGCGACGTGCTCACGCTCTCCGAGGGCGGACTCGTGTCGGCCGGACCGCGGTTGCTGCAGTGGGGCGGGGCGTACGCGCGAACCGTCGATGTCGTCACCGCGGGTCGGGAGGTTGCCCGTTCGGTCGCGCACGCAACAGACGCCACCGTGCACATCGGGCGTCTCGAAGGCTCCGACATCATCTACCTCGTCAAAGAGGACTTCGGTCAGCACATCCGCATGGGATCGGCGGTGGGTCGGCGAATGCCCGCGTATGCGACGGGCCTCGGCAAGGCCATCCTCGGATCTCTGCCCGAAGCAGAACTCGACGCATACCTCGCCTCGACGCCGCTCGTGGCGCTCACCCCCGGTACTCTCGCGACGCCTGAGGCCCTGCGCGCCGACCTGCGTACGGTGGCGGAGCAGGGTGTGGCGTACGACCGCGAGGAGTCGAGCCCAGACGTGTGCTGCGTAGCGAGTGCGGTGCGAGATGACACGGGGCGTGTCGTCGCCGGGCTGAGCGTGTCGACGCTCGCGACGCGAATGACGCCCGAGACGCAATCCCGGTTGGCTGATGCCGCTCGAGAGGGCGCCACAGCCCTGTCTGCCTTGCTGGGTTACGCTGGGCGGCTGTAGCGCAGCAACAGGGTGTCGCCGCTGCGCAGCACGTGCACGAGCGTCATGGAGCGCGCCGCGGGCACGTCGCTGTGCGAGATTCGCGGAGCCTCGCCCGCCTCGAGGCTCGGCGAGATCGTGACACACAACTCATCGACGGCATCGGCGGTGAGCAGGCTCCCGAACAGCGACGGACCGCCCTCGCACAGGATGCGCGTGAGTCCGCGACTGCGTAGCGCACCGAGGGCGGCCGACAGATCGACTTGCTCGTCGCCGGTCGCGATCACATCCGCGACATCAGTGAAACGATCGGTACCGGATGCCGCACCCGAGGTCACGACGAACGGTCGCACGGGAGCGGCCGTGAACACCTTCGACGCCGGGTCGAGGTCGAGCTGGCCGCTGACGATCGCGAGGTGCGGGTGCGCAGGCATCCCGCGTTCCTGACGCCAGCGCGCCGACGCGTCGCTCACACGCAAGCCCCCGTAGCCCTCGTCGCGGATCGTCCCCGCGCCGACGAGCACGACGTCGGCGACCCGGCGCAACAGTTCGAAGTGACGCTTGTCAGCTGCCCCAGACAAGTCGCCGGAGAGGCCGCCGTGGGTCGCCGCGCCGTCGATGGACTCCACGAAGTTGACCCGCACGCCCTCGCCCAGGTCAGCGACGAGGTCGTCGTCGTGGAGGTTCTCGGCAGGGTCGGGCCAGAGACGATCGATGCGCGCGGTCACACTCGGGTCCTCATACGTTGTGCTTCGTGTAGGCGGGCGGGCGCATCCCCAGAATCGCCTCGGTCATGCGCACGGCGTCGACCGAGGCGGGCACGTCGTGCATGCGCACGATACGCGCGCCCTTCATGATGCACACGACCGCCGCCGCGAGCGAGCCCGCGAGCCGCTCACCCTGAACGCGGTCGATCGACTCCCCCACGAAGTCTTTGTTGGAGACGGCGGCGAGGGTCGGGAGTCCGATCGCGACGACCTCGTCGAGCCTGCGAGTGAGTTCGAGGGTATCGACGGTGTTCTTGTTGAGGTCGTGTCCCGGGTCGACGATGAGGCGCTCGAGCGGGATGCCCGCGGCGACGGCGCGATCGACCCGCTCCCGCAAGAACGCGACCACCTCGGCGACGACGTCTGAGTAGGTGGGGCGAGCGACCTCGCTGCGCGGGGCGCCGACACTGTGGGTGATGACGAGCGTCGCGTCGCTGTCGGCGACGACCCCGAGCATCCGTTCGTCCCAGAGCCCGCTGGTGTCGTTGATGACGGCGGCGCCCGCGGCGATCGCTCGGCGCGCGACATCGGCATTGGTCGTGTCCACCGAGATCACGACGTCGGATGATGCGGCAATCGCCTCCACGACGGGAACGACCCTCAGCGTTTCTTCCTCCGCCGTCACGACCGGCCCGCGACCGAACGGCACCCCACCGATGTCGACCCAGTCGGCGCCCTGCTGCGCCGCGCGCAGGCACGCCTCGACCGCGCGATCGAGCGCGAATGTTGCCCCCTTGTCGTAGAACGAGTCGGGCGTGCGGTTGACGACGGCCATGACCGCGACCTGGCGGGAGAAGTCGAACTCGCGGGCACCGATGCGCATGGTTCCAAACTAGCCGCGCGTGGTCAGTTTCTGAGCACGAGGGAGCTGAAGGGTCAGAGGTCGAGGCGCACCAGAATCTTGCCCGGCACGTCGGCTCGGGTCGCGAGGCGCTCGAAGGCGGCGTGCCCATCATCGAGGGGAACCTCGAGACTGATGAGCTTGGCCAGCACGGGATCAGCCTGCCCCGCCCAGGCGGCCGCATCCTCGAAGACGGGGAAGGAGTAGCAGAAGCTCCCCACGATGGAGCGTTCCTCGGTGCTCACCCGAAATGCGGAGAGGGTGAGCTCGGGGCGTCCCATTCCCACGAGGCACACCCTCCCGCCGTACGGCGTGCACGAGAGGCAATCGGCGAGGGTCTCGGAGATGCCGACGGCGTCGATCGCGACATCCACCGGTCCCCCCTCGAGCGCCAGCACCTGGTCGGCGATCGCGCCGGCTCGGGGGTCGAGCGGGTGGGCGCCGAGCGACGCACACAGGTCGCGGCGTTCGGGGCTGAATTCACTCACGTATACGCGGGAGGCGCCCTCGCGCAGCGCGGCGAGAATCACGGACTGCCCGATCGGGCCGCCGCCGCTCACGAACACCGTCTCGCCCGGAGTCAGCCCCACGCGGCGTACGGCGTTGAGGGCCACCGCGAGCGGCTCAATGAGTGCGCCGTAGGCGAGCGGCATGGTGGTGGGCAGCAGCACGACATTCTCGGCGGGCACGAGCATGCGCTGGGCGAACGCCGACGTGCGAGCGCTGTCCACACCGATGACACTGCGGTCTGGATCATGCTGCTCGCGCCCCGCGAACTGCGCGCGTCGCTCGGGCGCGATGACGACCGGGTTGAAGGTCGCGGGTGCACCGAGGGGGTAGCGCGAAGCATCCACTCCCGCACCGAGTGCGTGGATGCGCCCGACGGATTCGTGCCCCATGACCTGGCCGTGGCTGCGGCGACCGTTCTCGCCCGTGAAGCCGTGGATGTCAGATCCGCAAATGCCTGTCGCGACGATGTCGAGGGCGATCTCGCCGGCACCGGGCGTGGGGTCGGGCATCTCGACCACGGCCATCCGGCCGTAGTCCTCAAGCTGCAGTGCTCGCATCGTCCCTCGAAGTTCTTATGTGTGAACTACACTTCACAACATAGAACAGTCTACACCGCTGCGCATCCTTTTGAGGCCGTGGGCGGCGTTGGCTGGATAAACCAGCTACCGCACGCGACAACCTGAAAAGGGAGGGAAGCAGTCAGGCGGAGAGGGCCTCGGAGATCGAGCTCGCCTGACGCGTGAGCACCTCGATCATCTGCTTCGTCTCGAGCTCGCCGAGTTCGATTCGCGCCTTCGGCACGGAACAACTCATGGCGGCGACGACCGAACCCGCGCCATCCCTAATCGGTACGGCGACGCAGAACACGCCAAGCGTGTACTCGCCGTCATCGATCGCGTAACCCTGCTTGCGCACCTCGTGAAGCACCTTGATGAGAGCGTCGCCGGTCGGGATCGTGCGTGACGTGTACTCCTCGAGCTTCGTGCCGGCGAAGCGGCTGTCGAGCACCGAATCGTCGAGCCCCGCCAGAAGAGCCTTACCAATGCCCGTCACGTAGGCGGGAAGACGACTGCCAATGGACGAAATGAGGCGCAGGGGGCGATTGCCCTCCACCTTGTCGATGTAGACGACGTCGAGGTCGTCGAGGATGCCAAGCTGCACCGTCTCGCCGAGCTCCTCGTTCGCCTCGCGCATGAACTGACGAGCACGCACAACGAGTTCGCGGCTGCGCAGGAAAGACTGTCCCACCTCCCACGGCTTCACGCCGATCGAGTAGACGCGCTTATCCGGGTCGAAGGTCAGCCAGCGCATCGAGATGATGGTCTGCAAGAGACCGTGCAGGCTGCTCTTGGGATACGGCAGCTGGCTCGACAACTCGACGAAGCCGACCCCGTCGCTGTATCGCGCGACCACCTCGAGGATCTCGAGTGTTCGTTGGGCGGACTTGACCCCCTGCACATCCTCAGCCATCAGTCACACAGCCCTCTCTTCGCGAGCCAGCGTATCGCGCTACCGCAGTTCGACGGGAACCCCTCCGTTCGCGGCCGACTCGACCGCTGCGAGCGCGCACGCGAGTGCGGCACGCCCATCCTCTGCTGTCGGGGCACCCGCGGTACCCGCACAGAGCTCCGCGAACGCCTGCACCTCGGTGCGCATCCAGTCGTCATCGGGGTACTCGAACCGCTCGTGCCGCTGCGCCGTGTCGAGCTGCAGGCTGCGGTCGAAATCGAGCGAGATCTGCCCGCGAGTGCCCTGGATTACCGTGACGAAGGACGGCACACTCCGGTAGGCCCGCCCGAAGCCGATCGCGATAGCCGCGAGAGCGCCACTGTCCTGAGTCGCGGTGATCGCAGCCGAGTTGACGGCCTCGCCGGACACCGCGACCGTCTGGCAGCCGATCGTGGCGAATGGCGAGCCCGTGAGCCACATGAGCCGATCGAAACTGTGGTGGGACTGGATCTGCAGCGCTCCCCCACCGGCCGCCGGATCCCAATACCACGCGGGCATTGACTCCTGCGCCTCGATGATCGTGTCCGAGATGAACTCGACGTCGCCGATAACACCCGCCGAGATGAGGTCGCGCGCCTGCATCCACTCGGCGCGGAAACGGTAGCTGAAGCCCACCATGACCCGGATGCCCGCATCATCCCGAGCCGCGATGATCGCGGCAGCCTCGGCATCCGTGTTGCACAGCGGCTTGTCGATGAGGATGTGCAGTCCCGCGCGGGCCGCGGCGACGCACGCGTCACGGTGCTGGTCGTGGGGCAGGGCGATGTAGACGCCGTCGACGGTGCCGAGGGCGGCGAGTTCGTCGAGGGTCGCGACGGCCGCAGCATCCTGCGGGGCCGCAAGAGCCTGGGCGCGTGCAACGTCACGATCCGCCACGGCTGTGAGTACGACGTCGTCGAGTTGAGCGGCGGCCGCGGCGACCTTGGCACCCATCGCCCCGGCGCCGACGATGCCCAAGCGCAGGGTCACGCTGGTGACCCGAAGGCGAAAGCGATCGAGGGGTTGGTGACGGTCATCTGGATGATCTGCTGCTCTGTGACCCCACGCTCGCGCAGCATCGGCAGAAAGTTCTCGATCACATTCGCGTACCCGACGCCGCCATACGCCTTGAGTTGACCGAGTTCGCAAATGTCGTTGGAGAGCATGACGCGCTCGGCGAGCCCGCGCGAGCACAACTCCGCGACGTTGTCTGCGCGAAACTCCAGCGGCGCGTACCCGCCGACGAAGCCGATGTTGTCGACATTGATCCACGCCCCGCGCTCAGCGATGGGCAGGATGATGTCGATGCCACGGCGGTCGCCGAGGTGCGAGACGATGACGACCGATGGGTCGACGCCCTCCTCGGCCAGCAGGTCGAGTTGTTCGAGCGCGAGCTCGCCCCAGTGGGTCGTGTGGGTGAGGATCGGCACACCGGTGCGCGCGTGTGCGCGACCGGCCGCGCGGAAGACGCGCTCAACGATCGGCGAGATGTGCCCGCGCTCCGTTCCGATCTCGCCGATGAAGCCCGGCTTGATATCGGTGCCCTCGGCGCCATTCTCGATCTCGTTGACGAGGAATCGAGCGAGCTCCTCGGTCGATGTCGATGCAATGTAGTCGGGGTAGGTCTTCTCCCGATACCACCCAGCGCCCATGACGATGTTGACACCCGAGGCCCTGCTGATGCGAGCCAGAGCCTCGGGGTCGCGCTTGAGGCCGATGTTGGTGGGGTCGCACACGGTGCCCCCGCCCGCGGCCTTGAAGTCCTGCAACTCTTCGATCGCAATGGACTCGTCATCGAGGATGACCTCGTACAGCTCGCGCAGCTTCCACGCATCGAGAAAGACGTGGTCGTGCGTGAGGGTGTACCCCATCTCGCTCGGGTCGATCTCCCCGAGCACTGTCTGCACCTTGCCTGCTGTGGTCACTTGACGCTCCCTGATGCGAGTCCGCTCACGATGTAGCGCTGGAAGGCGATGGCGATGACGACGGGGGGCAGCACCGCGACAACGGTCGCCGCCGCGAGCGTGGTCCAGGAGAACTGCTGCAGGCTCTGAAGGCTCGCGACGACCGGGGGTGCCGTGAGACTGTCGGTGAGCACGAGCGCGAAGAAGAACTCGCTCCACGCCTCGAGGAAGGCGAGCAGGCCCGCCGCGATGAGGCCAGGTTTTGCGAGCGGCGCAACAATGACGGCGAGCGTTCGAAGCCGACCCGCGCCGTCGATCGTGGCAGCCTCCTCGATCTCGATGGGAACGGTATCGAAGTAGGTCTTGAGCACCCAGACCGAGATCGGCAGCGTGAACGCGACATACGCGATCATGAGTCCCGTCATCGTGTCGAGCAGGCCGATCTGCCGGAACACGATGAAGAACGGCAGGATGATCGCAAGTCCCGGCACGACGCGCGAGGCGATGAGCAAGAAGTACGCGAGGCTTGCTCCCCTGAACGGGAAGCGCGAGAACGCATATCCCGCGAGTCCGCCGAACACGACGTTGATGAGCGCGACCGTGATGCCGACCACGAGGCTTCGACCCATGGCAGGGATGATGCGCTCGACAGCATCCGTCGACGACACCACTCCGCCGCCACCACCGAACGGAGTCGAGTTGCCTGTGAAGATCGCGATGTAGTTGATCGCGGTCGGGTTCTCCGGCAGCCAGTGGAAGGGTCGCGACCCGATCTCCGACGGGGTCATGAAGCTCGAGAGCACCGTGAAGTACAGCGGGAACAGGATCCAGATCAGAAAGAGCGCGAACGATACGTAGATGATCGTCGACTGAAGACGTGAACGCCTCACTGCACGCCCTCCGACATCGACTTGCCGCGATACATGAGCTTGACGAACACGAAACCCAATCCGAGTGCGAGGGCTCCCAGTACGACCGACGTGGCAGAAGCCAGGCCGAGGTTCGTGTCGACGAAGAGCTGCTGGTAGAGGTAAATCGACAGCACAGTCGTCGCGTTACCCGGACCGCCCTGGGTGAGGGCGTAGATGACGTCGAACTGCATGAAGCCCGAGATCGAGTTGAGGATGATCACGACACCGATCACGGGGCGCAACCACGGCAGGGTCATGTGGATGAAGCGCTGCCAGGTGCTCGCGCCATCCACGAGCGACGCCTCGTGTATTTCTCGCGGCATCGTCTGAAGCCCGGCAAGAAAGAGCAGGGCGGCCAGTGAGGACTGCCGCCACGCGGCGGCGACGATCGCGACGATCACGGCGCCGTTCTTGGTGGAGAGTGGCGCGACGAAGTCGGGGGCGAATCCCCAGTCGACGACCATCGCACGCAACACGCCGACGTCGCCGTCGACGAACCACTTCCAGATGATGCCCACCATGACCCACGGAAAGGCCCAGGGCACGATGAGCAGCCCGCGCGCGAGCCAGCGCCCGCGAAACTCCTGGTTGAGGAGCATCGCGAACGCCAGCCCGAGCACGGTCGAAAGCACGAGGAAACCGACCGCGTACACGAACGTGAGCACGAGAGAATCCGTGAACTTCTGACTGCTGAAGAGCTTGATGAAGTTCTCGAAGTTGTTCCACGTGCCGCCGCGAATGAACGTGGCGTCTTGCAGTGAGTAGACCAGGGTCTGCACCGCGGGCCACGCAATGAGCCCCAGCACCACCAGCACGGCTGGTGCCGCGATGATGGCGCCGAAACGCCGATTCGATCGCGCGAGTGGGGAGTACCTGCGTGGCCCGCGGAGGGCAGTCTTAGCCTGAGTCATCGCTTCCTACGACTTGGCTGCTTCGATCGCGTCGTCCGCGAGACCCTTGATGGTCGCGTCGACGTCGGCCTCACCGATGAGCATCGTCTGGATGCGGTCGCCGACAGCCGTCTGGAAGGTCGGGTACCACGGGGCGACGCGAGCGGACACCGCTGACGTGTTGTTCTGGAACGCGTCCTCGAGCTTGTCCATGTCGTAGTAGTCGGGGAACGCGGAGCGGAACGCCTCCTCCTTGAACAGACCCGGGTACGGCGCGAGCAGGGCAGCCTGCTCGGCCCAGGAGATGAAGGTCGAGTACGCGCCGGACTCGTCTTTCCATCCGTAGGTCTTGAGAAGCTTCCACGCATCCTGAGCGCGGTCGCCCTCGAGGCCGGCGCCGAGCTGAACGACCTCGCCGATCTGCAGAGCGGTTCCGGCGGTTCCCGGGCTGCGGTATGCCATGTCGACGTTCTCCGACTCGGGGCCGGCAGCGACGCGAATCTCCTTGAGGAAGTAGTGGTGCAGCTCGAAGAAGATCGAGGTGCCCTGCGCCATGGCGGTGACGTGCACGCCAGGGTCGGCGGTCAGGATGCCGTCGGAGGTGAGACCGTCCTGGTACATCGCGGCCCACCACTCGAGCATGCCCTTGGTCTTCGAGTCGTCGGCGAAGACCGGGGCGCCCTTGTCGTCGAACGGCGTGATGCCGTCGGCGAGCAGGTAGTTGATGAAGTACTCCTCGCAGAAGTTCTTGATCCAGTACGCGGCGTACGGTGCGGTGACACCGTTGGCCTTGGCCTTCTCGCTCAGCGTGTAGATGTCGTCCTTCGTCTGGGGTTCGCCGTTGCCACCCGCAGCCGCCACAGCAGCCTTGTTGTAGAACAGCGAGTAGATCGCAGAGAAGTAGGGCGCGCTGATGATGCGGCCATCCGGAATCTGGTACAGACCGCGCGACGACGGGAACATGTCGGCGATCATGTCTTCGGCGCCCTCGAAGTCGTTGAGCTCGGCGGCCCAACCCTGGTCGGCGTACTTGGTCGACGCGTACGCGAAGTTGTAGTACACGTCGGGGCTGTCGCCACCGAGCAGGCGGGTCTGCAGCGCCGAGACGTAGCCAACGTTCGGGATGAGCGACAGCTCGACTTCGATGTCGGTCGCTGCCGTGAATGCCTCGAGGTTGGCGCGGATCTGGTCGGGGTAGGCCTCCCAGGTGGTCATGTTCAGCGTGCCCGTGTAGCTGCTGCCGGGTGCGGACGGAGCACAGCCTGCGAGCGCGTTCAGTGTCGGGATGGCGATTCCTGCCGCGAGCGCTCCACGAAGCACGTTGCGGCGAGAAATCACGGAATTGAACACCGAGCTGCGTTCGAGAGCGGGACCTTGGTGCGACATAAAGATCTCCATTCGTAGTTCATATAGCTGAACTTAAGTATTCAGATGTGTATTTATACCACGGGGGCGGAAGCCGGACAACAGAATCGGCCTTCTAGACGGAAGGGCTGACCGCCATCACGTCGATCTCCACGTGCATACCCTCGGGGAGGGTCACGTACACGGTCGTGCGTGCCGGGTACGGGGCCTCGAAGAAGCTCTCGTACACGGCATTCATCTCCGCGAACTGCGACACCTCGGTCAGATACACGCGCACGTGGGCGACCTCCCCCAGGGATGCCCCCGCAGCGGCCAGGGTCGCCCGCAGGTTCTCCAGCGTCTGCCGCGTCTGCTCCGCTACCCCCTCGACGAGCACGCCGTCCGGGGTGAATCCCGCCTGGCCCGCGCACGCGACGATGTCGCCGATGCGCACACTCTGCGAGTACGGGCCGGCCGGCGGTGGAGCATCCTTCGTGAGTCCCTCGATGCGTGTAGTCATGCTGCTGTCTCCTTTGTTTCGTCAGTGCGGGCGGCCACGACCTGATCGATCGCGCCCAGCCCCTCGATCTCCATGCGCACGGCGTCGCCGGGCTGTAGGTAGGGGAAGCGTCCCGAGAGGGCAACGCCCTCTGGGGTACCCGTCAAGATGACGTCACCCGGTTCGAGCACCATCACCTCGCTCAACTCACGCACGATCTGCGCGACCGGGAATACCATGTCGGCCGTCGATGAGTCCTGCCTCGGCTCGCCATTGACCCAACTGCGCAACCGCAGTGCCTGGGGGTCGGGAACCTCATCGGCCGTCGCGATCCACGGCCCGAACGGGGAGAAGTCCTCGCAGCACTTGCCCTTCGACCACTGGCCGCCCGAGATGTCGATCTGAAAGCTGCGCTCGCTCAGGTCGTTGACGACCGCGTAGCCCGCGACGATATTCATGGCCGCCGCATCATCCGCGAGGTATCTGCCCTCGGCACCGATGACGATCGCGAGTTCGACCTCCCAGTCGAGTCGGTCTGAGCCGCGCGGCACGACGATAGGGTCGGCCGGGCCCACCGCGGTGTTGGCCTTCTTGAAGAAGATCACCATGTTGGCCGGGGGCGGCGACCCCGACTCGGCGGCGTGCGCGGCGTAGTTCATACCGATGCAGATCAGGTTGGCGGGTCGACGGATGGGTGCGCCCACGCGCACGCCCGCGATGTCGACGACCGGCAGGCTGCCCGACTCCAGGGCTTCTCGCGTGCGTGCGATCGTGTCGCCCCCGAAGAAGTCGGCGTCGATGTCGGTCGAGATCGGCGACAAGTCGTGAGCTACCCCGTCGGCATCGAGAACGATCGGGCGTTCGGCGCCGCGCTCCCCCACTCGCATGAACTTCATTGCTGTGCTCCCTTAGTTCCCATGTGGGCGGTCTCCCACTGCGTCGATACTGTTTCGCCCGACTGCGTCGATGACGCGCACGAGCGCGGCATCCCGCCACGCAGCCACTGCGGCTGCGCTCTCGCTCGTGTACTCCGAAATGCCGGCACCCGTCTTGGTGCCGAGTCGCCCCTCGGCGACGAGCCGCTCGAGAATCTCGGGCGGCTGGTAACGCTCCCCGAGCGTCGAGGTGAGGAACTCCAGGATCGAGCGGTAGGTATCGAGCCCACCGAGATCGGCGTTGGCGAGCGGCCCCAAAACGGCCAGTCGGATTCCGAACGACGAACTCACGATCGTGTCGATGTCTTCCGCGCTCGCGAGCCCCTCCTCGAGACACAGCAGCGCCTCCCTGACGAGCGCGAACTGGATGCGGTTGGCCACGAATCCCGGAGAGTTCGCCACCACCACCGGAGCCTTCCCCGCGTCGCGCATGATTCGCGTCACCCGTTCGATGACTCCCTGACTCGTCGCCGTCCCGCGCACGATCTCGACGCACGGCACGACCGTCGCGGGGTTGAACCAGTGCGTTCCGAGCACGCGCTCGGGGTGCGGCACCACAGCCGCGAGTGCATCGATGTCGAGGGCAGAAGTATTGGAGGCCAGGATGGCCGTCGCGGGTGCCGCGGCTCCCATGCGCTGCCACACGGGGGTCTTGATAGACATCTGCTCGGGCACGGCCTCGATCACGAGATCGGAACGCGAGACTCCGGACTCGATGTCGGCGGCGACGAGGATGCCCGGCGCGAGGGCAGCGGTGGCCGCAGCATCCGGCTCGACGACCGTGACCTCGTGACCGCTGACCGCCAGCGCGCTCGCGATGCCACGCCCCATGATGCCGCCACCGATGACCGCGACTCGCAGCGAATCGCTCATGACCGCAGCGAACCGACGACGTCGAGGATCGCGGCCGCGAGCTGCTCGCCCTGGCCCGGGGCGAGTGCCATGCCGTTGAGGGTGAGCACGCCTCGATAGGCCTCACCTTCGCCCACGTAGACCGGCGGCGTGAGGGCCCCGAGGGCGAGCACGACGGCATCGAGATCGGCACCCGTCGACGCAATATCGAGGTGGAGTCCGGGTACATCGAGGGTCGGTTCGTGCACGCGCGTGACAGGGATCGTGCCCTCCGCGATGAGAGCCTTCTCCGCGGCTTCGAGCTCCGCGGTGCCGGCGCGTTCGTCGGCACCCGGATCGGCGACGTAGCGTTCGACGGCCGCGACGAGTCCCGCGATTTGCTCCCGACCCACCTTCATCGACCGACCCACTCCGTGGCGAGGCGGGGTGGAGGGCGTCTTCTCGCCGAGATTGCGCGGCCAGGTCGTGTCGCGCTCATCCATGTCCTGATGCTGCAGGGCGATGACGTCGATGAACTCGGGCTGACCGCACAGCAGGCCGCTCGCCTGCGGTCCGCGGAATCCCTTGCCACCGCTCACGCACACGAGATCGGCTCCCGCGGCGAAGAAGTCGTGCAGTCGCGAGATCGGGGGAACGAACATTGCCCCGTCGATGATCACGGGCACCCCGTGCTCATGCGCGATGCGGCACGTTGCCTCGAGGGAGAGGAGGTTGCCGTGCTTCCCCGGGCGGTAGAGCACCGCCGCGGTCTCCTCGTCGAGCACACGCTCGAGTTCGCCCGGGTGGGTGGAGTCGGGGTATCCGATGGGCACGAGGGTCGCACCCGCGGCGACAGCCGCGCGGTCGTACGGATCACGCTGCGCACTCTGGATGACGACCTTGTGCCGCATGCCCGTCGTGTCGGGCAGCTGGTCGATGAGCGCCGAGTCGCCGCGGGCCATGGTCGCGGCGGTCGCGAGGAAGAGCGCCGCTGAAGCGCCCGACGTCACGTACACAGCGGGCACGCCGAGCAGGTCGGCGAGCCGCTTGCCTGCCTGCCGCTCGAGTTGGTCCATGCGCACGGACTGCGCGAGGGCCTCCTGCATGGCTGTCCACACGTCGGCGTGCAGCGGCAAGCCTCCCAGCCTCGTGGCCGGTCCCACCGCGTTGATGACCGGGGTGACCCCCAGCCGCTCGTACACGCTCATACTTGTCCCTTCTTACCGAGGCCATCGGCTCGCACTGAGGTCATCGGCCAAGCACCGTTCCTCCGTTGACGCCGAGCAGCTGGCCCGTGATGTAGCCCGCGTCGGGCGACGCGAGAAAACCTATGGATGCGGCGACCTCCGCCGACGTGCCCGCCCGCCCCACGAGCGAACGCTCAACACGCACGGCATCGAATTCTGCATTCATGCGGTCCCCGAAGAACTCGGTGTCGGGCACGTAACCCGGTAGCACGAGGTTCGCGGTGATGCCGTCCGCACCCAGGTCGCGGGCGAGCCAGTAGACCCATGCGTGGAGGGCTGCCTTCGCGGCACCGTACGATCCGCCGTATCCGCTGCCGAGCTGGGCACCGATAGAGCCCAGTCCGACGATGCGGCCACCGGGACGACGCAGCTTCGGGCGCAGTGCCTCGACGAGAAGAACCGCGGTCATGAGGTTCTGCTGCAGATCGGTGTTCCAGTCCCGCGCCACGCTTGCGAGGTCGGTGGGCAGGGGTGCTGCGGTTCCGCCCGCGGAGGCGACCACCACGTCGACCTCGCGCTCCCCCACCGCTGACGCGACCAACGTCGCCCCCTCGACGGTGGTGAGGTCGGCGACGACCGGGTGCAGCGTTCCATCGGTGTCATCGACGACACGCTGCAGGGCATCCGCTCGCCGACCGACGATCCAGACCTCGTCGCCTGCCGCCGCGAACCACTGCGCGCTCGCCCTGCCGATCCCGCTGCCGCCGCCGCTCACGACGACGACGCGGCTCACGACGACTCCGCGCGGAAGACGACCTCGCCGCCGCGCACGGTGGCCCGCGTCGTGAGCACCTGGGAGCCCGCGATTGTCGCACCGAATCCGTCGCCGAACTCGACGGGTTGAGCGTCGAGGCGAAGTAGAGCGATGTCGGCGGGAGCGCCGGGCTCGAGGGTGCCGATGCCGTGACCGTCGAGCCCGGCAGCACGGGCCGGAGCCAGGGCGGCGCGGGTGAGGGCATCGGCCACGGGCATCCCGAGTGCCAGGAACTTGGAGAGGACCGTCGGCAAATCGATCACGATCGGAAGGGAATAGGTGTGGAGGTCGGTGCTGATGGTGTCCGGAGCCTCACCCAGGTGCATCATCTGGCGAGCCGTCTCGATACTGAACCCCGACATGCCGTGGCCGATGTCGAGGAGCACGCCGCGATCGCGCGCCGCGCGTATTGACGGTCGCAGCGCTCCGTTCTCGACGACGGTGTTGCCAGCCCATCCCGTGAACGAGTGCGTGATGATGTCGCCCTCGCGCAGGGTATCGGCGATCTCATCGATCGAGGCGGGTGCGGGCCCGAGGTGCACCATGAGCGGCAGACCGACCCGGTCGGCCACCCGACGAGCCCGCCGCAGTCCCTCGGGCGCGTTTTCACCGCCCACGTCGAACGACGCGCGCACCTTCACACCCAGCACGACGTCTCGGTTGTTCTCGATGCACTCGACGGCGACGTCCTCGTCGCTGTAGTACATCGCCTTGAGCTCTCCGCCGAGGAGGATGCTCGTCGTGCCGATCGACGCAATATTGACGAATGCCCGGATCCGGGTCTGTGCGCGGTCGACCGTGGTTGCCCGGAACGCCGAGAAGAGATGTCCCCCCGCGCTACCCGCGTCGATGAGGGTCGTCGTGCCGGCACGCGCGGCGAGCAAATCTGCCTCCACGCCGAGATCCTGTCCCGAGAAGACGTGGGTGTGCAGATCGACGAAGCCGGGACTCACGAGCAGCCCCGTGGCGTCGAGTGTCTCCTCGGCACCACCCGTCGGGCCTTCGGCCGCGATCTTCCCGTCGACCACCCACACGTCACGAGACTCAAGCACCGACCGCTGGGGGTCGAGCACCGAACCGTTAGTGATCAGCAGCGAACTCATCGGGCGGGCACCGCTGCCTCCGATCGGGTGGCGAGTCGCGTGCCGGACTGCGCGTCGAACCAGGATGCTGCGCTCATGTCCATCATGACGACGCACTCGTCGCCTACCGCAAAGTCCACGTCGCCGGGAATGCGCGCGTAGTAGAGGTCGCGTCCCACGGATGCGCCGAGGTGCTCCGTCATCGCGACGCCGAACCGGAACCCGACGACGGTCTCGGCACCGAGCCGCTCGACGATCGCGACTCGCGCGTGCAGCCCGTCGCCCTTCGACGCGAGGCGGATGCGCTCGGCCCGCACACCCAGGGTCACCGCATCCCCCGCGCCGAGTTCGGCCGGCAGATCATCGCTCGCGACCGCGCCGACCTCACCGAGGCTCGCACCATCACGGTCGATCAGCGCAGGGAAGAGGTTCATGGGCGGCGACCCGATGAACTTCGCGACGAACGTGTTGGCCGGACGATCGTAGATCTCCTTCGGGGTTCCATCCTGCTGAATGACCCCGCCGTCCATGAGGATGATGCGGGTGCCCATCGTCATCGCCTCGACCTGGTCGTGGGTGACGTAGACGAAGCTCTTCTCGACACGATCGTAGAGGGCCGCGATCTCGACGCGCATCTGTGCGCGAAGCTTCGCGTCCAGGTTCGACAGCGGCTCGTCGAGAAGGTAGATGGAGGGGTCGCGCACGAGTGCGCGGGCCAGGGCGACTCGCTGGCGTTGTCCGCCGGAAAGCGTCTTGGGTCGGCGCCCCAGGAGCGGGGTGAGCTCCATCATCTCCGCGATGTCATCGACGCGCTGCGACACCGCCGGATCGCGCATCGCGATGCGCTGCGCGATCGCGCCGATGCCCGGAATGTGTTGCCACCACCGGAACCTGCCCATGAGTAAGGGGAAGGCGATGTTGGCCCGCACCGTCAGATGCGGGTAGAGGGCGTACGACTGGAACACGAACGCGATATTGCGCTGCTTCGGGTCGAGCTCGTTGACGCGTTCTCCGTCGAAGGCCAGCTCGCCGTCGGTGATGTCGATGAGTCCCGCGATCATGCGCAGCATCGTGGACTTGCCGCAGCCGGAGGGCCCGAGCAACACGAGGAACTCTTTGTCGGGAATCTCGGCGGTGAAGTCCTTGATCACCTCGGTGCCCTCGAAAGATTTCGAGACGTGGGAGAAGGTCAGGGCGGGCATCGGACTATCCCTTCACTGAGCCGGCCGTGAGGCCGCTCACGATCTGGCGTTGGACGAGGAGAAAGAAGACGATCGCGGGCAGGGTGAAGACGATCGCCGCGGAGAAGACCGTCGAGAGCGGGGTGATGAACTCGCCGATGAATGACGAGAGGCCGACCGAGGCGGTCCACTTGCTCGCATCCTGGATGAAGGTGGAGGCGAAGAGATACTCATTCCATCCGTCGAAGAAGAGGATGACGGCCGCGGCGGCGATCGAGGGTGCCGTGAGCGGGATCATGATCCGAAGGAGGATCACGAAGCGCGGGCATCCATCGACTCTCGCTGCCTCCTCGATCTCGTACGGCACGGAGTCCATCGCCGACTTCACGATGAACACCGCGACGGGCATGACGAACGCCGTGTTGGCAAGAACGAGGCCGAGAAGCCCATTGAGTAGTCCGAGCGCGGCGAAGAGTGCATAGAGAGGAACGATAAGGAGGGCTTCCGGCAGCATCTGCGTCGAGAACAGTGCGAAGCCGACGGCTCCGCGGCCGCGGAACTTGTAGCGCGAGAGCCCGTATCCCGCGAGCACGGCCATCATGAGACTCGCGGCGGTCGTGCCGACCGCGACGAAGGCGCTGTTGCCCAGCCAACTGAGGATCGGCACCCCGCTCACGAACACCTGGAAGATCTCGCCCGACTTGGTGAGGTCGGGAATGAGCGGCTGTCCGGTGAACAGCTCGCCCCGGGGGGTCAGCGCCGTAGTGAACATCCAGTAGACGGGGAATGTCGCGATCAGCACGACGACGATGACGACAATCCACCGACCGATCGGCGGGACCCGGAATCTGCGCGGGTGGGTCGTGCTCATGCTGCGTCCTTTCTTGCCTCGCGGCGATCGAGCAGGAAGTAGACGACGGTGACGACCATGGACAGGCACAGACCGAGCATCCCGATGGCCGCCGCGCGACCCAGGTCGGAGTTCTGGAAGGCCTCACGGTAGACGCTGATCACGAGGGTGTTGGTCGCATCGATCGGGCCACCGCCGGTCAGGAGGTAGATGATCTCGAAGCGGCGGATCGACCAAATGGTCATGAGCAACGCGACCACCCGGATCGTGGGGAGCACGTGCGGGATGACGGTCGTCTTGAAGGTACTGAAGGCATCGGCACCGTCGACCCGCGCGGCCTCCTTGAGTTCGGCGGGCACACTCTGCAGTGAGGCGAGCACCACGAGCATGACGAAGGGGAACACCTTCCACACGCTCGCGATCGTCACCGACACGAGTCCGAGTTGCGGGTCGATCAACCAACCCTGCTCACCGATGCCAAGCGCGCGGAACCCGCGATTGGCGATCCCGTTCTCGATGTTGTAAATCCAGATGAAGACGAGCACCACGGATACCGAGGGCACGGCCCACGGCACGGTGAGCAGTGCGCGGAAGATCGCACGCCCCGGGATGCGCTCGTTTATGGCGACGGCGGCAACGGTACCGAGCACGATGGAGCCGACAACGGTGAAGGCCGTATAGAGGATGGTCGTCAGAAGCGACGCCCAGAACTTCTGTTCCGTCAGCAGTTCGGCGTAGTTATCCGTGCCGACGAACGAGCCCCCATTGGGGTTGAGCAGACTGCTGTCGGTGAAACTGAACCACAATCCCCGCAGCATCGGGATCGCGGTGAAGAGCAGAAGGTAGAGGCAGGCCGCACCCACGAAGAGGTACGGGGCGAGTGCCGCTGTGCGGTGACGGCGTGGGGCGCGGTTCGCTGGTCGCGAGTCGGTCGTCAGTGAAGTCACGAGTGCCTTTGCGAGTCGAAGTGGAGTGAGACGGAGGGGCCGCCGCCGGCACGGCAGCCCCTCCTCTCTGGTCAAGTCCGCGCGCTGCGCCTACTTGAGCTCGTTCGCTGCGTTCTGCAGCGCTTCCTTGGGGTCGAGGTCTTCGAGCAGGGCCTTCTCGACCCAACTCAGCACGACCTTGCGGATCTGCGGCGTCACGCTCTCGAAGCCCGGGATGACCGAGCTCCTCGCGAACTCGCCGTTGACTCGGTAGGCCTCGGCCCACGGGTTCTCGTCGAGGAAGCCCGGGGGAACTTCGGTCGAGGTCGCCATCGTCGAGGTGTTGCCGATGACCTCACTGATCGCCTGCTGGGTCTGCTTGCCGAGGAACCAGTTCATGAAGTCCTGCGCGAGCGGGATGTTCTTCGAGTTCGAGTTGATACCCATGAAGATTCCGACCTGGCTCGTGTAGGGCTCCGGGAAGGGCAGTGCCGATGACAGGATCGAGGTCGACGGAACCTTCTCGCTGATCATCGCGGGCGGGGAGCCGGTCGCGTCGATCATCATTCCGAGCTGACCTTCGCTGAACATCGTGCGGAACGTCGAGGCGTCGGCTCCGACCGCAAAGGCGCCCGAGTCGAACACCTCTTTATACGCGGTGAGCGCGGCGACGTTCTCTTTGCTGTCGATCGTGAGCTGGGATCCATCGGACCAGCCACCACCGAAACCCTGCGGCCAGTTGTTGAAGTCAACCCACCACGGAGTCTCCTCGGCGAGGCGGTGACGCACGGCGAAACCGGTGATGCCGGTGTTCTCCTTGATGGCGATCGCGGCTTCGACGAGCTCCTCGGGCGTCGTGGGCGGCTCGACACCGGCGGCCTCGAGAATGTCCTTGTTCCACAGGAACGCGTACGGCGCGATCTGCCACGTGATGGCGACCTGCTTGTCGTCCCAGATTCCCCCGTCGTTGGAGGAGTTCATGGTTTCGCGAACCTCTTCAGAGAAGGTGTCGTCGAGCGGAACAAGCTTGCCCGCCTGAGCGACTTCGGGCAGGAAGGTGTCCGCCATCGTGAAGATGTCCGGTCCGCCACCCGAAGAGAGCTGGATCTTCAGCTTCGTCTCGTAGTCCGCGCGAATGATCCCCACGGTCTCGATTGTTGCGCCGGGGTTGTCTTCTTCGTACGCCTTGATGATGTCCTGCATGGTCTCGCCGTAGGCGGGGGCGAGGAAGTCCCAGTGCGCGATCTGCAGGGTGCCGGTGGGGCGTTCTCCTGACGCGTCATCCGGTGAGGGGGTATCGCTGGTGCCGCACGCGGTGAGCACGAGAGCCGCAGCGAGAGCGGTGGCGAGGGTGACCGCCAGACGTTTTTTGCGCATTACTACCTCCTAGATGTGTGAGTGGGTATTGCTCACTCTAGTAAGGAAATCCCGATATGCAAACCATTGTTCACATATACGAATTAGGAAGGCAGCAGCCACCCCGCGCCAGAGACCTCGAAAAGTACGCGGGGCTCCCCCGGCCTTCCGTTCTCGAGCGGAATCGCGACGACCGTTCCCGTGTCCCACCCCGCCACGAGCAGCTCCGAGGCGGTCACGAGCAAGTGCTGCGGCCACTGCGTACCCGACGCGACCTCGCCGATGAGTCGCAGCGCATCACCATCCAGCGAGAAGGCGGAAACGGTGTCGTATCCCCGGTTCGCGAAGTACGCGACAGCGCCCTCCCCGGCCCAGCCGAGCTTGATGTCGCCCGGGTAGTTGACCGGGTGGCGGCCAGGAACAGGGCCCGTGTGAGCGGTGCCGGGCGAGACCGACCAGCTCGCATCATCCACCGCGCCCCGCATGATCGCCCCCGCGAGCTCGCCCGACGCGACAAAGTGTCGCTCGTCGAGAAAGCACATGTGCCGGGGTGCGCTCCCCGGCGGGGCAATCGTGGGCTCCCGCTCGGTGAGCGTGCCCGACCGGGTCTCGATGTCATAGCTACGAATGCGGTCAGCGCCGTAGTCGGGCACAAAGAGTCGACCGGCGTGAAAGACGATCTGATGCGGATGCGCCCGATCCTGATTGACCGCGACGACGCCCGAGCCCTCTCCCAGGTCGGTCACACGCGGATCACCCAGCGGCAGGCCCGCGGAGTCGAGACGCCAGGTCGCAAGGGTTCCCCCGATGTCGTTGAACCCGAAGTTGGCAACGACGAGGATGCTGCCGCTCGGGTCGACGGCGACGTCACACGGGATCTCACCACCGCTGTCCACACGGGCGATCTCCCCGGCGACACCCAGCTCGCTCACGTCCCACGCGAGTACCGTGCCGCGCTGCAGCCCCGACAGTCCGTACAGCACGGGCAGCGTGGGATGCCTGGCGAGCGCAGCCAGCTCCTCGACACGGGCGAGGTGGATGCCCCGCCATTCGCCATTCCTCTGCGAGAAGTGATGCAACCCGTCGTCGGGCCCGTCGCCACGTCCCGCCACGTAGAGTCCTGACGCAACATTCAGATCTTGAGCTTCAGTCACGCCCCCAGTGTGCCATCGAGCGGCGCAGAAGAACACGTTCCGCGCGCTCCCAGAAAACCTTCAGACAACTACCAGATACTTGTGGGCATGTCTGATGGACCCAAGATTCTCATCGTCGACGACGAGCCGAACATCCGTGACCTTCTCACCACGAGCCTGCGCTTCGCAGGCTTCGCCGTCCGCGCTGTCGGCAACGGCGCACAGGCGATCTCCGCCGTACTCGAAGAGGAGCCCGACCTCATCATCCTCGACGTCATGCTTCCGGACATGAACGGATTCGGCGTCACCAAGCGCCTCCGCGCGTCCGGCTACACCGCCCCCATCCTCTTCCTTACCGCGAAGGACGACACCGAAGACAAGATCACCGGCCTCACGGTCGGCGGGGACGATTACGTGACCAAGCCGTTCAGCCTCGACGAGATCGTCGCGCGCATCAAAGCCATCCTCCGTCGCACGATGCAGGACGACGAGGAAGCCATCATCCGCGCCGGCGAGCTCACGATGGACCAAGACACCCACGAGGTGACGATCGGGGGCGAGCAGGTTGAACTCAGCCCGACGGAGTTCAAACTGCTGCGCTACCTCATGCTCAACCCCAACCGCGTTCTCTCGAAGGCGCAGATCCTCGACCACGTCTGGGAATACGACTTCAACGGGGACGCGGGAATCGTGGAGAGCTACATCTCGTACCTCCGACGCAAGCTCGATCAGTTCTCCGAAGAGCCGATCATTCAGACCAAGCGCGGATTCGGATACATGCTCAAGGCAGCCAGGGCATAGCCTTACCTTCTTATGCACGAGCTCGCCGACTGGTGGAACAGGATCTCCCTGCGCACCAAGATCACCGGCGTCACTGTACTGCTACTCACGATGGGCCTGCTTACGGCGGGCGTGGGAACGATGGCGGTACTTCGCGGCTACCTGCAAGACGAGGTCGACGCGAAGATCACCGACGCGGGTAACCGCCTCGCCGAGCAGCCCATCAACTTCACCGGCACCAAGTACAACCCCGAGTGCAGCGTGTCGACGCTGCCGAACGACTACTTCCTCGCGGTGCTGGACTACGACGGCGACATCGTGTGCGCCAACCGTCCGGACGGCTCGCCCCAGCCGGACGTGCAGTCACTCGACCTCAGGACCGTCGCCGCACTCGAAGACGAGATCACCCTGCCGAGCACCCAGCTCGGCGGGCAGTGGCGCGTCGTCGCGTACCCAGCCACCTCGACCCTCACCAACGACTACTTCACGGTCGTCATTGGCCTCGACCTCAAAGACACCAACGGTATCGTCGCGCGCTATTCGGCGATCTTCCTGTTCTTCGGGCTCACCGTCGTCATCGTGGGTGGCGCGCTCACGCGCATCCTCGTCACCTCGACCTTCTCGCCGCTGCGCGAAGTGGAGGCGACCGCTGCGCGATTCGCGGGCGGCGACTTCAGCCAGCGTCTGAGCGGGGCGACACCCAATACAGAAGTCGGTCGACTGAACCGATCGTTGAACTCCATGCTCTCGCGCATCGATCGGGCGTTCGCTGACCGCGCCCGCACGATCGAGCAGATGCGTCGCTTCGTGGGCGACGCGAGCCATGAGCTGCGCACCCCGCTCGTGTCGGTTCGCGGCTACGCCGAGCTCTATCGCATGGGCGCGCTGACCAAACCAGAGGATGTCGCCCAGGCGATGGAGCGCATCGAAAAAGAAGCGATCCGCATGGGAGAGCTCGTCGAGGATCTTCTCGAACTCGCCCGCATCGACGAAGCCAAGCCCCTCCAGCTCGCCGAGGTCAATCTGCTGCCCCTCGCGCAGGATGCCGCACTCGATGCGATGGCGTCGGCGCCAGACCGGGTGGTGACGGTCGTTGGAACGTATGCCCCGATCGAGCCCTGGACTGACGACCCCGAACCGCAGACCAAGGTACTCACGCTCCCCCAGCCCGAATCTGCACCGTCTGTCCGCGCCGGTGCAGCGACGACGGGACCGATCGCCTTCGCGGGTGCCACTCTCGCTCGCCTCGTTGCCCGTCGCACGCCGCGCACGGTCGTGACCACCGAAGCGACTCCCCCGCCGCCGGCCGAGCTTGCCCCGGTCGTGCTCGTCGAGGAGAACAAGATTCGCCAGGTGCTCGCGAACCTCCTTGGCAACGCAATGCGATTCAGCCCCGCGGGCACACCCATCGAGATCGGTGTAGGTGTGGACTCCGCGACCCAGCGGGCCGTGCTCTCCGTGATCGATCACGGTGAGGGCATCCCTCCTCAGATTCGCGGCAAGATCTTCCAGCGTTTCTGGCGAGCGGATACCTCGCGCAACCGCGACACGGGCGGCAGCGGGCTCGGACTCGCCATTGTCTCCGCGATCGTTGACGCCCACGGCGGCGAGGTCGAGGTGGTCGAGACCCCGGGTGGCGGAGCCACCTTCCGCATCTACCTTCCTCTCCTCACTGCGTCGGTGGATGCCCCGAAGCCCACACCCGCGGGCTGACGCTGTCCGAGGCACAGCCGCCTCGAACTAGCGTCTCCCCATGACTCGTTACCAGGTAGACAGCGAAGCCGTTATCAGCGCCACAGGCGCCGTCCGTTCCACGATCGACCGACTGCAGTCGGAGGTTGCCGGACTCCAGAGCCAGCTCACCCACCTCCAATCGACGTGGACTGGCCCGGCCGCGACGGCGTTCGGCTCGACCGTCGCCGAATGGAAGACAACCCAGATGCGCGTCGAAGAGAACCTCGCCGCCATCAATCAGGCGCTCGGGGTCGCGGGCCAGCAGTACGCCGAGATCGAGCTCTCGAACACGAGGCTCTTCGGCCGCTGATCGAAAGGGGAAAGGCCCGGTTCCTGACGGAACCGGGCCTTTCGCTGTCGGTGGTTGAGTAGCGCGCAGCGCGTATCGAAACCAGCTCGGTGGTTGAGTAACGCGCAGCGCGTATCGAAACCAGGTCTCGATACGCCGCTACGCGGCTACTCGACCCTGATCCTTCGGTGGAGCCTTTCTTCGAAAGCCTCTACCTACGGATCAGAAGTCCATACCACCCGAGGGGTCACCCATCGGCGGCGCAGCCTTCTCGGGCTTGTCCGCGACGACCGCCTCGGTCGTCAGGAACAGGCCAGCGATCGACGCGGCGTTGAGCAGCGCGGAGCGCGTGACCTTCACCGGGTCGTTGATGCCCGCGGCGAGCATGTCGACGTACTCACCGGTCGCGGCGTTGAGGCCCTGGCCGGTCGGGAGGTTGCGCACCTTGTCGACGACGACGCCGGGCTCGAGACCCGCGTTGAGCGCGATCTGCTTGAGCGGCGCGTCGATCGCGACACGAACGATGTTCGCACCGGTCGCTTCGTCACCCGCGAGACCCTTGACCGCCTTGCCATCGAAGGCGAGCTTGCCTGCCTGGATGAGCGCGACGCCACCACCGGCGACGATACCCTCCTCCACAGCAGCCTTCGCGTTGCGCACGGCGTCTTCGATGCGGTGCTTGCGCTCCTTGAGCTCGACCTCGGTCGCGGCACCCGCCTTGATGACGGCGACGCCACCGGCGAGCTTCGCGAGGCGCTCCTGCAGCTTTTCGCGGTCGTAGTCGCTGTCGGTGTTCTCGATCTCAGCGCGGATCTGCTTGACGCGACCGGCGATGGCGTCGGCGTCGCCGGTGCCCTCGATGATCGTGGTCTCGTCCTTGGTGATGACGACCTTGCGGGCGCGACCGAGAAGGTCGAGCGTCGCGTTCTCGAGCTTGAGGCCGACCTCTTCAGAGATCACCTGGCCGCCCGTGAGGATCGCGATGTCCTGCAGCTGCGCCTTGCGGCGGTCACCGAAGCCGGGAGCCTTGACGGCGACTGACTTGAAGATGCCGCGGATCTTGTTCACGACGAGAGTCGCGAGCGCCTCGCCATCCACGTCCTCGGCGATGATGAGCAGCTGCTTGCCGCTCTGGATCACCTTGTCGACGATGGGGAGCAGGTCCTTGATGTTCGAGATCTTGCTGTTGGCGATGAGGATGTACGGGTCCTCGAATACCGCCTCCTGGCGGTCGGGGTCCGTGACGAAGTAGGCGGACAGGTAACCCTTGTCGAAGCGCATGCCCTCGGTGAGCTCGAGCTCGGTGCCGAAGGTATTCGACTCCTCGACGGTGACGACGCCCTCCTTGCCGACCTTGTCGATCGCCTCAGCGATGAGCGCACCGATCTCGGTGTCACCGGCGGAGATCGACGCGGTCGCGGCGATCTCTTCCTTGGTCTCGATCTCCTTCGCGCCCTTGACGAGCTCCTCGATGACGGCCGCGACGGCCTTCTCGATGCCCTTCTTGAGGCTGATGGGGTCGGCACCGGCCGCGACGTTACGCAGGCCCTCGCGAACGAGCGCCTGGGCGAGCACGACCGAGGTGGTCGTTCCGTCACCCGCGACGTCGTCGGTCTTCTTGGCGACCTCCTTGACGAGCTCAGCGCCGATCTTCTCGTACGGGTCGTCGAGCTCGATCTCCTTGGCGATCGACACACCGTCGTTCGTGATGGTGGGTGCGCCCCACTTCTTTTCGAGCACGACGTTGCGGCCACGCGGGCCGAGGGTGACCTTGACGGCGTCGGCCAGGATGTTCAGGCCGCGCTCGAGGCCACGACGGGCCTCTTCGTTGAAAGCAATGATCTTTGCCATGTGTGTTTCTCGTCCCTCCCGGACGTCGTACAAGCGAATTCGTTAGCACTCGAACTCCGCGAGTGCCAACAAGTAAATTAGCACTCGGTAGGGGCGAGTGCAAGAAAGCGGGAGGGCTTAGAGCACTGCGATCACGCGCGGGAGTGACTAGGCGATCTTGACAGATTCTGCCTGCGGGCCCTTGGCGCCAGTTCCGACCTCGAAGACGACCTGCTGACCCTCCTCAAGCACCTTGTAGCCGCCCATATCGATGGCCGAGTAGTGGACGAACACGTCCTGGCCCCCGTCGTCGACAGTGATGAAGCCGTAGCCCTTCTCAGCGTTGAACCATTTGACGGTTCCGTTCGCCATGTCTTACTCCCTGCTGTGTTCACGTTCGGCGGCCTCAAGCGGGCGGCCAATTCCAGAGCGTAGCGGAGCAAAAGTGCCGTTTACAGGCGGAAACGACAGCATCGAGGCCATCCCGGCGAGATTAAACACACCGGAAACACAACCGAGATGTGAGCGCCACTTTCGACGCTCGAACGGGCTTCGTTAGCCTGCCGGATCGGCCGTCGGAACCGGGTAGTCGGCGCCGATGACAATCGTGATCTGAGCGGTCGGGAAGGTCTCGGGCGTGACGAGTTTGATCTCGCCAGTGCCGAGCGCGATCGCGAGGCCACGAGCAACATCCTCATCGTCTGGGGTCGTGTAATACACGAAGGTCTTCGCCACGTCTTTCGCGGACGACGGAACGGCGCTCGCGATCGTCCATCCTTCGGCTCGCAGCGTCTCGGCAATGGTGGTCTGGAGACCCACGATGGGCGTTCCGTTGAGAATCTCGATGCGCAGAACCCGAGCGGGGTCGATCGTCGACGGGTCGGTGATGGGGTCTGCCGTCGGGGTCGGGGTCGGGGTCGGGGTCGGCGCCACCGGTGGCTCAAAGATGGACAGGCCCATATCGATACCGAAGAAACGGGTCATGACGAAGGTGCCACCGAAGATCAGGGCGAATGTCGCGAGAGCCGCCCAGGCGAATGCTATCCACCCACGACCGCGCTTCCGCGGGGTGCGATGCGCACCAACCCGTGACACATCGTCAGGCAGGTCATCGAACTGGTCTTTGGGGTATGCGGCCATGGCTCAGTCGTTCGCTTTTCTTCGTGTGGCCCTAGCCACCGTGGTCTAGAAATTCCTGAATGTCCGCGTGGCTCGGGCTGCGGTGCGGGCATCTCGCGCTCGCAGCAGTCGTCGAACCAGTATGGGATCATGTCGCACGGCAGCGGGCGAATCGATCACGGCATTCAGCAACTGATAATAGCGGGCAGCAGAGACCCCAAACTGGGAGCGAATCGCATCCTCCTTTGCGCCCGCGTGCTGCCACCACTCACGCTCGAACTCGAGGATGCGCTCATCGCGCTCGGGCAAGCCGGACTCGGGGGTGTGCTGCGGCTCAGCCTCGGCTCCCATGGTCCTCCTCGTGGTGGGCTTCATCCTAGAACCGCCAGGGCGGCGCACACCGCTGATTGGCGGCCCTGTCGCACATTCCCAGCCAGGCGTGAGCGCTCGCTTGTTAGGATTGCCTAACCATCCCCGCACCCGATTGGCCACCATGCTTCAGCGCTCAACCGCGATGCTCGCGCTGGGCTCGATCCTCATGCTCGTAGTCGGCTGTTCCGCCGCCGCACCCGCACCGACCGAGACCATTGTCGCGAGCGACCCGACCGTGCCCCTGAGTGACCTGAATTTTCTTGAGGACCCGCGTGACTGGGTTGGAGAATCGACCGCAATACTCTCCGACGACGTGCTTCCGGTGCCCGCGGAGGCACCACGGCAGACGCTTCCCGCAACCGTCGTCTCTCACGACCTCGCTGGGGATACCACCGTCACGGTCTCGTCAACCAAACGCATTCTCGCGATGGATATCTCCGGATCGATCGCGGCCACTATCTACGGCCTCGGACTCGGCGACAACGTCGTCGGTCGTGACATCTCGACCACATTCGCCCAGGCGGCCGATCTCCCCGTGATCACTTCGAGCGGCCACACCGTCAACAACGAGGCGATCCTCGCGCTGCGTCCCACCGTCGTCATCACCGACGGCAGCATTGGTCCCATCGACGTCGTATTGCAGCTGCGCGATGCGGGGATTCCGGTCGTCTTCGTCGACACGGAGCCCTCCGTAGCCGGGGTCGGCGAGCTCGCGCGGCAGGTTGCCGCGGCACTCGGGGCCCCAGACGCCGGCGAGCAACTCGCGAAGGAACTGGTGAGTGGGATCGACGCCAAGGTCGCCGAGATCGCCTCGCTCACGGCATCCGAGACTCCGCTTCGCATGATGTTTCTCTACCTTCGTGGCAACTCGGGTGTGTACTACCTGTTCGGCACGGAGTCGGGTGCAGACGTTCTGATTGAGTCCGTCGGAGGAATCGATGTCGCCGCCGAAATCGGACTCGATGGAATGCGCCCCATGACCGACGAAGCCATGGTCGCGGCCAACCCCGACCTCATCCTCGTCATGACAGACGGCCTCGCGAGTGTGGGCGGTGTCGACGGTTTGCTTGAATCCAAGCCCGCAATCGCACTCACCCTCGCGGGACAGAACCGCCGCTTCGTCGAGATGGCTGACGGCGAGATCTTGAGCTTCGGCCCGCGCACCGCGAGCGTGCTCGACGCTCTCGCTCGCGCCATCTACGCGCCCGGCCAGTAAGCGCCCGCTGCCGCACCGCTACACAGAATGACCCCGACTCCATCGTGGAGCGGGGTCGTTCTGTGTGGTCAGGCTTATGCGGACGTGCGGCGCCTCACGAGCAGCACGATCACGGCGATGATCGCGGCGAGTGCAACCCCACCGACAACCCACCACAGCCATCCGAGTGAGGAGCTGGAGGAGGTGTTCTCCGGATCGACGGCCGACCCCTCGTCCGGCGTGACCGTGATATCGCCGCACGCTGCGTCGAGGGTGAACGCGATTGTCACGGGGTCGAGCGCCTCACCCTCAGGGTAGGTGCCGAAAGCCTCAGCGCCAGCGGCAGAGAGCACCGCTGGAGCATCGACGACCGTGTAGCGGCTGTCGGCGACGGACGCAGCCGAAACGTCGATCGTCGCAAACTCGACCGCGAGACTCGAGACGGGCGTCCCCTCCTGCGTCGTTCCCGTCACGTCAAGCAGCAGCGTCGCGAGCCCATCGCCGTCGAAACGAACCTGAGGGTTTGCCACGGTCGTGTTGAGCACACCGCCGTGGCCCGTGAACGTCACCGCACCCGCGAAGCCGATCTGGCCTTCACCCGATTCGGCGTCGTACCCGCCCTGACCGTTTGCCCACCCGAAGAGCGGGGTCTCATACGTCGCGCCGTCGGAGACCACCCATTCGCCGTTAGCGATCGTCCCACTGATGTAGCTGCGGAACGATTCCTTGAAGCCCCAGTCCAGCGTCGCATCCATCGCGGGGCATCCGGTGATCTCGGCACTCGCGATGTCGATCTCGATTCCGCGGTCGACCGAGCCCTGGAACGTCAGGGTGTGCTTGCCGGTGAGACCGCGCGGCAGCAGACCCGTCCAGGTCGCGAGGCCATTGGCGTCGGCATCCACCGTTCCGAGCATCGTCGGGGTCGAGTAGATGACGACGAGGATGCCCTTCTCATTGGGCGCGAAGCCCTCCGCCGATGCCGTGTACTCATCACCTTCGGTCGCGGTCGCATCCCCGGTCACGCCGGTGGTTGCGGGCGGTGTCGCTGCGGGCGTTCCCGTGCCGCTCGCGCCCGCCGACGCGGTGGATGCCCCACCCACGCTGATCGGGGCCCAGCGGTCGAGCGTGCGATTGGTAGCCGAGAGGCCGTGGGCGGCGAAGGTCGCGACGCCGTAGCTCTGCCCAGCGACGAAGGCATTCGCAGGGATCGTGATGGAGGTGCTGAACGCTCCGTTCACGACGCTCGAGGCGGGTACGTGCACCGTGGTCAGCCACCCGCTCGAGCTCGGAACCTGACCGGGCTTCCACACGCTCGACGACCCGATCGACACGTAGACGCCGCTCGCGGCCCCGTTACCGGTGTAACCCGTTCCCCGAATGGTGAAGGTGTTCGACACCGTGCGATCGACCGTTGTGGGCGTCACACTCAGGCTCGGCAACGCCGCGGGGGTGGTCGGGTTGGTGGGGGTGGTCGGGTTGGTGGGGTTCGTCGGGGTGGATGCCGCGGCGAAGGTCACGGGAACGAACTGGTCGTACACGTAGGGGTTGGCGAGGTTGGCGGGGCTCTGCCCCGGCGTCGCCGAGAAGCCGTGGTAGAGGCGGATGAATACTCCACACTGCTGGCCGGTAGATGACGCGGCGAGGCACTCCTTCGCGTTCACTCCGGATCCGAACCGATCAGTCACCACCATCGTCTGGCTGAACGACCAGCGCCCGTCAGCGACGGAACCGACAACGGTCGCACCCTGGGGACCAGCGGCTGCGGAAATGTATTGCTGACGGGCCGAATCACAGCTGGAGCCGGTCGCCCGACCACCCGCCGTACCGACCGCGCCAACCGGCTGCACGCAGTACATCAGGTACACCGCAGTCGTGGCCCCGCTACCCGCACTCGCCCCGAGGTCCTGGATCACCTGCGCGGGAAACTCTCCCGCGATCGACACGGTCTGCCCGTCGGCAACACTGCTGGTCGGCGTGACCGTAATGCTTCCCGAGGTCGACACCGGCGCGGTGAAGGTCACGGGAACGAACTGGTCGTAGACGTAGGGGTTCGCCAGGTTGGCGGGGTTCTGCCCGGGAGTCGCGGAGAAGCCGTGGTACAGCCGCACGAAGATTCCACACTGCGTCGTGCTCGACGCCGCGGCGAGGCACGCCTTGGCGTTGACTCCCGACCCGAACGCATCGGTCACAGCCATCGTCTGGTTGAAGGTCCATCGGCCATCGGTGACCGAACCGACGATCGTGGCACCAGCGGGTCCTGATGCTGACGCGATGTACTGCTGACGGGTCGAGTCGCAGCTCGCCCCGGTCGCCCGACCGCCCGCGGTTCCGACAGTTCCGGCCGGCTGTGCGCAATACATGAGGTAGACGGCCGTGGTCGAGCTCGATCCCGCGTTAGGGCCGAGGTCCTGAAGCACTGTCGCGGGGAAGTCCCCCGTGACGGTCACCGTCTGCTCGTCGGCGAGACCCGTGGTGGGGGTGACCGTGACGCTGCCTGCGGTGGATACGGGGGGCGTGACGACCGTGGCGGCCGTGGTGAACGGCGTGCGGGTATCCATCGAGCGATTGGTCGCAGACAGGGCATGAGCGGCCGACGTCGCGATCATGTAACTCGACCCTGCCGTCAGAGTGTTCGCCGCGATCGTGAACGTCGTCGAGAAGTCGCCACCGACGATGGCGCTAGCCGGCACGTGCTTCATGTCCAGCCAGCCGGCGAAAGCGAGCGGGGTTCCCTCGGCCCAATTGCCTGCGGGACCGAGCAGCACGTAGAGGCCCATCGCGGCACCGTCGCCCTCGAAGCCGGTTCCCTCGATCGTGACTGTATTCGCCACCGTCACGTCGAGGTCGTTGCTGGGGGTCACCGTGACCGTCGGGGTCGCCGCGAGTGTTGAGAACGACTGGATCGACTGCGCCTTTTCGGCCGACTCATCGAGGGGCAGCTGCTCGTCGACGAGTGGCGCCGTCTCGGATGGCATCTCGAGCGGCGCGGGCTCCGGCGCGGGTTCGGGATCCGGGGCAAGTTCCGCGGCAGGTTCCGTGTCGGGCGCCGCTGTCGTCTCGACGACGGGTGCTGGCTCGGGCGCGAGGTCATCCGCGACCGCGGGCGCGGCTCCGAGGAGTCCTGCAACGACAAGCGAGGCAGCGGTCGCAACCGTGACCCATCTCCGGACAAAGCTGTGCTGTGATGCGTTGGTGCTCACGGTGTGTAGGACTCCCAAGGTACGTTAGCTAAGGCTTACCTAAGTAACGTACGGCGCGAAGCACGCTCTGTCAAAGATCGAGTTAGGTTCGCCTTACCTTGAACTTGGCGGTGCTGGCCGATACATGGAAATGTGTGGGATGCCCGCCTCGGGGTAGACCTCCCCAAACGCCTCGAACCCCACCTTCGCGTAGAGCGGTGCGATGTACTCCTGTGCGTGCAGCAGGAACGCCTGGGTCGGGTAGTCCGCGAATACACGGGCCAGCAGGGCCTGCGCGAGGCCCTCGCCCCGGCGATCCGCCCGCACGACGACCCGGCCCACGACGTGATCGGCGTCCCTGTGCTCGGGGCGGGGATCGACGAGCACACGCAGGTAGGCCGCGGCGCCCAGCGCATCCGCCACCCAATAGTGCCGTGTGGTCGGCTCGAGGTCGCGATTGTCGAGCTCTTCATCGTCGACACGCTGCTCAACGAAGAAGACGTCCGTGCGAAGCTTGAGGAACGAATAGAGTTCAGCGGTCGTCAACTCGCGCCAACACTTGGCGATCACGGAAGTTTCTTGCACGCCGCAGAGTTTATTGATTGGCGCAGTATTTATTGGCCGTGGGCGGTCTCGTCCGACGAGAGGGAGAAGAGCGAGTGGGCTACAACGTCGAGAAGTCTGAGGACGAGTGGCGCGAGGAACTCGGGGATCGCTACTCGATCTTGCGCGAGGCCGCGACCGAGCGTCCGTGGACGGGTGAACTGCTCGACGAATCGCGGGCAGGTTTGTACGCCTGCGCGGCGTGCGGAGCCGAGCTCTTCAAGAGTGGTACGAAGTTCGATTCCGGATGCGGCTGGCCGAGTTTCTACGACTCGGTCAATCCCGACGCCGTGGAGCTCATCGAAGACACCTCCCTCGGTATGGTGCGCACGGAGGTGCGCTGCGCCAACTGCGGCGGACACCTCGGCCATGTCTTCGACGACGGCTACGGCACGCCCACCGGCTTGCGCTACTGCATGAACTCACTCTCCCTCGACTTCAAGGCGGAGTAGTGAGCGCCCTCGAGGCGGTTCTGCGTCGACAGTCGCACTCGAAGGTCACGTCGAACACACCCAGTCACGAGGAGTTGCTGCGCTACGTCGAGGCCGCCGCGACGGTCGCCGACCACGGCTCACTGCATCCGTGGCGCCTTATCGAAATCAGGGATGACGCGCGCGAACGCCTGGGCGCAGCCTTCGCCGAAACGGCACTCGCTGCCGGCCTCAAGGAATCCGACGCGCGGAAACTCGCCGAGAAGCCGCTGCGCGCGAACCTGCTCATCGCGATCGTCGCGGTACACCAGCCCAGCCACAAGGTGCCGGAGTGGGAACAGGATGCCGTCGCCTCCGGTGTCGCGCACACCCTGAGCCTCCTGCTCGACGAGGCGGGCTGGGGCGTGTTCTGGCGCACGGGCGGGTACACGCGCTCCGCCGCTGTGGCTCGAATGCACGGCCTGGCCGCGAACGAGAAGCTCATGGGTTGGCTGTATGTCGGCGGCAAGGGGAAAGACAAGCCGGGCAAGAAGCACCGCTTCCCGGCCGACACATACCTCTCGCGGGCCTAGGTCCCCGCGCGCCGACGAGGAATCGCGGCGATTCCCACCGCGACAAGAGTGAGGGCTGCACCCACGACTGTAGCAACCGAGAGGGTGTGCCCCTCCACCGGCAGAAACAGGTCGAGCAGCACCGAGGCAAACAGCTGACCGGCAATGGTCCCGAGTCCCAGCAGAAGCACCCCCGTGACGCGAACGATCACGGCGGCGCCAGCGATGAACAGCACGCCGACGACGCCACCGAGGTACAGCACGGGATCAGTCGGAAAGCTCGCCGGCCATCCGAAGAATGCGATGTGTACGAGCGTGGCGACGAGCAGAACCGTCGTGCCGACGACGAAGTTGATGAATGTCGCCGTGATCGCCGAACCGGAGATCTCGCGCACCTGGCCGTTGACCGCCTGCTGCCACCCGATGCCGAATCCCGCAAGGAGCGGCAAGATGAGCAGCAGTACTGGCACATCCGCACGCACTTGCGCCGATGCCGAGGTGACGACGACGACGAGCGCCAGCACCGACCCGACGAGTCGCTGCGGGGTGACCGGCTTGGGCGTCATCGCTCCGAGGCCCCGAGCGTCGATCACGAGCCCGCCGACGGTCTGCCCGGCCACGATCGCGACCGAAAACAAGGCGACGCCGACGATGGATGCGACGAGCCCCTGTGACGCGACCAGGAATGCTCCCGCCGCCCCGCCCGCGACGTACCACCAGGGAATCTCGCGTTCGACGAGCGCGCCCACCACTCGACGGAGCCCACGGCGACCGGTGGGAGCGATCACGACGATCACCGCGACGATGACGAGCCCGACGCCAAACGAGATGAGTGCCGCGAACACCCCGTCGCCGAGCTGCTTGCCGAGGTCCCCATTGATGCGCGCCTGCGCGGCAATACCGGCCCCACACAGCATGGCGACGAGCACGGCGAGCACGATGGCTGCGCGAGAGGGTGCGGACACTAGAGAGACCCTAGCCGAGCGCGACGACGGTCCTGAACACGCCCGGTGACCACGCCCAGTATCATTGACCCGGTCCACGCCTCCTTAGCTCAGTTGGCCAGAGCACCGCTCTTGTAAAGCGGGGGTCGTCGGTTCGAATCCGACAGGGGGCTCCACTACTCGAGAGAGCGCACGACCGCGGTGAGACCGCCGCCGAGGGCGACCCGTTCGGACGCGGTCAGGTTGGCGAGCATCCGCCCCTCGACTGCATCAACGAGCGCCTGGGCCTCGTCTAGCAGTCGAGCGCCGAGCGGCGTGAGCGCCGTCGGCAGCGCACGACCGCTCTCGCCTTGAGCAGATCGCGCGACCAGCCCGCGGTCGAGCAAGTTGTGCAGCATGGCGTTCATCGACTGGCGCGTCACGAAGGTGCGGCGCGCGAGCTCGGACGCGGAGATGCCCGGCGAGCGACGCAGGTGGAAGAGGCACGAGTAGTGCGACACCGTGAGTCCGAGCGGTTCGAGTGCGTCTTCCATGTGCACATGCACGAGGGATTGCGCGTGTTTGATCAGGTAGCCGATCTGCGGCGACTCGTTGCCCATGTCAGCATTCTGACATACGATGTATGTAAGTAAACTGACATTGGGGTACTCATGGCCATCACCGGACCCGACTTCATCGCCCTTCAGGTTCGCGACCTCGATCGCGCCGCCACGTTCTACGAGCAGGCCGTGGGCCTGACGCGTGCTCCCTTCTCTCCCCCGCATGCCATCGTCTTCGACACACAACCGACGTTCGCCGTTCGCGAGCCGGCAGGGGGCGTCGACCTCGAGGCCGGACCGCTCGGTCTGGGCGTTGCGCTATGGCTGCATGATCCGGATGCCCCCGCTCTGCACGACCGTCTCGTCGCCGCGGGCGCGACCATCGTGCAAGCCGCCTTCGGTGGGCCGTTCGGCAGAACCTTCGTCTTCCAGGACCCTGACGGCTACCTCGTGACAATCCACGACCGCGCGACGCGGGAGTAGGCATACCGCTGCGGCGGCACGGGATGGGGCGGGGTCGTCCTAGGCGGCGAGCGCACGAAGAAGGGCGACCGAACCGAGTAGTCCGATCGCCCTTGTCATTCATTCAGGCTAACGTCACGCCGCTGCGACCGGGAGCTTCCAGTCGGGACGCACGTAGTGGCACGTGTAGCCGTTGGGGTACTTCTCCAGGTAGTCCTGGTGCTCCTCCTCGGCCTCCCAGAAGTCTCCGGCGGGCATAACCTCAGTGACGACCTTGCCCGGCCAGAGCCCAGACGCATCGACATCACGGATGGTGTCGAGCGCGACCTGCTTCTGCTCCTCAGACAGGTAGAAGATGGCCGAGCGATAGCTGCGCCCGATGTCGTTGCCCTGGCGGTCCTTCGTCGACGGGTCGTGGATCTGGAAGAAGAACTCGAGAATCTCCCGGAACGAGATCACCGCGGGGTCGAACACGATCTCGACCGCCTCTGCGTGGTCACCGTGGTTACGGTAAGTCGCGTTGGGGGTGTCGCCTCCGGAATATCCGACCCGGGTCGAGATGATGCCCGGGCGGCGACGCAGCAGCTGCTGCGCACCCCAGAAACATCCGGCTGCGAGGATTGCGGTCTCTGTGGCCATGGTCAGGCCTCCTTCGTCGTAAACAGGCTGCGGTAGTCACCGTAGCCTTGGCTCTCCAACTCGTCCACGGGAACGAACCGTAGCGCCGCAGAGTTGATGCAGTAACGCATACCGCCCTCGGCGACAGGGCCGTCGTCGAAGAGGTGGCCGAGGTGGCTGTCGGCATTCGTCGACCGCACCTCGGTGCGCACCATCCCCCAACTCTTGTCACTGTGCTGAACGATGTTGCTGGAGTCGAGCGGCCGCGTAAAGCTCGGCCAACCCGACCCGCTGTCGAACTTGTCGGTCGACGAGAACAGCGGCTCGCCCGAGACGATGTCGACGTAGATTCCTTCGTCGTGGTTGTCCCAGAACTCGTTGCGGAATGCTGGCTCGGTCGCATCCTTCTGCGTGACCGCGAACTGCTCGGGGGTGAGCTTGTCGATCGCGGCGGGGTCCTTGCGGTACTCGGTAGTCATGTGGATGATGCTCCTTGAGGTTGTGCCGCTGGCTGCGGCACTCGAGTACTAGAACACCGGTCGAACCCGAAAAGTTCCCGAGTGCGTCCCCGATCTAGCGACCGTGGCCGTGGCTTATCTCGGTGGCACCGGGCCGGTCATCCGGGGTGCGGCCCTCGACGTATCCTTCCCGCACTCCCTTGTTGGTGAACGATCCGAAGTTGCTGACGTCGCCCGTCACGGCTCCGTTCTCCTCGACGACGAGGGTGCCCGCGACGCGAATCTCGATCGGGCCCGACACTTCGCCGCGCACGACGGCCGTCCCCAGGCTCCCAATGTCGAGGCCGCCTCGCAGAATGCCGAGCACGACGAGGGTCGCCGAGCTCTCGAGGGCGACCGACCCTTCGTGCGCACCCACGAGAGTGAGTGTTGCACCGGTCTTCACCGTGATCGGACCCTCGGTCTCTCCCCCGAGAGTCTGGTCCGTGTCAATGATCGTTTCGTACGGGACAGGCTCCATAGCCAGATGCTAGCGAAGCCCGCGCGTGCGCCTCAGGGGGTTGACGGGACCCCCCGCTACGGTTCAATGGAGACGCGATCCTTGCCTGTGCCCTTCGACCGGTACATGGCGGTATCGGCTCGGTTGAGCAGTCCGTCACTGCTCGGACGTGCATCCACACCAGGAACGTAGGTGACGACGCCGATGCTCGCGGTGATGGAGACCGGCCGGGATAGACCCGCGATGGGCTCGCGGATGACCGAACGCACGCGCTCCGCGATCGAGGACGCCGCGCTCCCATCGGCGTTCTCGCAGATCGCGACAAACTCGTCACCCCCGATCCGGCCGACGATGTCGTCGGTTCGCACACCCGAACGCAGGCGCGCGGCCACCTCGGTGAGCACACGGTCGCCTGCGACATGACCGAGAAGATCGTTGACCGCCTTGAACGAGTCGAGGTCGATAAAAATGAGGGAGAGTGGATGCCCTGACTCGTCCGCCGAAACCACCGCGTTTTCCAGGCTCGACTGCAGCAGGGAACGGTTGGGGATGCCGGTGAGCACGTCGTAGTGCGCGAGCCGCTCGAGCTGTTGCTGCAACCGCAGTCGAACCAGGGCCTGGGTCGCCTGCCTCGCGAGCGCGTCGTGCAATGCGAAGAACTGCTCATCGAAGGTGCGGCGGCGCCCGAAATAGCACACGAGGATGCCGAGGCGCTCCCCCTCGTATTGCATGGGGGTGATGCTCACGGAATCCAGACGGGTCTCACGAAGACCTCTCGCGAGGTCGGGATACGTCGACTCGGCATCATCCACCGTGATCGCAATGGGCACGTCGGTCGCGCGAAGTTCGGCAATCGGTGCCACCCTGCCGAAGAGAGGGTTGTGACCCGCGGCGACGTCGAGCATCCCGTACTCGTCGAGCAGCATGACCGAGACTTCGGCTGCCGCGAAGGCCTCCCGAGCGACGCGCACACACGTTTCGGCGAAATCGTGAGCGGTCGCGGTGACGTCGTAGGCGCTCGAGATGTCATGGAGGATTCGGATGTGCGTCTCTGAGATCTCGGCAGCACGCCGTGCCTGCAGAAGGTCTCGCTCATACTCCTGGCGGGCCGTAGCGTCGAACACTGCGACGCGCACACTCACCGGATCACCCTGGGCGTCCACGTCGAGCGCGGCGCGCAACAGCACCGGCATGCTCGAGCCGTCAGAGCGCACCATGGTCAGTGCCGACTCGGTCACCTCGCGTTCGAGCAGCAACACTGCCGTGTGCCTGGTGTCGTAGAAAACGGCGCTACCACGGTCGAGCAGCGCGCGGAACGGGCGACCCACCACCTCAGCGGCCTGCACTCCCAGCCAGGAGAGCAGCGTCTCATTGACGTCGACGATGTCGTGATCGCGGGTCAGCGTCGCCAGTCCGCACGGGGCGAAGCGGTACAACGTCTCAAACCGCGAGGTCGCATCGGCTGAACTCATCCCAGGAAACCCCGGATCGCGTCGACCACCTGCCGGGCGCCCGAGAGAATCGGGAGGTGGCCGCTGGCGTCGATCACCACGAGCTCGCTCCCCGGAATGTGGGCGTGTACGTACTCGCCCACTTCTTCCGACGCGATCGCGTCATCGCGCGACTGAACCACGAGCGTGGGAACGGTGACGTGTTCGAGATCGGCGCGGTTGTCCGAGAGGAAGGTCACGTGGGCGAAGTGGCGCGCGATCGTCGGGTCGACGCTGCAGAAGCTCGCCGCGAGACCCGCGCCAAGCTCGGGGCGATCTGGGTTGCCCATGATGATGGGACCCATCGTGTTCGACCAGCCCAGATAGTTGGCGTCGAGCGTGAGCAGCATCCCTTCGATGTCTGACTGGCTGAACCCGCCCACGTATTCACCGTCGTCGACGTATCGCGGTGACGGCCCGACGAGAACGAGGGCACCGAATCGCGAGGAATCACGACCAGCGGCGACCACCCCAATCATTGCGCTCACGGAGTGGCCGACGAAGACCACGTCACGCAGGTCGAGCTGCTCGAGTATCTCCAGCAGGTCGCTCGCGTACCCATCGAGGGAGTCATATTTTCCCGCGTCGTAGGCCGCAAGATCTGAGCCGCCCGCACCCACGTGATCGAAGAGTACCACCCGATGGTCCGCCTCGAAATGGGGGGCGACTTCTCGCCACACCACCTGGTTGCAACCGAACCCGTGAGCGAAGACCATCGGTCGCGCGAGGCGGTTCCCGGCCTCTGTCACATTGTTGCGCCGAACGCTGTCGACCGATTCCAGTGACTTCACTACAACTTCTCTCCACCGACAGAAGTTGGGGTCCCCCGGTAGACCTGATCGTAGACGACGGGTGGGTCAGAGTCATCCCCCCGCAAAGCTTGCGTACACTACACGGAAACCCGCGAAATATGCACACGTTGCTTCTGGGTCTTTAACCCGACTGACTAGAGGGGTGACCGGTATGCGCGAGCGCCTCAGGAACGACCTCCATGAAGTCGTCAGCCGTGGGGAGCTATTCGTCGTCTACCAGCCCCAATTCGATCTGGGGTCCGACGAAATCGTTGCGGTCGAAGCACTGTGCCGATGGGAGCACCCCGAGTTCGGTCTCGTGATGCCCGCTGTCTTCGTTCCGGTCGCGGAGGACTCGGGAGCAATCGGCGACATTGGACGCTTCGTGGTGGAGCAGGGACTCGCGGATGCTGACGAATGGCGTCAGGCAGGCCATTCGCTGGCGATATCGGTCAACGTGTCGCCCATCCAACTCGCTTCCCCCGACTTCGCGCAGGACGTGGCCAAATCCCTCATCGAGCACGCCTACCCCCCGAGCGGGCTGACTCTCGAGATCACCGAGTCGCTGCCGATGCCCGATGAGGAAGGAACCGTAGACAGCCTCTCCCGCATGCGCGAGACCGGCTTGGGAATATCTCTGGACGATTACGGCACCGGATACTCGTCGCTGGCTGCGTTTGAGTCACTCCCTGTATCGGAAGTCAAAATCGACCGTTCCCTCGTGCAGAACGCAAGCACGGAGGCACGCGCGCACCTCGAGCGCATCGTCGAGATGGCGCACGAGCGCGGGATCCGCGTGGTCGCCGAGGGCGTCGAGACCGTGGCTCAGTACGAGATGGTGCGCGACGTGGGTTGTGACCGCGCGCAGGGATACCTCTTGGGCATGCCCATGCCCAAGGATGAGCTCGAGGCACTGCTGAGCTGACCGCCGCCCGATCGGGCACCGGAAGGCGCGGCGTCAGATGTCGGTGAAGTCCGCGTCTGTCGTGGGCGACGCCACAGGCTCATCCTCGCCACCGACGTCAATCCGAGTCCAGGTCACCGGCATGCCCGGCGAGAAGAGGATGTCGATGCCGGGGCCACCGCGCAACGGCGGGATGTTCACATAACCGCCACCAGCACGAATCGCCTCGAGAATTTTCTCCCGCAGTTCACCCACCGGGTCCGGCAAGAAGTAGTCCCGTCCGTCGACGGTGAGCCTGTTGACGATCGCCACGTCATCCCTCCTTGGGAGTGGTCGGTTCGGGAGTGAGCTCGAGCCCGTTGGCACTATTGGCGGCGAGCATGAGCGCCTCGATCCATAGGCGGTTGAGCGCAGGATCGCGGCTGCCGAAGAACTCGAACTGGATCGGGATCGAGGGGTGCATCCAGATGGAGCTGCGACCGCTTCCGTGCGCCGACTCGATGTTCCACGAAAGACTGAAGCTCTCGTTGCGTCGCAGCTTGGCGAGGATCACGATGCGCAGATGAGCGAGTGCCCGGTCGTCGAATTCGACAGACCAGTTCGGCGCCCCATAAACAAGCTTTCCCACTGTTCCTCCTATTCGAGAGAGAAGAATAGCCGGGCTCGAGACCGAAGCTAACTCAGCTTCGACCCGGTTGACCGACAGGGACGGTGTGTGTTACCTGATCAGGCCGGTATGTCGGCTCTCTCGACGGCGTCGAGGACTATCTGCGCGAGCTGCTGTGGCTTGGTGAGTTGGGGCCAGTGCCCCGTCGGCAGATCGACGAGCTCGTAATCGCTGAACCGGGCGAGCTCCGCGACGTAGGGGTGGCCTTTGGCAATGAGATCGCGGATGACCTCGGAACCCATCTCGCAGCACACGACGGTAGACGGGATGCCGTAGCGCCGGTCATCCGACAGCATCTGTTTGTCGCTCGTGACGCCGACCGGTTCGGGGATCGCGATGCTCTCGAAGCGTGCTCGCACCTCGTCGGTCATGTCGACGAGGGACTCGTCATCGAACACCGACCAGTCGGGCAGGGGCACTTCACCATCGACAACGGGCAGCTCGTCGTTGATGACGCCCCCATCGCCGAGGGGACCGCTGTCGACGTACACGACTCGCGCGATACGGTCAGGACGAGCATCCGCGACGGCGTGCGCGACCGCTCCGCCACCGCTGTGACCGACAAGCACCACGCGGCCATCAAGATGGTCGACGAGGCGGATGACCGCGTCGACATGGTCGCGGAGCCCGATGGATGAGCGGTCGGCGTCGCGCGACTCCATGCCCGGGAGCGTGACTTGGTGAATGGTGTGACCCGCCGCGCGAAGCGGCCCCGCCACGTCGTTCCAGGAGTCGCCGTCGAGCCAGAAGCCGGGAATCATCACGAGATGCATAACGTCGACCCTACGGAAGACCTCAGACATGCAGAAGGGCGGCCCGAGAGCCGCCCTTCTGCTGAAGCAGTATTCCGATCAGCCCGCCGGGGTGGGGCTGGGGGTCGGAGTAGGAGTCGGTGTGGAGTTCTCGTTGAAATCCGTTCCGGCAGCCTGGATCACGAAGGCCTGGAACGACGCCAGGTCATCGACCGCGCCCGGGTACTTCTGGCCGTTCACGAGAACGGTGGGGGTTCCCGTGACCTTCTCAATGTCCGAGTTCGGGATAGGGCCGTTGAGTGCCCGCGCACTGGAGGTGGAGACCCACGCCTTGAACTCCTGGTTCTTGATGCACGCGCTGACGTCGTCGAGCGCGTTAACCTTCGCCGTCTCCGCGATCGTGATCATCTCATCGTCGCTGAGTCCGGGGGTGTTCTCTGCGGGCTGGTTCGAGAACAGTCCCATGTGGAAGTCGTAAGCCTGGTTGGGCGAATAGTTCGCCACGCACGCCATAGCGTTGACGGCACGTGTTGAATACTTCGTTCCCTGGGAGAGACGGTCCAGGATCGCGATCGGGTGAATCTCGATCGTCGCCCCACCGTTCTCGAGCAGGCTCGTCAGGTACTCGCCGTTGGTCGCCTCGAATGCACCACAGAACGGGCACAGGTAGTCGACATACATCTGGATGTTGAGAACACCGCTCTCGACTTCGTTCGCGGTCGGCTCCTCGCCCGGCTCCAGTGCCGGGGTTTCGGTCGCAACGAAGCCCTGGCTGAACTGGATGCCATCGCTCGCCATGTTGGCGGGACCGGGGCCAGCAGGCTTGACCGAGTTGACGATGACTAGGGCGATGATCGCGATGATCGCGAGGGACGCGACAATGATGCTGCCCTGCAGGATGAACTTGGTGCGGCGGTCCTTCTTCTTCTGCTCTTCGCGCAGAATACGGGCCTTGTCACGGGCGGCTTCGCGCCGCTCATTCTTCGTGAGCCGATCGGAATTGCCGTTGCTCAATGGAACCTCATTCGGGGTATTCGGGGAGCGGCCTCGAAAAGATGAGCACGCCTGAGGAATTGTATTTGCCGAGTCTGGGAATTGGCCAACCGCGGGCTGGACGCGGTCGAGTCGAAGTGCCCCCGTTCGGGGTGCCATAATGGCCCGTGGTGGCTTTGGCCGCCGCATCCATTCACTACGGATCGTCCGGCACGTACCTGCCGGTGAAGGAGTAATACAGTCATGGCATCTGTCACTTTTGACAAGGCAACTCGCCTCTACCCGGGATCGACCAAGCCCGCTGTCGACGCAATCGACCTCGAGGTCGCCGACGGCGAGTTCCTGGTTCTCGTCGGCCCGTCTGGTTGTGGAAAGTCCACGACCCTGCGCATGCTCGCCGGCCTCGAAGAGGTCAACGACGGCCGCATCCTCATCGGTGACCGTGATGTCACCGACGTTCCGCCGAAGGACCGTGACATTGCCATGGTCTTCCAGAACTACGCGCTCTACCCGCACATGACGGTGGCCGAGAACATGGGCTTCGCGCTCAAGATCGCAGGCGTCAACAAGGACGAGCGCGCAACCCGCGTTCTCGAGGCGGCCAAGCTCCTCGACCTCGAGCCCTACCTCAGCCGCAAGCCCAAGGCGCTCTCCGGTGGCCAGCGCCAGCGTGTCGCCATGGGTCGCGCGATCGTGCGCCAGCCCCAGGTGTTCCTCATGGACGAGCCGCTGTCGAACCTCGACGCCAAGCTGCGCGTTCAGACCCGCACGCAGATCGCGTCGCTACAGCGCCGTCTCGGCGTCACCACCGTCTACGTCACGCACGACCAGACCGAGGCACTCACCATGGGTGACCGCATCGCGGTGCTCAAGGACGGCGTGCTTCAGCAGGTCGGCACCCCGCGCGACCTGTACGAGGCCCCGAAGAACGTCTTCGTCGCCGGCTTCATCGGATCGCCCGCAATGAACCTGTTCGACGCCGATGTCGTCGAGGGCGGCCTCAAGTTCGGAACCGCCACGGCGAAGGTCGACCGCGACACCCTCGGTGAGACCAAGGCGAAGAAGGTCACGATCGGTATCCGCCCCGAAGACCTCAAGGTCGCGAAGACCGGCAACGGCCTCCCCGTCGAGGTCGACGTCGTCGAGGAGCTCGGCGCCGACGGTTACCTCTACGGTCACAGCGACATCGACGGCAAGCGTGTCGACATCGTCGTGCGCGTCGATGGCCGCTCGCACCCGAACGCCGGCGACAAGATCGTCATCACCCCGGAGCCGAACCACATCCACGTGTTCGACACCGAGTCTGGCGATCGCCTCTCCAAGAAGGCCGTCGTCGCCTCCTAGGCAATCCGGTGATCGAGCTTGTCGAGATCTCGACAGGCTCGATCACCGTTTAACGCCTCGATCGGCGGTTAAGGGGAAGCATGAGCGGCTCACTCAACATCACGGCGGCAATAGTCGACCCGGCCTTGCTCGACCTCCCGTGGAGCATCCCGCTCGAGACCTGGCCTGAAGAGACGATCGCGGCGCTGCCGAAGGGCATCTCCCGCCACCTCGTGCGGTTCGTGAACCTCAGCGGATACGTCGTCGCGATCAAGGAGACGTCGGCGGAACTCGCCAAGCGCGAGTACGACTTGCTACGCACCCTGCAGCGTCTCGACATCCCGTGCGTCGACCCGCTTGCCGTTATCACCAACCGTTCGACTGACGCTGGCGAGCCACTCGAATCGGTGCTCGTCACGCGTCACCTGCGTTTCTCGCTGCCGTACCGCGCGCTGTACTCGCAGAGCCTGCGGCCCGAGACCGCGACACGACTCGTCGACGCCCTCGCGGTGCTGCTCGTGCGTCTGCACATCGTCGGCTTTTTCTGGGGCGACGTGTCACTCTCCAACACGCTGTTCCGCCGCGACGCGGGAGCGTTCGCCGCCTATCTTGTCGACGCCGAGACCGGCCAGCTTTACGACAAGCTGTCGAACGGGCAGCGCGAGAACGACCTCGAGATCGCGCGCATCAACATCGCGGGTGAGCTTCTCGACCTGCAGGCCGGGGGTCGCCTCGAGGCCGAGATCGATCCGGTCGCGATCAGTGACGGCATCGTGAGCCAGTACCGCATGCTCTGGAAGGAGCTCACGGGAACCGAAGAGTTCGACCAGTCCGAACGCTGGCGCATCAACTCTCGCGTCGAGCGCCTCAACGACCTCGGCTTCGATATCGAAGAGCTCGCGATCAAGACAGACGACACGGGAACCCAGGTGCGCATCCAGCCCAAGGTCGTGGATGCCGGGCACCACTCTCGTCGGCTGCTGCGCCTCACCGGCCTCGACGCTCAGGAAAACCAGGCGCGCCGTCTGCTCAACGACCTCGACTCCTATGCCGCGTCATTCGGCAAGAAGGACATGGACGAGGAGGCGATCGCTCACGAGTGGGCCTCGCGCGTCTTCGAGCCCGTCATCCGGGCAATCCCCCGCGAACTCAAGGGCAAGCTCGAGCCCGCCGAAATTTTTCACCAACTGCTCGATCACCGCTGGTACCTCTCGCAGAACGAGGGCCGCGACATCCCCCTCGCCGAAGCCATGTCGAGCTATGTCGACGACATCCTGCGCCACCGCCGCGACGAGGCGACGATGATCGACCCCCCGACGGGCGCGTTCACCGCTCCCGTCTCAATCGTCTCGGGGGACGACGACGAAGAAGACTGGCGATCGAAGGTGTAGAGCTGCTCGTGGCCTAGAGCAGGTCGTCGAGGCCCGTACCCGCCACGTGCTCGAAGACGAGGTTGGTCTGCGTGTGCATGACGGCCGGGTGCGCCGCGAGGTGCGTCAGCATGAAGTCACGCACGTCACTCGCACTGCGGGCAGCGATGTGAAGAAGGTAGTCGTCTGCGCCGCCCATATGAAAGAAGTTGAGCACCCCGGGCCAATGCGGTGCCGCTCTCCGGAAGGCTTCGACGTCATCGCGCACGTGCTTGACGAGTCGGATGGCGATGAGTGCCTGCACGGTCGACCCGAGGGCCGCGACGTCGATATCGGCGTGGTATCCCAGAATGTAGCCGTCGGACTGCAGCCGACGCATCCGCAGGCTCACGGTGGACTCAGCAACCCCGAGCGTGGCGGCAAGCGCGGAACCGGATGCCCGGGCATCCGCCCGCAACAACTTCAGCAACGCTCGGTCGGTGCCATCGAGACTTCTGTTCTTGTGCTCGGCCATCGCTGCCTCCTTTCGAAGCATTCTGTGAAACTATGCTCCAACATCGAGCATTCTTGCAACCAGGTCGCGCTCGGCTCATACTCCTGCTGAAATGACGGCATGCTGCCCCACGACGTGCACCTCGAGACCCTGGCCATCCACTCCGGAATGGAGGGACTACGCGAGAGCATGCAGCACGTGCCGCCGATCGACCTCTCGTCGACGAATCCACTGCCCGGCGTCGACAGCGGGGGTGACGCCTACGAGCAACTCGCGACCGGCGGTGATCTGCTGCCCGGCCAGTCCCCCGTGTACCAGCGACTGTGGCAGCCCGGCGTCGCGCGCTTCGAGGACGCTCTCGCCGCGCTCGAAGGATCCGACGGTGCCGTCGCCTTTGCCAGCGGAATGGCCGCCCTCACCGCGTGCCTCCTCGCGACCGTCACCGCGGGAAAGCCCCACGTCGTCGCGCTGCGACCGCTCTACGGCGGCACCGACCACGTGCTCGCCACGGGCCTACTGGGCACCGAGGTCACGTGGGTCGAGGCCGGTGGGGTGGCACAGGCGATCCGCCCCGACACAGGGTTGGTCATCCTCGAAACGCCCGCCAACCCGACCCTCGAGCTCACCGACATCCGAGCGGTCGTCGAGGCAGCAGGCGACGTACCGGTGCTCGTCGACAACACCTTCGCTACACCCGTACTTCAGCGTCCGATCGAGCTCGGCGCAACGATCGTGCTGCACAGCGCGACCAAATACCTCGGTGGGCACGGCGACGTCATCGGAGGGGTCATCGCGACCAACCAAGACTGGGTCGAGCGCGTGCGGCGGGTTCGCGCTCTCACGGGTGCACTGCTGCACCCGCTCGCCGCCTACCTGCTGCATCGGGGTCTGCGCACCCTACCGGTGCGGGTGAAAGCCCAACAGGAGACGGCGCGGATGCTCGCCGAGCGGCTCGTCGGACATCCCGCGCTCTCGCGCGTCGCATACCCCGGCCTGCCCGGCCAGGACCCGCACGGCCTCATCGGCACCCAGGCGAGCGGACCGGGCGCGCTCATCGCGCTCGAACTCGCGGGCGGTTACGAGGCCGCCGTGCGATTCACGGAGGCGTGCCAGCTCATCACCCACGCCGTTTCGCTCGGGGGCGTGGACTCGCTCGTGCAGCATCCCGCATCACTGACCCACCGACCGGTCGAAGCGGCGGCCAAGCCGGGCGCCGGAATCGTGCGTCTGTCGATCGGCCTCGAGCACGTCGACGACCTGTGGGCCGACCTGAGCGCGGCGCTCGAGATCGCGAACTCCGCCCCCGCCGAGAACCTACTTCTTGCGGGCAGCGCGTAGCCGCGCGATCTCGTAGAGCGTCACGCTCGCGGCTATTCCGGCGTTGAGCGACTCGGTCGTCGAGCTGATGGGGATCGAGACGACCGCGTCGCAGTTCTCGGTGACAAGCCGCGAGAGCCCCTTGCCTTCGCTGCCGACGACGACGAGTACGGGTTCGGTCGCGAGCTGCAGGTCGGGCAACGACACGTCGCCCCCGCCATCGAGCCCGAGCACGAATACGCCCTTGTCCTTGAACGACTTGATCATCTGCGTGAGGTTCGTTGCCATCGCGACGGGCGTACGGGCGGCGGCGCCCGCCGACGTTTTCCACGCCGAGGCGGTCATACCCACCGCACGGCGCTGGGGAACGATCACGCCCTGCCCACCGAAGGCGGCGACCGAGCGGATGATGGCCCCGAGGTTGCGCGGATCTGTCACGCCGTCCAGCGCCACCAGCAGCGGCACCTGACCACGCGACTGCACTTTCTCGAGCAGCTCGAGGGGGTGCGCGTACTCATACGGGGGCACCTTGAGGGCGACTCCCTGGTGCACGGAATCGAAACCGGCGAGTCGGTCGAGCTCGGGACGCATGACCTCGAGCATCGGCACGTTGCGGCTCGTCGCAAGCTTGATGATCTCCTTGACGCGGTCGTCGTACTCGATGCGCGAGGCGACGTAGAGCGTCGAGGCGGGGATGCGTGCGCGCAGTGCCTCGAGCACGGAGTTGCGGCCCGTCACCATCTCGGAGTCGTCGGAGGACTTCGCCTTGCGAGGACGTTGCGGCGCAGCATCCTGGGTGGGCTTGTTTCTCTTGCCGCCCGCCGCCTCGAAACGCTCGGCAGCCGCCTTGCGCTTGCCCGCGGGATGGTACGGACGATCTTCCGCCTTCGGTGTCGGTTTACGCCCCTCGAGCGCCTGCCGGCCTTGCCCGCCGGAGCCGACCTGGGGACCCTTACGGGTCTTGCGCACGGCTCCCGCGCGGGGCTTATTGCCTGGGTTCTTCACGAGATGCTCCAATGTGTGCCGGTCGTGCCGTCTTCGACGGTAATGCCCGCGGCCGCGAGTTCGTCACGAATCCTGTCGGCGGCGGCGAAATCTTTCGCAGCACGGGCGGCGTTGCGGTCTGCGATGAGCGACTCTACGAGGCTCGCGAGCGCACGTTCAGCTTCGTCGGATGCGCCGCTCGACCACGCCGCCGAGAGCGGGTTGATCCCCAGCACCTCCGTCATCGCGAGCACCTGGCCGCGCGCCGTCGCGACGCCCTCCAGGTCGCCATTGTCGAGGGCTGCATTGCCGGCACGCACGGTGTCGTGCAACACGGCAAGAGCCTGCGGCACCGCGAGGTCGTCATCCATCGCCGCGGCGAATGCGTCCGGCACGACCTCGACACCCTGATGCGCGTATTGCACGAGGCGCCGACCCGCCCGCAGCATAAACGACTCGATGCGGTCGAGGGCAGCCTCCGCCTCCTCAAGAGCTCCGTCGTGATAGTCGATCGTCGAACGGTAGTGGGCAGCGCCAAGAAAGTAGCGCACCACCAGAGCGGGAGCCATGTCGAGGAACTCGGCCGCGAAGATCGAATTGCCCAGGGACTTCGACATCTTCTGCCCGTTAACGTTCACCAGGCCGTTGTGAACCCAGTAGGTCGCAAACGCGTCGCCCGCGGCCGCGGACTGCGCGAGCTCGTTTTCGTGGTGTGGAAAGCGCAGGTCGAGACCTCCGCCGTGGATGTCGAACGCGGCGCCGAGGTAGCGACGCGACATGGCGGAGCACTCGATGTGCCAGCCCGGACGACCCCCGCCCCAGGGGGACGGCCAGCTCGCCGACTCGGGCTCCGTGGGCTTGGCGCCCTTCCACAGGGCGAAGTCACGGGGGTCGCGCTTGCCCCGCGGGTCTGCGTCAGAGGCCGCCTCCATGTCGTCGGGCTTCTGACGCGTGAGCTCACCGTAGGTTGGCCACGAACCGGCGTCGAAATAGACATCACCGGCGGCTGCGTAAGCGTGCCCCTTCCCGATGAGGGTCTCGATGATTCGCTGCATCTCCCCCACGCTCGCCGTGGCGCGGGGCTCATAGGTGGGGGGAAGGATGCCGAGCCGCGAGTACCCGTCGGTGAACTCCAGCTCGAACCGGTACGCAAGTGCCCACCACTGCTCTGTCGAGCCCCCTGCCTCGGCCGAGGCGAGGATCTTGTCATCGATGTCAGTGACATTGCGCACGAGTGTCACGGTGAAGCCCCGATAGGTGAGCCATCGGCGCCACAGGTCGTAGACGAGCGCGGAGCGCAGATGCCCGATGTGCGGCGAAGACTGCACTGTGGGGCCACACACGTACATCCCGATCTCGCCCGCCTTGAGCGGAACGAGGTCGACGACGGCTTGTGCGCGGGAATCGTACAGACGAACGGTCACCGGTGAAGTTTACTGGCGGGTTTCGATACGCGCTCCGCGCTACTCAACCACCGCGGGTGACGAGGGCAGTCGCGACGACCGCGACGCCCTCCCCCTTACCGGTGAAACCGAGGCCGTCTGAGGTCGTCGCCGCGACGCTCACAGGAGCGCCGATGATGCCGGTGAGGTGCTGCTCCAGCTCCATGCGGCGATCGCCGAGGCGCGGTCCGTTGGCGATGAGCTGCACCGAGACGTTGCCAATCGTGAAGCCAGCACCTTCCACCAGTTCGACAGTGGCACGCAGAAAGACTTCGCCGTGTGCATCCTTGAATCGCGGATCCGACGTGCCGAAGCGCCCACCGATGTCGCCGAGACCCGCCGCCGACAGGAGCGCGTCACACATCGCGTGACTCATCGCGTCACCATCGGAGTGGCCGGAAAGGCCGACCTCGTCGGGCCAGTACAGGCCGCCGAGCCACATCGGCTCGGCCGGG
>OFDC01000096.1_pt1 | contig 100416 bp, 98 predicted proteins | sample 1520941 | NCBI WGS metagenome assembly OFDC01 (sample SAMEA94258168, study PRJEB24077) | hot springs metagenome | biome: Aquatic biome; feature: Water | place: India | collected 2012-12-06 | depth 5 m
GGCCCGCCGAGCCTGCGGTGCGGACTGTTCTTGCCGATGGGACGATCTATCACGAGGCGGGCGCGAGCGAGGCACAGGAACTCGCGGCCATGGCGTCCACTCTTATCGCCTATTTGCGGGCATTCGAAGGCGCGGGCGTCGGCCCTGGGGCCGCGCTGCCCCAGATCGCCATCCATCTTGCGGCGGATGCGGACATCTTCTCGACCGCGGCAAAGCTGCGGGCGGCGCGTCTCCTCGTTTCGCGCATCGCGGATGCCTGCGGTGCGGGTGCTGCTGCGGCCGAAGTGCGTCTCACGGCCATCACGTCGGAGCGGATGATGGCGCGCCGCGATCCCTGGACCAATATGCTGCGCACGACGGTCGCAACGGCTGGAGCGGCCTTCGGCGGCGCGGATGCCATCGTCACGCTGCCGTTCACGCACGCACTGGGAGAGGCGGACGTATTTGCGCGGCGCATCGCGCGCAACACGCAGATCGTGGCGCAGGAGGAAAGCGGCCTTGGCCGAGTGCTCGATCCGGTAGGCGGCTCCTGGTACGTCGAGAAGCTCACCGCCGACATCGCCCGCGAGGCGTGGGGGCTCGTACAGGAGATCGAGGGCGAAGGCGGTATCGTCAAGGCATTGAGGTCGGGCTTCGTGCAAGGGCGCATCGCAGCGGTCGTGGCGCAGCGGGCAAAGGCCATAGCGACGGTTCGGCAGGAGCTGACCGGCGTTTCCGCGTTTCCGTTGCTTGGTGACGACGGCGTCAAGGTTCAAGCCCGCAAGGCTGCCGCGCCGCTGGCCACCGCGGCCGAGATCGAGCCTTTGGCGCCGATACGCCTCGGGGCAGCGTTCGAGGCGCTTCGGGATGCGGCCGAGGCGGCTGCCCCGAAACCGCTCGTTTTCCTCGCCAGCCTGGGGACGCCCGCCGACCACACGGCACGTTCCACATGGGTTCGCAATCTGCTCGCGAGCGGCGGGATCGGCGTCACTGGTGGTGGCGACTATTCGACCGTCGAGGCGATGTCGGAGGCATTCGGCGCGTCGGGATGCAAAATCGCGGTGATCGCGTCGTCTGACGGCATTTACGGGCGCATGGCCGAGCCGGCGGCGCTCGCACTCAAGGCGATCGGGGCCGGACACGTCGCGATGGCGGGTCGGCCGGGAGAGGCAGAGGTGGGTTACCGGTCAGCCGGCGTCGATCGCTTCATATTTGCCGGTCAGGATGCCATCGTCACTTTGAGGGAACTGCAAGGACTGGCGGCGGGGCTATAGTCTCCGCGCCGCGCGGGCGAAACTCGCCGATGCCGTCAGTGGGCGACCAGCCGGGGTTATTGCGTCGGGCGCACTCGGTCGGGCTCGGCACGGTTGCTGTCGGGTACGGTGCGCGGATTTCAGGGATTGGGCGCAGTCGCTGGGCCTGCAAGACCGGCGGGCTCGGATTGTTGCGGCGGCTCGTCCAACGAACGGCGCGCGAAGAATGGAATGTAGCCGTAGCGGAGCAGCCGGCGCCGGGCCGATGCAATGTCCTCGAATTTGCTGAGGTACTCGACCGCCAGCACCGGGCGCTTGGCGCGCAGCGCCTTGTCGAGAAGGTTCTTACTCTTCGCGATCTCCGATGCCGGGTTCGACGCGCCATCCTTGCGGCTTGCTCCGCCGAAGAGGAGGTCCTCCTTGGCTATGGCGTCGATCGTTTTCACGTAGTCCGGGTACTGGAGGAGCTCTTCCGCGTTCTGGGGGACGATGACGAAGCCCGGGCGCTTCCCGCGCGCGTAGGCAGCCAGCTTCTTCACGAAGTCGACCATTTCCCGCTCCGCGCTCGGCCGGCCTTTCTGCCAGTCATCGTTCGCGTCGATCTTATCCAGGTAGACGCCATCGAAACCGGCAGCGATGATCTTGTCGAGATAACTGTCGGGCCCTCCGAACACGATCGATTGCCACTGCGTGTCCCAGTAGCGGACGAGATAATTTCCTCGCCATTCGGGGTTCTCGTCGCTCAGCCAAGATGGAGCGGCGGCCGTGAGGCGCGTCAACGGTGCGCCTTTTTCAGGCACACCGATGCTGACGCCATCGGGCGCGCCAGCGAATCCGGGGCGGTGCCGCATGCTGGACGCAGCCTTGCGGTCCGGCTTCTCCGACCAATCCGACTTCCAATAATACCGATAGTCCTCGGCTTCGCCGATGCTCAGGTAGGCAAGAATGATGCGGTCGGGCTGGCCGGTGCGCGAGCGCAACCGTGCGACGTCCTCGCGCGATAGCGCCGTGCGATCCGTGCCGTCCCTCGAGTAATCGACGACGAGGATGTCGAAGCCGTCCTTGGCAATCAGCAAGGGGGATACATTCTGGAGCTGGTAGCCCCAGCTATCGACCTTGCTCAGCTTGGTGGGCGGATTTTCCCGGCGTTGGGCGTAAGCGCCGGTCGTCATCGCCAGGCAGCCCGACATCAGCGAGGCGGCCGCAATCACGGCCCATGGGGTTGGAGCCGGCTTGAAAGTGAGGTTCATTCCAGGCCACTACTCCGTGATTTCAGGCCGCCTCTGTCGCAACCTTGGTTACGAGTTCGCCGGCGACACCTTTGGCGATGAGGGTGCGTGTGCCCTCGATGCCGTACATCTCGATGAACGAGCCGAAACGTGGTCCGCGGCTCTCGCCGAACAGCACTTCGTAGATCGCCTGGAACCATGCGTTCGAAACGCCAGGGCGCTCCGGCGTAGCGCCCTTGGCGTTGAAGTCCTGGTAGCGCGGGATCGCGCGGCCCACGTCATACACGATCGCCTGCAGCTCTTCCGCCTTGGCGCCGGGGGGGGCCTTCGTCAGCGCTTCCGATAGGGCGGCGAGGGCTGCGCGCTCGACGTCGTCGGGGGCGCGGTAGACCTTTTTCTTCTGCTGGCGGTCATTGAAGTAACGGATCGCGTAGCCGGCCAGCTGGTCGAGGACCGGGTGCGTCTCGGGCGTCGCGTCGGGGGCGACGCGGCGCATGAAGCCCCACATGGTCGATTTGTCGGACGCGTTTGACGCCGAGACGAGGTTCAGGAGCAATGCGAACGAAACCGGCAGGCTGACCGACGGCGGGGAGCCGCCGTGGATGTGCCACACGGGATTGTCGAGCCGTTCCTTTCCCTGCTGGCGACCGAAGGCTTCGATGAACTTGAAATATTCGTCGACTTTCTGCGGGATTACGTCGAAGTGGAGCCGCTTGGCGGTCTTTGGCTTCTCGAACATATAGAGCGCGAGGCTTTCAGGCGTGCCGTACGTCAGCCATTCATCGACCTCTAGTCCGTTGCCCTTCGACTTCGATATCTTCGCGCCTTCCTCGTCCAGGAACAGCTCGTAGTTGAAGCCTTCGGGCGGGGTTCCGCCGAGTGCGCGACAGATCTTTGATGAGAGCTGGACGCTGTCGATCAGATCTTTGCCCGCCATCTCGTAGTCGACGCCCAGTGCGGTCCAGCGCATCGCCCAGTCCGCCTTCCACTGGCACTTCACCGCGCCCCCCGTCACGGTGGTCTCGACCTTCTCGGACGTTTCGGGGTCGATGTAGACGATGGTGCCCTTCTTCGGGTTGCGATCAACCATCGGGACCTGCAACACGCGCCCCGTGCGCGGACAGACGGGCAGGAATGGGGAGTATGTCGCGCGACGATCGGGACCGAGCGTTGGCAGGATGATCTCCATGACCTTGTCGTAGACCTCCAGCATGCGCAGGAGCGTCTCGTCGAAACGGCCCGAGGCGTAACATTCGGTCGCGGAATAGAATTCGTACTCGAAGCCGAAGCGGTCGAGGAAGGTGCGCAGCATCGCGTTGTTGTGGTGGGCGAAACTCTCGAACTTGCCGAACGGATCGGGCACGCGGGTCAACGGGCGGTCGATATATGCCGCCAGCTTCTCCTGGTTGGGAACGTTCAAAGGAACCTTGCGCAGGCCGTCCATGTCGTCAGAGAAACAGACGAGGCGCGTCGGCACCTTGCCTTCCGTCAGGGCCTCGAACGCCTGGCGCACCATCGTGGTGCGGGCGACCTCACCGAAAGTGCCGATGTGCGGCAGGCCCGACGGACCATAGCCGGTCTCGAACAGCACCGGGGTTTCCGGCGATCGCTTCAACTTGGCGAGCCGGGCCTGGAGGCGGCGGGCTTCCTCGAACGGCCAGGAGCGGGCTTCGCCGAGTGCAGGCGAGAGGGCGGGGTCGACGTTAACGGACATGGGCGCGATATCTCTTCGTGGCTTTCTCTTCGCGGCGCGCGGAGGTGGCTCCAGAGCGGCGATGTGACGGCCGTCTATAGCGTATCAGGGAAGCGCCGCCACCGCCCTGGCCCATTTTCCCGGTGTGTCGATCGTTACCCAGAGGCGTTCGTTACTCAGGCGCGGTCGAAGCTGAACGCAACATCTTGCATCGTGGCGAGGTTATGGCAAACCTACACCACCCAATCAGTGAGGAGACTTGAAGCATGCACGTCGATACATCCAAAGGCCACCCCGATATGGACTACCGGGAGCATGTCGCGACCTACAAGGGATTCCTGCGCTTCACGCAGATCGGAATCGTCGCGATGGTTCTGCTGCTGGCCGGGATGTTCGTGTTCCTCGTCTGATCATACGACCAACGATCTTGTACCATCTGGCTGGATGCAATCGGGCGATGCGTGTGTCTATTTGATCGCGCGGCCGATGTATCCGGCCAGTTCATAGTCCTAGCCCATATTCCACGGCACCCGGTGGCGACAGGTCGCCGGCTTCATGCAGAAGGCAGACCTCCATGGTTACTATCGCGGTTACCGCGGAGCCGGGCGACGAGCCCCGGTTCGCCGCCTCTCCTGAAACCGTGAAAAAACTCGCCGGGCTCGGGTGCACCGTGAAGATCGCATCGGGGGCGGGGAGCCGCTCGCGATTTTCCGATGCCCAGCTTGCCGCGCAGGGTGCGACGATCGTGCCTACGGCGGCTGAAGCGCTGGCCGGCGCCGATATTCTTCTCAAAGTTCGCCGTCCTGACGCCGCCGAGATTGCGCAGCTCAAGCCGGGCGCGATCGTCGCCGCCATTGTCGATCCCTATGGCGACCGCGGGGCGCTGGAAGCGCTCGCTGCGACGAAGGCGTCGATCTTCGCCATGGAATTGATGCCTCGTATCACCCGCGCCCAGTCGATGGACGTGCTGTCGAGCCAGGCAAACCTGGCCGGATACAAGGCGGTCGTCGACGCGGCCGCGATGTTCGAGCAGGCGATGCCGATGATGATGACAGCGGCCGGCACCGTTCCTGCCGCGAAGTGCTTCGTGATGGGTGCCGGTGTCGCCGGCCTCCAGGCGATCGCCACTGCGCGCCGCCTTGGCGCGCAGGTGTCCGCCACCGACGTGCGGCCAGCGGCGAAGGAGCAGGTCGCATCACTCGGCGCGAAGTTCGTCGCGGTCGAGGACGACGAGTTCAAGCAGGCGCAGACGGCGGCCGGCTACGCGAAGCCGATGTCGGCCGAGTATCAAAAGAAACAGGCTGAACTCGTCGCCGCGCACATCAAGAACCAGGACATCGTCATCACGACCGCGCTGATCCCCGGGCGGCCGGCCCCGAGACTCATCACGAAAGAGATGGTCGAGGGCATGAAGGCGGGTGCGGTGATCATCGATCTCGCCGCGGAGCGCGGCGGGAACTGCGAGCTGACGAAGCCCGGCGAGATCGTCGATCATAATGGCGTGCGCATCTCGGGGCTCTTGAATCTGGCGGGTATGATCCCCGTCAACGCGTCGAGCCTCTACGCCAAGAACCTCTATGCTTTCCTCGAGCTTCTCATCGACAAGAAGGAGAAGGCTCTCAATGTCAATTGGGACGACGAGATCGTGAAGGGCACGCTGCTCGCCAAAGATGGCGTGCTGGTGCATGCGATCTTTGCGCCGGCAAAGGCCGCCTGATCCAATCCTCAAGAACAGCGCCATTGCGCACGGAGACCCTGACCATGCTGCGCGCCACACTTGCCCTGCTCATCTGCCTCGTCGCACTTCCGGCCTACGCGGCCGAAGGCGTCGGCGGGGCTGTAGACCCGGCCATCTACCGGCTCATGGTTTTCGCGATGGCAATTTTCGTCGGCTACTACGTGGTCTGGAGCGTGACGCCGGCGCTGCACACCCCGCTGATGTCGGTCACGAACGCGATCTCGTCGGTGATCGTCGTCGGTGCGCTGCTCGCGTGCGGCGTGTCGGCCTTCAAGGACGGCAGCACGGTGGCCAAGATCTTCGGCTTCCTCGCCCTCATCATGGCGTCGATCAACATCTTCGGCGGCTTCCTCGTCACGAGCCGAATGCTCGCGATGTACAAGAAGAAGGACGCGCCGGCGAAGAAGTGACGCCGGTTCCAAAGCAAATCGCCCCGACATCTCAAGTCTGTCCCTGAGCCCGATCGAAAGCCAGCCATGACGCTTACCGCCAACACCGCCGCGCTGCTCTATCTTGCCTCGGGCATTTTGTTCATCCTCGCGTTGCGCGGTCTTTCGAGCCCGTCGACCTCACGACAGGGCAACTTCTACGGCATGCTTGGCATGGCGATCGCCATGATCACGACGCTGACGCAGCTCGCGGCGCCGGAAGACACGCTGACGTGGATGCTTATCGTCGGCGGCGTTGGTATCGGCGCGAGCATCGGCGCGTATACGGCGCGCACGATCCCGATGACGATGATGCCGGAACTCGTCGCGGCATTTCACTCGCTCGTTGGGCTTGCCGCGGTGTTCGTGGCCGCCAGCGCGCTTTATGCTCCCGAAGCTTTCGGAATTGGCGCGCCGGGCAAAATCGCACCCATGGCGCTGCTCGAGATGGCGCTCGGCGTGGCGATCGGCTCCCTGACATTCACCGGCTCGGTGATCGCGTTCGCCAAGCTCTCGGGCCGCATGTCGGGCAAGCCGATCATTCTACCGATGCGGCATGCGCTCAATCTCGCGCTCGGTGCGCTCATCATTTATCTCGTCTACTCCTTCTGCCTGTCTGGCGGCTCGTCGCTGCTGTTCTGGGCCATCACACTGCTGTCGCTGCTGCTCGGCGTGCTACTCATCATACCGATCGGCGGAGCGGACATGCCGGTCGTCGTGTCGATGCTCAACTCGTACTCGGGCTGGGCGGCCGCAGGCATCGGATTCACGCTTGGAAACATCGCGCTCATCATCACGGGCGCACTGGTCGGGTCGTCGGGCGCGATCCTCTCCTACATCATGTGCAAGGGCATGAACCGCGCGTTCCTGGCGGTGATTGCCGGCGGGTTTGGCGGAGAAACGGCCGGACCTGCGGGTGGAGCCGAGCAAAAGCCGGTCAAGCTCGGCTCGGCCGAGGATGCCGCTTACGTCATGAAGAACGCTTCGAAGGTCATCATCGTGCCGGGGTATGGCATGGCCGTTGCCCAGGCCCAGCATGCGCTGAGGGAGATGGCCGATACGCTCAAGAAGAATGGCATCGAGGTGAAGTATGCGATTCATCCGGTTGCGGGCCGCATGCCGGGCCACATGAACGTGCTGCTCGCCGAGGCGAACGTGCCTTACGATGAGGTGTTCGAGCTCGAGGACATCAACTCCGAATTTTCGCAGACCGATGTCGTCTACGTGATCGGCGCAAATGACGTGACCAACCCGGCCGCCGAGGACGACAAGACCTCGCCAATCTATGGCATGCCGGTGCTTCAGGTCTGGAAGTCGGCCACTGTGCTGTTCAACAAGCGCTCGCTGTCGTCTGGATATGCGGGCATCGACAACCCGCTTTTCTATCGCGACAACACGGTCATGGTGCTCGGCGACGCCAAGAAGATGACCGAGGAGATCGTGAAGAGCATGGCGCACGCCTGAGCGTGTGATCGGGCATCGACGGCGCTTACCGGCGCGGCGGAGTACCCAAACGCGCGGCATCGTCGTATTGGTGTCCAAAGGCACCCTTAGTGGATGGTGATGTCATGGGATTGAAACGCGCTTTCGTTGCCGTGCTGATGGTGGTTGCGGTCAGCGGTGCCGTACTGCCTTCGCGCGCCGAAGCCGGGCTTGCTGAGGCGGCCGAACTCGAGGCGGCGCGCGCGAATGCACGTGCGGGTGGACCGCTCAACGAACGCGACCGGTATCTGCTGGAGCGCCATGGTTGCCTCAGCGGCACGAATAGCGCTTTCTGCCGCTCGCTCGAAGGTCGCAAGCCCGCAAAACTCAAGCGAAAAAAACCTCGCCGTCACGATTGATCCGTTCTGCCAGGCGCGAGCGGCTAGAGGATCGCACGCCTCACCGCGCGCATGGTGCAATCGGCGGCAAGGGTGCCGAGAACCGATAGTGTCAGGTCCGTCACTGGCGTCGCGGACGGGGCCGTCGAGCAGGCGAAGATCGTGTCGCCATCGAACATGGAGTGGATGGGCCGGATCGAACGCGCGAGTCCGTCGTGAGCCATCATCGCGAGCCGCTGGCACTGGGATTTCGTGAGAGGTGCGTCGGTTGCAACGATGCCGATCGTTGTGCTCGTGCCGGCGATCGGGAGCTTCGGCAACGGCACAGGACCGGATGGCGGCTCGCCTTCATAAACCTCGCCGAAACTGTTGACCACGATGAGCGCGCCGACCACCCAGTCTTGCGTGCGGGCCGATGCCGTGCCGACGCCGCCCGGGCGCGATCCGGCCATTGCTCCGCGGCCCGCGCCGACCCGCCCTGATACGTCTCCGGCGGTGCCGGCCGCCTGGCACGCCGCGATCCCCAATTGCCGATAAGGAGGGTCGGAGCCCCACGATTTCTCACCACCGTTGGCGAGGTCGTAGATCACCGCGGACGGCACCACCGGGACGGTCAGCGCCAAGTGCAGTCCGATCCCGCGCCCGGCCAGCCAGCAAGTGGCGCCGTCGGCGGCGGCGAGCCCGAATACGGAGCCACCCGAAAGCACGAAGCCGTGCACGCGTTCTATCAAGCAAGATGGGCGAAGCGCGTCGGTGTCACGGGTTCCCGGTGCGCCGCCGCGCACATCGACCCCTGCTACAGCCGGCCGCGTGGGGAGAACGACCGTCGTGCCCGTCGATGCGTGCTCGATGCTTGCGTGGCCTACGGTCAGGCCAGGAACGTCCGTGAACCGGTCGGCTCCGCGCATGGCCCCTGTACTCGATTGGATGTCGACTGTTGCCTGCCACCGTAGCCAGATTCAGGGTGATTCACAGCCTTGAAGATTGGCGATTGGGTGGTGGATTTTGATCTTCGCCCGCGCCGAGCCGTGCCAACATGAGGTTGCGATCTTTTCATGTGCGGAGATCGTTTCAGGCGATAACCTCTCCGTCCAGTCCGCACGAGGCCGCCCCATGTCGAGGTCTGCAGCTCTGCTTTCGGTGCCACCGGCAGCCGGCAAGTTCCTTGCTCTCGCCGGTGCTTTCTGCGCGGCCGCGGTGCTGTCGCGTGTCCCTGCCCGCGCCCAGACGATCGACGCGCCAATCGCGAGCATCGGAGTGCCGCCGGTCGCGGGAGTGGGGCGTCGGGATCCGGGTTGCCGCGACTTCAAGCGCAGACCGGTGCGGCTGATCGAGGTGAAGGCGCTTGGCGACGCCGGGCGGGCGGAGTACATCGGCAGTGGTCCGGTGATCAAGGTTGACCCGGAGATCATGCAGCGACTTCCCGAAGGATTGCAGCTGTTCTTCGAACTGCACGAATGCGCGCATCATGCACTCGGGCACCTGTTCGCTCCGACGCTCGACAGCGAGAAGGAAGCAGACTGCTGGGCGATCAAGGAAGGGGTGCGCCGGAAGGTTTTCACGCCATCGGATATCGCACAGTGGCGGCCGCACTTCGAGAACAGCCGTGGCTCGGTGACCCACCTGCCAGGGCCCCAGAGAGTGGCATTCCTTGCTAACTGCGTGGAGGAGTGATGCCGACACCGGTCGCGTGCTTGCTTCCGGCCGATCTCAAGACTCGCTTCGGCGCACTTGGGGTCGCGATCGTCGAGCACGCCCTGTCGAGTGCCGACCTGCAACGGATGGAGCGCTCATTTCCCGTTGCTCAGCCGTTCCCGGCTGAAACAGTCTCCCAAGGATTTGCCGGGTTTGCGCCAGCGGATATGTCATGGTTTGGCCGTCACGAGGTCCTCGGTGAACTGGCGGCGATGCTCGGCGGCGGGCCGATGCGGCTCGTGCGTGCGATAGCGCACGGCAATTCACCGGAGGCGAACTGGTTGGTGCCTTGGCATCAGGACCAGGCCGAGGACGCGGGGCAGCGTCCCATCGAAGTTCTGCGCCGGATGGTGACACTCAGAGTTCATCTCGACGACTGTGGGGAAGATGGCGGCCCGCTCGAGGTCCTGCCCGGTTCGCATGAAGTGGGGCGGCTGGACCGGGCCGGTATGGCGGGGCTCGCGCTCGAAGTCGCGCCGCTTCTGTGTCTTGCGGTGCGCGGCGATATTCTCGCCATGCGTCCGCTTCTCGTGCGCCGTTCGCAGCGTGCGCGGGTTCCGACGGCCCGGCGCGCGATCGATCTCGAGTTCGCGTCGGCCTTCGCGCTCGTGGCTTGAGGCACGTCGGCGCCGCTCACAGTGCGACCGGCAATCCCTTTGAGGCGATGGCGTCATGGTCGCGGAAATCGGGTAGTCCAAAGCGCGAGAATTCGTCATCGGCGGGGTGGGCGTAGTTTGCCTCGACGCCGAGCATGCGAAGCGCGCCGTTGATCGGCAACAGTTTCGGTGCGCGCCGTTCGCCACTGTGGGCCAGCGCCGGTCGCATCGCGAGTTGGCCGTCGATCCAAACCGCAGCCGACTGCCAGCCCTGGCCGCCGAAATACTCTGTTTCTAGGTAGGCGAGTGCGGAGCCGACCGAGGCGTGTGCGGCGAAGGCCAAATCAGTTGTGGTCAAACGAGGTGGAGCGGTATCGGGGTGTGTCGGTGAATCGAGCCATTCTCCGGTGCCGTTGCGGGCATGGAGACGATCCAGAACGTTATCCTCGACGGGAAGCACGAATGCCGGGGCCTCGCGCGTTAATGCGTAGATCCGCGTATTGGGCACCGCTTCGAGGAACGGGCGCAAGGCCAGGCGGGGGCCGGCAAACAGTCTCACGCTATGCGACATCGTGGGTTCTCGAGGCGAACGGGAGGACGGCGGCAGCCGGTGCGCCTGCCGTGGACGATGGTGGAGGGGGTTTCACCAGGGAATCGGCTTGCGGTCGCGGAAGAAGCCGCTGCTCGGGCCGCTTGATGGCAAGGTCGCGAGCCAGACGGCGGTGTCGGCTCCCTCGATCACGGATCTCTTCGCATCGGGGCCGCCCATGTCGGTGCGTACCCAGCCGGGGCACATGCTGTTGACCTTTATGTCACCCTCGCCAAGCTCGGCGGCGGTGGTCCGGGTCAGGGCATTGAGGGCGGTCTTCGACAGGCGGTAGGCTGGCCAACCGGCCCCCATCTCTGACAGCTGCCCGAGCCCGGACGAGATGTTCACGATGCGGCCGTAGGCCTGCTCGCGCATCATCGGCAGGACGGCCTTGATCATGCGCGCGGGTCCGAGGACGTTGGTTTCGAACGTCTTGGCGAAGACGTCGTCGTCGATCGCTGCGACCCGGGCGGAGGGGCCGTCGATCAGAATTCCAGCGTTGTTGACAAGGATGTCGATCCGGCCGAACGGTCCCATCGCCTGGGCGACTGCGGCGCGGACGCTTGCTTCGTCGGTCACGTCGAGGGCAACGACGGGCGTGACGAGCCCTTCACGCTCGAGCGGCTCGGCGGCCGCCAACCCCTTCTCGAGGCTGCGGGACCCGATGACGGCGATGATACCCAGGCGCGCCAACTGGCGGACGATTTCCTGTCCGATGCCACGATTGGCACCGGTTACAAGCGCTACTCGCGTCTCGGCCATTGGATCCCTCCCGTCAGGTTTTTCCCGAGAAGATGCAGAACGCGCCGGCCGCGATCAAGGCAAACCCGGCCAAATGGCGCCAAGTGATCGCCTCGCCCAGATACACGACCGAGAAAAGCGCAAATACGGAGAGGGTTATGACCTCCTGCATCGTCTTCAGCTCCACGGCCGAGTAGACCGAGTGGCCCCATCTGTTGGCGGGTACGGCGAAACAATATTCGACGAGCGCGATGCCCCAGGAGGCAATGATGACAATGATGAGTGGACTGTCCTTGAACCTCAAGTGCCCATACCACGCCAGGGTCATGAAGACGTTCGACACGAGGAGCAGGACTATTGGTGTCAGGTAGGCGGTCATTCGTTCGTGCCTCTGAGCAAACGAAAAGCGGGCGCCCTGGTTGGGGCGCCCGCTCTGTAGCAGACGAGACCGAGAATGCGCGCCTCAGTTCTTCTTGGCGGGCTCGACGGCCTTGGTGGCCTTCTTGGCGTCCTTCATGCACTTGTCGCGGAACTTCTTACGCTCCGAGCCGTGCAGGTTCTTGGCGTCCGCGTCGGCAGAGCACTTGAGCGATTCGGGAGTGCGCTCCTTCTTGGCCGTGGTGGTGGCGGCAGCAGCGGGAGCAGCAGGCTTGGCAGCCGGTGCTGTTGTCGCGGCCGGCGGCGTCTGCGCCATAGCCGAGGTCGATGCCAGGGCGAATGCGATTGCGGCGATGGTCGATATGAACTTCATGGGACATCCCTTTCGTGGAGCGCGCTGTGATACACCGACGGGCTTCTTAGCCGAGATTCGGCCAAACTGTACTTCAGTGAACGGAAAGAGTGTTGTTATGACGACCGAAGTAGCACCGGAGTTCTCATTCCGGGTGCTTGCGACAGATGGCATGGCCCGCCGCGGCGAAATTGTGACACCGCGCGGCGTTATCCGGACGCCAGCGTTCATGCCGGTGGGAACTGTCGGCACAGTCAAAGCGCTCTATCCCGAGCAGGTGCGACAGGCGGGCGCCGACATCATTCTGGGCAACACCTACCACCTCATGTTGCGGCCGGGGGCTGAGCGAATGGCGCGACTCGGGGGACTTCACGAGTTCATGCGCTGGGATGGGCCTATACTCACGGACTCGGGCGGGTTTCAGGTGATGAGCCTTTCGGGGCTGCGCAAGCTGACGGAGGATGGCGTATCCTTCCAGTCGCACATCGACGGTTCGCGCCATCTGCTGACGCCGGAGCGGTCGATCGAGATTCAATGCCTGCTCGGGGCGGACATCCAGATGCAGCTCGACGAATGCATCGAGCTTCCAGCCGAGAGACGCGAGATCGAACGGGCAATGGAACTTTCGATCCGCTGGGCGGACCGCAGCAAGCGCGCGTTTGAGAAATACGGAAAGCCCGGTCAGGCGCTGTTCGCCATCGTCCAGGGGGGGACGGACGCGGCTCTGCGCCGCCGTTCGGCCGAGGCCCTGGTCGGGATTGACTTTCCCGGATACGCGGTCGGCGGGCTTGCCGTGGGCGAAGGCCACGATGCGATGGTCTCAACGTTGGCGGAGACGACACCGCATTTGCCGGTCAACAAGCCGCGCTATCTGATGGGGGTTGGTACGCCGCTCGACCTCATCGAGGCAGTGGCGCGCGGGATCGACATGTTCGACTGCGTCATGCCGACCCGCAACGGGCGCCATGGGACGGCTTTCACGTGGCAGGGACGCCTCAACTTGCGCAAGGCGCAATTCGCCGAGGACCTGTCGCCAATCGACGCCCTGAGCACATGCCCGGCGGCGCGCGACTACACACGGGCCTACGTGCATCATCTCATTCGAAGCGAGGAATATCTCGGGGCTATGATCCTTACCTGGATCAACACGACCTTCTACCAGGAACTGATGGCGGCGATGCGCGCGGCGATCGCCGAGGGGCGGTTCGAGGACTGGAGGGCGGAAACCAAGGCCCGGCTCGGGTATGCCGGCGCTTGACGACCGGCTCGCGGATCAGAACGATCCCTGGAACGCGAGCTTGCCATGCTCCTGACGACGGGTGCCGGGCGGCTTCGGCTCGGCGCAGGCAAAGTAGAGATGCGCGATCGAGGATGCGACCAAGACGATGGTCAGAAGGTCGACAACGTCGGCAGGGCGCGAACGCATAGCCGACAAGGCCAGGATGGCCATCGCGAGGCCGATGCCCAGATGGCGCATCGTGCGCTGGCCTTCCTGAGCGCCGATGGCGCGCACGGCGTAATCACGGGCCATGCTGTGGCTCCAGCCGCGGTCGGCGTCGCGCTGGTAGCGCTGGACCATCGGCCAGAGGGCGCGAATGGTGATCGTTCCGAAGATGATCATGAGCGCCGCGACGAGCGGGGAGCGCAACATGACCATCGCGATGATCGACCCGCCGGTCGAGACGACCGTCGCCATTGCGATGTGGGACAGGATCGACGGCATCGTCATGCCGTGCTCCTCCTGGAGCCAGGTGGCGCAGCGGTTGGTTTGCTCGACCAGGAACGCGTCCAGTTTCCACAACATGAGAGTGCCCGTCTGGTGTCCGTAAGGGTTTCTTTAACCATAGGCACGCGCATGCGGCGGGGCAATGTCTGCTGCGTATTAGTTTGTTGTCAGGGTTAACCTCCGCCGACCTGCAACCTGGCCCGCTGAACGCGCTCGCGGTGGACGAGATAGACGCCGGACGCGATCACGATCGATGCTCCCGCAAGCGTCCAGGCGTCGGGGTAATCGCCGAAGACGGCGTAGCCGGCGGCCACCATCGTCAAGAGCTGCGCGTAGATGAAGGGCGAGACCGTCGAGGCCGGCGCGAGGGTGTAGGCGTAGATGAAGAGCCAGTGCCCCAGTCCGCCCAGGACGCCGAGGGCGGCCAGCATCATCCAGGTCGTGGCGTCGGGTGGCGTGATCCACGTCGAGAAGGCTTGCGGCGCCACCAGCACGGTGCCTGCGATCATCGAGAAGAACAACGTAACGATCGGCGGGTCCACCGGCGCCAAGTGGCGGGTCAGGATCATGAAGAACGCGTAGGCCAGCATGCCGATGAAGGAGATTACGACGGCGGTCGGGACGCCGTTGGTGTCGGGATGCATTGCGATCACCACGCCGCCGAAGCCGACGACGATGGCGGTTGCGCGGCGCCAACCGACCCACTCGCCAAGCAGGGGGCCCGCGAGCGCCGCCACGACGAGCGGGGCCATGAACGTAATGGTCACTGTCTGGTCGAGGCGCAGGGTTTGCAGCGCGACGAAGTTGCAGGCGGTCGTCGTGACCATAAGAATCGAGCGGACCATCTGCAGCGCGGGGCGGCGGGTCGCTACAAGCTCGTGTACGCGGGAGGGGCCGCAGATGATCGCGTAGAGGATCAGAATGTAGACGGTCTGGCCCAGGAAGCGCAGCCAGACCACCTCCGCGACGGGTATCCCAAGGCGGGTTGCGAGCAGCTTTGCGCAGGTGTCGAGGGCTGTGAACAGCGCAACCGCGACGACGATCAAACCGATCGCGAACAATGTCCGTCGGCTTGTTTCGGGCGCTTGGGAAGACGGCTCTATGCGTGCCATTCGAGACGGCAACTCCTGCGGTTGTCCACTTTGTCGAGGCGCGGAATGACGCCAGCCAGGCTGGCGACAGTCAATCGACTGATTCCGGCGGGCCGGGTGCAGCCGCCTTCAGGACAGGTCACATGACATGAGACGCCGGTTGCGCCCAGGGGGAGCCGAGCGGGGCTGTCATGACCGGAGCGCAGGCGCGCAGTCTAGGTTGTCGGAAATTGCTATTATTTTCAATTTGGTGTTGGCTTTTTGATCCTGGGCCCTCGGCTTGGGATCGGCGTGTCGTGCTCCTGTGTGCGCCACATTGCCCGAATGACTGGACTTAGACGGCTTGCGCCCCTAAACAGGGCCGCTCGGGGCCCGTAGCTCAGCGGTAGAGCGGCTGACTTTTAATCAGTAGGTCGATGGTTCGATCCCATCCGGGCTCACCAATTTCAATCCAGTCACGAGATGGCGGCCGGTCGCGCCCCTGGACGTCTCCGGGCGCTGACCCGCCGTTTCCGGATTGTCTCCTGCACCGCAATTCATCGATTTCGCGGCGTTGGCATATGGGGCGAAGCAAGTGCCTTGCCGCCAACGGCGAGGCCGATTAATGTCGGCGGCTTACGTCAAGTTTAATCACGGGCAGGCAATCGCGCTGCCATTGCAGAATTCTTGCGGCGGTGACCGCAAGTCGAGTGTGAAGGAAAGAGTCAGGTCATGCGGCTTACGAAGACGACTGGACACGCCATACGAATTCTAATCGACTGCGCGGGTTCTGAAAGCGAGCGCGTCAAAGTCGCGAGCATCGCCAGCCGGCTCGGGATCAGCCAGCTCAACGCCTTCAAGATCGTCCACATTCTCGCCAAGTCGGGGTTCCTCGACGCGATGAGAGGGCGGAACGGGGGCGTGAAGCTCGCCATGTCGCCCCATCTCATCCGGATCGGCGCCATCGTTCGCGAGATCGAGGCGACGGATGTCGGCGTCGCGGGGGCCAACGGGGCCAAGCGGCGCGAGAAGGCGCCGATCAACGCTATCTTCGACGACGCACTCGAGGCCTTTATCGGGGTCCTCGACCGCCACACGCTGGCCGACATGGCGCCGGTCGTCAAACGCGGCAAGAAGCGGGGGGTGGTTGCCGCACCGGCTAAGTCGAGCGGATCGAAGCCGATCGTTCTAAAGGCTGCGAAGGACGCACGTGGGAAAGCGGGCAAGAGTGGCAAGCCGGTGAAGAAAGTCCAGCCGCAGCGTCGCGGACCACAGAGGACGCGCGCCAGATCCTGACAATGGCCTAGGTGTGGCTGGTGCGCGGCGCCCAGGCAACGGGCGGCGTTGTTCTCGCTTGCGGGATTACTCCAGGGGACGCCTTGATTTTGGGGCCTTCGCACCGCATGATCGCACCGGTCTCGGCTACGCAGGCGGGTTGGAACTGAGCGTCGATGAGCAGCATGAAAACCGGCTTCCTCGCGGGATTGACGCGAACCGATGGTCCGCGCCGCGATACCTTGCGCCGCGAAATTGCGCGTGACCGCGCGCGCCTGCAGGCGCCCACAACTCGTCCCAAGCTCGTGCTGGCCAGCGCGAGCCCGCGGCGGGTGGCGCTGTTGGCGCAGATCGGGTTCGAACCGGATGCGTTCCGGCCGGCCTCGATCGACGAGACGCCGACAAAAGGCGAGATGCCGCGGGCCCTGGTGACGCGACTGGCGCGTTCGAAGGCGGAGGCGGCCAGGGATCAGATTGCCAACGACCGCGATATCGCAGACGCCCACATTCTCGCAGCCGATACTGTCGTTGCGGTGGGGCGGCGCATTCTCGGCAAACCCGAGCATGTCGAGCAGGCGGCCGAATGCCTGCAATACCTCTCGGGCCGTGCACATCGCGTGCTCACGGGGGTCTGCCTGATGCTTCCGGACGATCGAACGCGGGTGCGGATCGTCGAGACGCGGGTGCGCTTCAAGCATCTCACAAAACCTGAGATCGAAGCCTACATCGCCTCTCGCGAATGGCGGGGCAAGGCCGGAGGCTATGCGATCCAGGGCCTCGCCGGATCGTTCGTTCAGAAGATCGTCGGCTCATATACCAACGTGGTCGGCCTACCGCTCACGGAGGTAACCGGGATGCTGCTTGCTGAAGGGTTCCCGGTTCATTTTAACTGGTTGAACGCTGGTCAGATCGATCCAAATTGAGTAGGATCAGCTAAACTCCTGCTGTGAGCCGTTCTCGTAACATCGGATAATCATCAGTTTGATGAGCATGCCAGGGATGAGGGCCAGCGATCGTGCTGCCCCACGTGCGGTAAGCCGACGCGCAAGGAGGCACGGCCCTTCTGTTCCATTCACTGCAAGCAAATCGATCTCGGCCGATGGTTGACGGGAGCGTACGTCATTTCCGGCGGCCGTACAGACGAAGAGGCCGAGACAGTCCGCGACGACGGCGATCAGGGTGAAATCTAAGTGGATTTCTCATGCGGCGCGATGAAACGAGCATGCCCTTGTAATCCATCATAGGATGTTTCAGAAATCTTGCTCTGGAGCCTGATATGTCGATCATGAGCCGCGTACAGTCAGCCACATCCCAGGGTTCCAGTTCCATCTCGTGCGAGAATTGCTCGGTTCGGCACAAGGCCGTTTGCGCCGCCATGTCGCGTGACGAGATCGAACGTCTCAACTCAATCGCGCACTTCAAGACATTTCCACCCGGCCAACTGGTGCTGAGCGACAGCGAAGCGACCGACTCGTTCGGGACCATCGTGTCCGGTGTCATCAAGCTCTCGAAGTCGCTGGCAGACGGCAGGCGACAGATCGTCGGGCTGCTTTTTCCGTCCGATTTTCTCGGCCGCCCCATGCGGCGAACCAGCCCCTATGACGCAATCACGGTGACGGAAGTCAAACTGTGCGCGTTTCCTCGCTCACGGTTCGAGGCGCTCATCAAAGACGTTCCTGCGCTTGAACATCACATGCTCTCGCATGCGCTCGACGAACTCGACGCCGCGCAGGAGTGGCTGCTGCTTCTCGGGCGCAAGACGGCGGCGGAGAAGGTCGCCAGCCTTCTGTTGCTCATGGCGCGCCGCATGGCTGTCGTGGGCTGCGCCAATCACAATGGCATACAGGGCGTGACGTTCGATCTGCCGCTGTCGCGTGGCGAGATGGCCGAGTTTCTCGGGCTCACCATCGAAACGGTGAGCCGGCAGCTCACTAAGCTCAAGGTAGCCGGAGCCATCGAGCTTCATGGCGTGCGCGGCATAACCGTTCCCGACCTCGCGCGGCTGGATTGCGCCAGCGAACAGGGTGACTGACGCCTACGGGGCGGCTTCAACGTTCGTATTTCCGGTCCTGGCTCAGTTTGAAGTTAGCGCTGGCTCAGTGTTCCGTTTCGCTGCGTTGTGTCACGGAGCTCGGGCACGATCCGCAAAGTTCGCCAGGGCTTCGCACGCCGCGAAGCGTCCGCAGCGACTGCTTGTAGCAGCGTGGGTGGCCACTGCGCATGATCCATTGCTGGATTGCGGCCAGGTCCTGGGGCGTCAGCACTTCGCGCGCGACCGGCATGACGACCTGGTCCTCGAAATCGATGTGGCGGCGGAGCACATCGAATAGGCCTCGCAGCAGATAGCCGAGTGCCTCCATGTTCACATCATGCCTCGAGTTCGACGCGGTGTTCAGGGCGTCGGTCACCTCGACGACGAGGGCGGCCTCTCGATGGTGATCCTGCTCTAGGAAGCGGAGCGTTCGTGCGACGGGGTGGTTTTCCGACAAGCGCCTCAAAAGGATTGGGAAAAGCGCCTCCTCTTCGAGCCGCGTATGCTCGGGTACGCTGCCCTGCAGAAGCGAAATGGCAACGCAGGCGCGCGCCGTGTCGAATTCGTGGGGAAGGCCGTCCGCGATCGATTCGAGCAGGTCGCAGAGTTCGCGCTGCAGCGCGTGCTCCTCGGCAACAATCTCGAATACTTGAGGAGAACCGCAAATGCTGCCGTCATCCATGTGGTCTTCTCCCTGAGGGACGCATCCGTCGATCTCCCGATCAGAGCGCTTTGTGCCGAGGGCCTGATGCTGCGGTACAGCGCACATTCTCGCATCTGCGACGAATAGATCGTCTGTCGTCATTCGTAGCTTTGATCGACATCAAAGAGGGTTTGCACGGTTGCCGGTTCTGTACTTGCGTGGCGGTTGAGGCTGTCACGATCAACGCGCGCTTTTCGCGCCGGCTTGGGGAGAAGGAATGTGAGGGATACCTCGGTCGAAAGGGCCGCATTTAGCGACGCGGCGGCCGTTCTGGCGAGCGTCGTGCTTGCCGTAATCGGGTTCATGTTGGCCCGGGACGGGCTCAGCGTTCCGATGCAGATCAGCGGCGCAATCATGTTGTTGGCCGGCACTATCGCCGGCTTATATGTTGCAACTCATCCTACAAATCGCGTGGCCGACCGGGCTGAGGGTTATTTCGACGGCCCCATCAAAGTCGCGACCATCGCATGCGTTTTCTGGGGATTGGTCGGCTTCCTCGCCGGTGACCTGCTCGCTTGGCAACTTGCGTTTCCGGCGCTCAACCTGGATCTTCCGTGGACCAACTTCGGCCGTCTGAGGCCAGTTCACACCTCCGCGGTCATCTTCGCTTTCGGCGGCAACGCGCTCCTCGCCACGTCGCTCTATGTCGTTCAGCGCACCTCGCGGGCACGGCTTCACGGTAAGTGGCTGCCTTGGTTCGTGGTGTGGGGCTATCAGCTCTTCATCGTGCTTGCTGCGGCCGGCTATGTGCTAGGAGTTACGCAGGGCAAGGAATATGCTGAGCCGGAATGGTACGTCGACCTGTGGCTGACCATCGTGTGGGTGGCCTATCTGCTCGTCTTCCTGCTCACTTTGATGAAGCGGCAGGAGCCGCACATCTACGTCGCCAACTGGTTCTACCTCGCGTTCATCGTGACGGTGGCGATGCTGCACGTCGTCAACAACCTGGCGATCCCGGTCTCGTTTTACGACACGCTGAGCTACCCGCTGTTCCCTGGCGTCCAGGGCGCCATGACGCAGTGGTGGTACGGGCATAACGCCGTCGGATTCTTCCTGACCGCCGGCTTCCTCGGGATCATGTACTATTTCATCCCGAAGCGCGCTGAGCGCCCCATCTATTCGTACCGACTGTCGATCGTTCACTTCTGGTCGCTGATCTTCCTCTACATCTGGGCGGGTCCGCACCACCTTCACTACACTGCGCTTCCCGATTGGGCGCAGACGCTGGGCATGACCTTCTCGGTGATGCTGTGGATGCCTTCGTGGGGCGGCATGATCAACGGCCTCATGACGCTCTCGGGCGCGTGGGACAAGTTGCGGACGGACGCCGTTCTGCGCCTGCTCGTCGTGTCGGTGGCCTTCTACGGCATGTCGACGTTCGAGGGCCCGCTGATGTCGGTCAAGGCCGTGAACTCGCTGTCGCACTACACGGACTGGACCATCGGTCACGTCCATTCGGGTGCGCTCGGGTGGGTCGCCATGATCTCGTTCGGCGCCGTCTACTGCCTCGTGCCGTGGCTGTGGAAGCGTAAGGGCATGTACTCCATGCGCCTGATCGAATGGCACTTCTGGCTCTCGACGATCGGCATCGTGCTCTACATCACCTCGATGTGGGTCGCGGGCATCACGCAGGGGCTCATGTGGCGCGCCTACGACAAGCTCGGCTTCCTCAAGTACTCGTTCATCGAGACCGTCGAGGCCTTGCACTGGCCCTACATCATCAGAGCCGGCGGCGGTCTGCTGTTCGTCATCGGCGGCGTTCTGATGGTCTACAACGTCTGGCGCACCATCCAGAGCGAAAAAGTCGTGGACCTCGCCGATCAGCCCGCCAATGCGGCGGCGCCTAGCCTGCGCGGCGATCCGATGGCCCTTCCGGCCGAATAACACCAATAAATTGGCCATGCCGAGTACGGCATGGCCGCCCACCTCGGCCCTTACGGGTCAAAACCATTCGCCAATCGTCAGACATTCAAACACGACGACAGAAGGCCAACCCATGTTCAAGCACGCTTTGCTCGAGCGGAATTCCATCCTGCTGCTAATCTGCACCCTGATTGTCGTTTCGATCGGCGGCATCGTGCAGATCACACCTTTATTCTATCTCAAGTCTACGATCGAAAAGGTCGAGGGCATGCGGCCTTATACGCCGCTGGAGCTCGCCGGCCGCGACATCTACATCCGCGAGGGTTGCTATAATTGCCACTCGCAGATGATCCGCTCGTTGCGCGACGAGGTCGAGCGCTACGGGCACTACTCGCTCGCCGCGGAAAGCATGTACGACCATCCGTTCCAGTGGGGCTCCAAGCGTACGGGGCCGGATCTGGCGCGCGTCGGCGGCAAGTACTCCGACGGCTGGCACGTCGATCACATGAAGAACCCGCGGTCGGTCGTGCCGGTTTCGATCATGCCCGGTTATCCGTTCCTGGCGACCACGCCGCTCGAGTATCGCAACATCGAGGCCCGGATGAAGGTCCTCAAGATGGAAGGCGTGCCGTACTCGGACGACATGATCAAGAACGCGAAGGCCGATCTCGAAGCGCAGGTTGCGCCCGACACCAAGCAGGCCAAGGCTCTGGTCCAGCGGTACGCGAAGGCTCAGGTGCGCAAGTTCGACGGTGGCGCAGCGGCCGGGACCGACGCGCCCAAGCCGACGGAACTCGATGCCGTGATCGCATACTTGCAAATGCTTGGTACGCTGGTCGACTTCGCCAAGTTCGACGCCAGTGGCCCTAACCTGCGCTGAGGAGGAAAATCAATGTCCTACCAGTCGCTTCAAGTGCTCGCTTCGGCAGCCAGCGCAACCATTTTCCTGACTGTGATTGTCGTGATGCTGGTCTACGCATTCTGGCCTGGTAACGCACAGAAATTCGAACGGGCGGCTCGCCAGCCGCTCGAAGACGACGCTCCGCTGCGCTGAAGATCCACCCGGCGCTAGTCAATTATATTACCGTGAGACGACACAATGGCTGATCACAAGCACATCGACGACGTCACCGGGGTCTCCACGACCGGCCACGTCTGGGACGGCGATATCCGCGAACTCGACAAGCCGCTGCCCAAGTGGTGGCTGCAGGTCTTCTATGTCTGCATTATCTGGTCTTTCGGCTACTGGATCTTCTATCCGGCTTGGCCGCTGATTCAGGACTACACGGAAGGGTGGTTCAAGTATTCCGAACGCAAGGCGGTGACGGCGCAGATCGCCACGGCGAAGGCTGCCCAGGCGAAAATGCGCAGCGCCATCGCGGCCGCACCTTTGGCGGACATTCCCAAGAACAAGGAATTGCTCGCATTCGCCATCGCGGGCGGGGCTGCCCTGTTCGGCGACAACTGTGCGGGTTGCCACGGCCGCGGGGCGCAGGGATACAAGGGATATCCGAACCTGAACGACGACGACTGGCTGTGGGGGGGCGAGATAGCCGCCATCCATCAAACCGTCAGCTATGGCGTGCGAAATGAAAACCCCAATTCGCGCGTATCGGCCATGCCAAGGTTCGGTGTAGACGGTATCCTGAAGCCGGCAGAAATTGTCGACGTTACCCAGTATGTTCTCGCCCTCGGCGGCATGCCCTCGGATTCAACTTCGGCAAAGCGTGGCGCCGTGACGTACGGGGCGCAGTGTGCGGCTTGTCACCAGGAGAATGGCAAGGGCAACCAGGAACTCGGCGCTCCAAACCTGACGGATGCGATCTGGCTCTACGGCAGTACGCAGGCCGATATCACGGAGAGCATCCAGACGGGGCGCGGTGGAGCGATGCCCGCGTGGGCGGGCCGATTGCAGCCTGCGGATATCAAGATGCTGGCTGTCTATGTCCACGCTCTGGGTGGCGGAAAGTAGCAACAGGAAGCGGACGGGCGAATGGCCGTGGCTCCGGGAAACAAAATGACGATTCATCAAAAGTTCGAGCCGAGTGGGTCCGAGGGCGTAGAGCGTGAACCGCTCTACGCCGAACACGAGAAGGTTTTTCCCAAGGCCGTCAAGGGAACCTTCCGCCGGATCAAATGGGCCGTGATGATCGTCACGCTCGGAATCTACTACCTGGTTCCATGGATCAGGTGGGAGAGGGGGCCAGGGCTGCCGAGCCAGGCCGTTCTGATCGACCTTGAAGAACAGCGCCTGTGGCTGGGTCCGATGGAGATCTGGGCACAGGAATTCTACTATGTGACGGGCGCGCTGGTGCTCGCCGCGCTCGGGTTGTTCCTGTTTACATCGGTGGCGGGCCGGGTGTGGTGCGGGTTTGCCTGCCCGCAGACGGTCTGGACCGATCTGATGGTTGCCGTCGAACGGTTCTGGCAGGGAGACCGCAACGCGCGCATGAAGCTCGAGGCCGCGCCGTGGTCGTTGAGGAAGCTGTGGATCAAGACGGCAACGCATGTCTCCTGGCTCCTGATCGCGATCGCTACCGGCGGCGCCTTCGTTTTTTATTTCCGCGACGCGCCGACGCTACTCGTCGAACTGTTCAGCGGCACGGCGCCGATCAGTGCGTATGTGTTCGTGCTCGTGTTCACGGCAACGACCTACGTTCTCGGCGGCTTGGCGCGCGAGCAGGTCTGCATCTATATGTGCCCGTGGCCGCGCATCCAGGCGGCAATGATCGATCGCAACACGCTGCTCGTCTCCTACCGGATTGCACGCGGTGAACCGCGTGCGGCCCACAAGAAGGGCGACACCTGGGATGGGCGTGGAGATTGTATCGACTGCCGCCAGTGCGTTGCGGTGTGCCCCACGGGTGTTGATATTCGCGACGGACTGCAACTGGGCTGCATCCAATGCGGTCTTTGCATCGACGCCTGCAACGGCGTCATGGACAAGGTCGGGCGGCCGCAGGGGCTGATCGCATATACGACGGAGCGGTGTGCGGTTTCTTCGTGCGCGGAGCCGCGCCGGGGTTGGAAGCTGATCCGTCCGCGCACAGTGCTTTACACGGTCGTTATCACCGCGCTTGCGTCTTTCATGGCGTGGTCGCTGCTGACGCGAAGCGATCTCGAGTTCTCGGTTGCCCCGGAGCGAAATCCATTATTCGTGCGCCTCAGCGACGGAGCGCTTCGCAATACCTACCTCGTCAAGATCGTGAACAAGCGCGAGCAACCTCGGCGGTTGCGGATCGTGATCTCCGGCATCGAAGGGGCGACGGCGACGCTGCTCGGCGACGGGGAGGGTGACACCATCGTCGAGGCGCCCTCGGCCAACGTCGTCGCGGCCAAGCTATTCGTTCGCGTGCCGATAGGGTCCCAGGCCAAGCTCAGGGGCGAGTCGACGCCGCTACGGATCGAGGTCCGGGACGAGGCGGGCGGCAACGTGCGGGTCAGGGATACCGCCTTCCGCGGGCCGCCAGCGGCATCACCTCCCGCGTCCGGGGTTTCCGTGCCATTATCCATCAACGGCGGAGGCCGTCCATGATGTCAGCTACGCGAGCAGCGAACTCAAGCATGGATCAGAACCGGACTTTCCAGCTCACCCGGAACCACGTGATCGGGGCGTTCGTCGTCTTCTTCCTCATCGTGGCCGCGACCGACGCTGTGTTGATCTGGCTGGCCGTTTCGACATTCGGCGGCCTCGAGACCAAGGACGCCTACCGTAAGGGGCTGGACTACAATCGCAACATCTCCGAAGCCGCCGTCCAGGCGGGGCGGGGCTGGCGTGAGACAGTTAGCTTCGACGCGACCGGCGGCGCAATTGAGGTTCGGATCGCCGACGACCAGGGCAGAGCCGTCGAGGGGCTCGCCATCAAAGCGACGATCGGCCGTCCGGCGGTCAACTGGTCGGACAAGACGCTCTCATTCAATCCCGCCGGTGACGGCCGGTATGTTGCGGAGGCCGGGGGGCTTTCGGCCGGTACGTGGGTTGCTTCGATCGAGGCCCGCGAGGCCGGCGCACCCGAGGGCGCGGTCTCCTTCAGATCCAAGGTGCGGCTATGGAAGCAGCCGTGAAGACGGTCGCGGGTCAAGGCGCGGGGGACGATGCGCCGGCCGTCGTGGGAGGCGGATGCTGTTGTGGATGCGCCATCGTGCCGGGCGATTTTGGGGCGGCGGAGCGATCGCGAGCGGCCAAACTCACAACGCTGACATTCGCGGTGCCTGGTGTCTCGTGCGGAGCCTGCATCCGGACGATCGAGACCGCACTCGCGTCCGTTTCGGGTGTGGTGGCCGGTCGGGTCAATCTCGAGCAGCGGCGCCTGGCGGTGACGTTCGACCCAGAGACCACGGGTGCCGACGCGATCATCGCCCGCGTGCGATCAGTCGGCTTCGACGCCGCAGAACTTATCGACGATCCACGGGCGCGGCAGGCATCGCGCGTTACCGACCTCATGCCGAGGCTCGCGGTAGCGGGATTTGCCGCGTCCAACGTGATGCTGCTTTCGGTTTCGGTGTGGTCGGGACACGTCTCCGACATGGACGTGGTGACGCGCAATATGTTCCACTGGTTGTCGGCGCTCATCGCGCTGCCGGCAACCGCCTATGCGGCGCAGCCCTTCTTCCGCTCGGCGTGGACCGCGCTTTCCTCGCGCCGGCTCAACATGGACGTGCCGATCTCGCTGGGCGTTCTTCTCGCGTCCGGGATGAGCCTCTATCAGACGTTCCAGGGGGCGGAGCACGTCTACTTCGACGCCGCCATCACGCTTGTGTTCTTCCTGCTGATCGGCCGGACGCTCGACGAGCGAATGAGGGCCCGGGCTGCCGGTGCGGCTCATGACCTGCTCAGCCTACGGGCGATCCGGGCGACGGTCGTCGGTCCGGATGGCAAGTCGCGAATCGTGCGTGCGCAGGATCTCAAACCCGGCATGCACATCCTCGTCGCGGCGGGCGAGCGGCTCGCTGCGGACGGTGTCGTCGTCGCGGGCGAGGGTGAGGTGGACGAGGGCCTCATAACAGGGGAGAGCGTTCCGCGGCGGGTTTCGCCGGGCGACCTTGTGCATGCAGGCACGGTCAACGGCGGCGGCGCGCTCACGATCTCCACGACCGCGACCGAAGACAGCACGCTTCTGGCCGAGATTTCTAGGCTGATGCTGTCGGCGGAGCAGGCTCGCGGGCGCTACGTGCGGCTTGCCGACCGCGCGGCGCGTATCTATGCGCCGGCGGTTCACATTCTTGGGCTTGCCACGCTGATCGGCTGGGTGGCCGCCGGGGCGGGGTTCGAGACGGCGCTGACGCATGCGGTTGCGGTTTTGATCATCACGTGCCCGTGTGCCCTGGCGCTGGCCGTACCTGCGGTTCAGGTGGCTGCCGTGGGGCGGTTGTTCCGCGCGGGCGTTCTGATCAAGGCCGCCGACGGGCTCGAGCGTCTGGCGGAAATTGACACGGTCGTATTCGACAAGACCGGCACGCTGACGCTCGGTGTGCCCCGGCTGGCTGAGGCTTCGAATGTCAGCGATGAGATGCTAGCGGAGGCTGCTGCGCTGGCGGCCGCGAGCCGGCATCCCTATGCGCGCGGCGTGGTGCGGGCGGCCGAGGCGCGCGGATTGCCCGTTGTGCCGATGGCCGGATCGAAAGAAGTGCCGGGCTATGGTGTCGTCGCCAGTGGCAACGCCAATGGCGTTGGGGTCGGCGAGTTCCGTCTCGGCTCGGCTTCCTGGTGCGGCGTTGCCACGGATCGGGCCGGCGAGGCCGCGATCTGGTACGTCGCGCCGGGACGCGCGCCGGTCGGGCTCGCCATGGAGGACGAGTTGCGTCCCGATGCGCGGGAGACCGTCGAGGCGTTGAAGGCGTCTGGCATTGCGGTTGAACTCCTGTCGGGCGACCGGCACAAACCCGTCGAGGCGGCGGCACAGGCCGCCGGTATCGCTGTTGCCAGAAGCGGGGTGCGTCCCGATGGCAAGCTCGCGCGGCTCAAGGAGCTGGAGCGGGAAGGGCACCTTGTGCTGATGGCGGGCGATGGATTGAACGATGCACCGGCTCTTGCCGCGGCTCATGCGTCCATCTCGCCCTCGACAGCCATCGACATCAGCCAGACCGCCGCCGACGCGGTGTTCCAGGGTGACCGTCTGCGGGCGATCGTCGAAGCAATCGGCACCGCCAGGGATGCGCGCCGGTTGGCACTGCAGAACTTCGCCCTGGCGATCGGCTACAATTTCCTGTTTGTGCCGCTGGCCATGGCCGGCCTCGTGACGCCGCTGATCGCCGCTATTGCGATGTCGTCGTCCTCGATCCTGGTGACGGCCAACGCGTTGCGTATTCGATCCATGCCCCATGCGCTTGCCCGCGCGAAAAACCTTGCTGGCGGGCGGGTGGCAAAGGGCGTAGATTCAGGCTCGAATTCGGGTCCGCTGCGGCCCGCTCATTCGGGAGCATCGATGTGAATTCTCTCGCCTGGTTGCTGCCTGCCGCCCTGTCGCTCGGACTTCTCGGCCTGGGGGCGTTCGTCTGGGCCCTTCGATCCGGGCAGTTCGACGATCTCGAGGGTGCCGCGTGGCGTGCACTGGAGGACGGCGAGCCGATGCCGGAGGGCGGTAAGCCTGACCCGGTCGTGCGACGCGAGCGCGATTAGTCGGGACAGGCGTCCGCATTTCCGGATGCGCGGGTTCCACAGTTTATAGGTGTGAAACTCCTACGTTGGAGCCGGCTCGCGCGCCCTCGTCAGGTGATGACGAGCCGCCGTTGTTGACCAGCGCCGTAGCGAGCCATGGCTATGGTCGAACCCCTAGACATCGGGTGTTAAGCTGCCTGCCATTAAAAATGCTGGCTGTCTGACGATCAGTGTTTGCATTGTCCCGGCTGTGGTTATCTATGCGAGCGCTTGCGCGCTGACCGTGTGCTGGGCGTGGCCTCGGCTTGGCTCGAGGGGCTTTGCCAAAAAAACCTCGTGGCGGGCTTGGCTGCCAACCCCCTTTGGTGTGTCTTTGGTCCCATCATGTCGTTTCTCGGCAACCGCCGTTGGGGTGGATACCTGCAGGCCTGCTGAATGGCTTCTGGTACTGCCGCAGTATGCGAAGGTCCCGGGCCCTGAGGGTGTTCGCCCAGCCGCCTCGGTTGCGGCGGTGGTGAAGTCGCTCTGTCGATGCGGTTGCGTAACCCTTCTCCGGTGGGCGGGCTTCATGTCGGCCGGTTTGCCGGCTGGTCAGGCCGCTCTGAAAGCAGTCTGGCCAGTACCTGGTGTTATTCGAGACGCCATGACCGCAGCGCCTGCTTTTCGCATGATCGTGCGTCAACGTGGGGCAAAAAACGGAGTTTGCGGATGCTGAAAAATGGTATTGGGGCCACGACCGCAACTTAAGTCGAAGGAGACCAATTTCATGTTCGGCCCGATGGATACCAACGAGCAGATCGCGCTGCTGAAGCGCGAGAATGCCGAGCTTTACGGACTGGCGCTCACCACGGGCATCATTCTGACCCAGCTTCTGCAGAACATCTGCAAGCGGGAGCTGAACCCGCAGGCCGCCGCCGGGCTCATCATGAAGAACGCGCGCGACGGGATCGAGGGCTTCACCTCGCAGCATCCGACCGATCCCGTCACGAAGGCCCGCGCACTCGATGCGGTCAAGCAGTACGAGGAACAGATCCGCGCCGTTCTGCGCGATTGATGTGACCTGCGAACGGCCGCGCCGACTTGAGGTGCGGCCGCTTTCGTCAAGTGGGCTCGAAGGCGCGAGGGACCGGCAAGACGTGCCGACGCCTTTGCGATTGCGGTTGCGTCATGCGTGCCGGCCTCGCCACCGCACGTGAAATGGCCGCCGGCGTCACGCTTGCGATTTGCGAGCTACGATGAAGATTCGGGGATCCTTGCGTCCGGAACCATGTCGCTCCCGTCCCATGACGGTAAAGCCCGCGCCGGCAATGTCAGCCTCTAGCTCGGTCGCCGTGAAGAATGAGACGAACGGTGCCTTGCCCATCATCCGCGCCACCGGCACGGCCACCCGAATCAACGGGTTCATCTCCGACAGGCAGGGCGTCTTCGAGATGAACAGACCTCCCGGCTTCAGCAGGCGGTGGATGTTCGCGAGCGCCGACGTCCGATCGCCAACCAGATGTAGCAGGTTGAAGGCCAGCACGGCATCGTATGCTCCGTCCGCGCCCGGTGCGCACTTGGCCGCCGCGACCGTGAATTCGGCATTCTGACACCCCTGCGCGGTGGCTTTCTCGCGTGCGATGGCAACCATCTCACTGGACACGTCGGTTCCCGCGATGCGGCCTACGTACGGCGCGAGCGCCAGCGCTGTGGAGCCGGTTCCGCAGCCGACTTCGAGCACGGTCGAGCCGTTTCCGAGGAAACTCCGGGAGCGTTCAAGGGTGCGCTCGTAGCCGGGCATGTCCTTGATCCGATCGGCGGCATATTTGCGCGCGATCCGGTCCCAGAAGCGCGCGTCATCGTCGGTTTGAAGCATGGTGCTCTCCCTTTGCGCGTTTCATTAGCTCATGCGGAGGTGTATGGGACTGTCGATAATGGCAGATCGAATATACAAAATTGCATGGATCAATTGGACTGGAACCTGGCTCGTGCCTTCTGCTCCACGGCGGACACCGGCTCGCTCTCGGCTGCGGCCCGCAAGCTCGGCCTAACGCAGCCGACATTGTCGCGCCAAGTCGCCGCCCTTGAAGCGGCGCTCGGCGTTACGCTGTTCGAGAGGATCGGCAAGAGGCTCGTCCTGACGGACGCCGGCCTCGGACTTGTCGAGCATGCTCGCGCCATGGCCGCTGCCGCAGATGCCATCGGGCTGGCGGCGGCAGGCCGGTCTCAGGACGTGTCAGGCCGGGTTACGATCAGCGCCAGCGATGCCGTCTCTGTTTACCTGCTGCCCGGCCTCGTCGCGCGCATCCGCGAGAACGCACCGCAAATCACGCTCGCCATCGTCGCCTCGGACACGATCAGCGACCTCAGGCGACGCGAGGCGGACATCGCCATTCGCCACGTGCGCCCTACGGAGCCGGAGCTGATCGCCCGGCTGGTGGGAGAGATGACGGCGCATTTCTATGCGGCGGACAGCTGGCTTGCCCGGAACGGCACGCCGCGTTCGGTGGCGGAGCTGTGCGAGGCAGAGTTGCTGGGGTTCGAGCCGGTCGATCTGTTCTCGGAGCATCTGCGGGCGGCCGGTATTGCGATATCGCCGGACCGGTTTCGCATCGTGTCCGGCAATTCCGTGGTGCTGTGGGAGATGGTGCGGGGCGGTCTCGGCATCTGCATGATGCTGAAGGAGATCGCTGAGCTTGGGCCCGGCGTGACCCGCCTGCTGCCCGACCTGCAGGGAACGAAGGTGCCGGTCTGGCTCGTCAGTCACCGCGAGCTACAGACGAGCAGACGGGTGCGCTTGGTTTTCGACATGCTCGCCGAGGACCTCAGCGGAAGCTCCAACTGGCACGGCGGATAGGTGAATGCTGCCGTCCTTCCGGCAATATGGCGCACCGTACTCAATAAAAGTGCGAACACCTATGTGATTGAAGTGACGATGTAATATCGCAGTCGCTCGCCTTTTGCTCGCGTCCCTCGGTGTCCAGGCATACAGCCTCGCCGGTGACGCGCACGTTGCCTCAGCAACGAAGCGTGCGTCTGCAGTAATTCCTTGATTGTCATGCCACTCTTGAATCCGCGGCAAAGCTGCCCATATCAGAAGGAATTCTTTGCTAATTTAGCTCGAGGCAAGCAATGGCTAAACAAGCGAATACCAAACAAGAGCCTCCAAAGAGGAGCAAGTTAAGCCAGACAGAGTTCCCCAATCACACCCTGCAACAAGCAGAGCGAATAGCTACGGCCATATGGGAACATTATGCCGGACGAGGAGCAGCACCCCATGACATCGCGATTGCCCTTGATATGAGTCCGACGAGTGGCACTTGGCGAAATCTGTGCGGGTCAGCAATCGCTTATGGGCTAACAGAAGGCGGCTACGCCGCGCCGCAAATAACTCTCACTCCGCTAGGCCGCCGCATTGTTGCGCCAACTGAAGAGGGAGACGACGGCCTCGCACGTGTTGAAGCTCTTCTCCAACCGAGGCTCCAGCGCGAGTTCTTCGACAAGTACAATAAGGCGAAGTTTCCTCGCGACGACATTGGGCGAAACCAACTCATCGCCATTGGCGTCCCCAAGGACAGATCGGAGAAATCCTTCGAAATTCTCAAAGAGAATGGCACTTACGTTGGCATACTAAGGGATACGAAAACCGGCCTGTTCGTGGCGATCGACAGCCCAATGCCATCGCCTAAATCGACCCAAGCAGACGATGTGGATGTAGTTGACGACGAGGATGATCCTTCGGATCTAGTCACCTCTACGCCCAAGCTACCGACTCATGGTCAAGCTCAAAGCGGCTCAATCGAGACGCACAGAGTTCCAGCCGGCGCGCCCGCTGCTAACAAGCGCGTCTTCATCACGCACGGGAAGAACAAGCGCATTCTTGAGCAGGTGAAAGAAATAGTGACTTACGGAGGGTTTGAGCCGATCGTTGCGGTCGAAAGGGAGGGCGCGGCGAAGCCTGTGCCTGAAAAGGTCATGGCCGACATGCGTACCTGCGGTGCGGCCGTGATCCATGTCGCCGTTGACGAATTGCTGCTCGACAAGGATGGGAACGAGCGCCCGCAGATCAACGGCAACGTCCTGATTGAAATCGGTGCAGCGATGGCGCTCTATCCAGGATACAAATTTATCCTGCTCGTGGAGGAAGGGTTGAAGCTCCCTTCTAACCTTCAAGGTCTTTACGAATGCCGCTACACGGGCGGCGAGCTCAGCGGTGGAGCGACGATGAAACTGCTGAAGTCGTTCAATGAGTTCAAGTCAGCCGGCTAAGATCGCGACTGCCGAAAATCGGAAAAATGCAAGCTATCACCTCGATAGCAATGTGGCGCACCCGGCAGGACTCGAACCTGCAACCTTCGGAATCGAAATCCGGCACTCTATCCGGTTGAGCTACGGGTGCGTGGCACCGCTCGTTAGCACGATCCGGGTTGCCGGTCACGTGCGGCTGATGGGGCGTCCAAAGCGAAGGCGCCGGAGTTGGCGCGCGACGGTGTCGCGAACCCCTCCGGCGTTTTCTTGATTGCGCGCAGCCGCGGCCGTCACGTCCGTACGGCGAACAGCTCGGCCTGGTCCTTCTCGGAGATATCCTTCATGTGCCACGGCAGGCCCTGCTTGCCGATCTCGTCCATGAAGGGCTTCGAGGGGAGCTGCTCGACGTTCCAGACGCCGCCGTCCTTCTTCCAGTGGCCCTGGAACAGCATCATCGCGCCGACGACCGGGGGGACGCCCGTCGTGTAGGAAACGGCCTGGGCGCCCGTTTCCTTGTAGCACTGGGCGTGGTCGCAGACGTTCCAGATGAAGGCGCGCTTCTCCTTGCCGTCCTTCTTGCCGACGAAGATGCAGCCGATCGAGGTGCGGCCGGAGTAGCCCTCGCCGAGCGAGGATGGAGGGGGGAGAAGCTCCTTCAGGAACTCCATCGGGATGACGGGGGTGCCTTTATACATCACCGGGTCGATGCGGGTCATGCCGACGTTCTGGAGCACCTCGAGGTGTTTGATGTAGTTGTCGGAGAAGGTCATCCAGAAGCGGATCTGCTGCAGGCCGCGGATGTTCTCGACGAGGCTCTCCTCCTCTTCGTGGTAGATGAGGTAGCTCTTGCGCGGGCCGACCTCGGGATAGTCGACCATGGCCGAGATCGTTAGCGGGTCAATCTCGATCCACTGGCCGTTCTTCCAGTACTTGCCGCGCTGGGTGACCTCGCGCAGATTGATCTCGGGGTTGAAATTGGTCGCGAACGCCTTGCCGTGGCTGCCGTCGTTGCAGTCGACGATATCGATCTGGTTGATCTCGTCGAACAGGAACTCCTGGGCGTAGGCGCAATAGATGTTCGACTGGCCGGGGTCGAAGCCGCAGCCGAGGATCGCCATCAGGCCCTTTTCCTTGTAGCGGTCGTGGTAGGGCCATTGCCACTTGTAGGTGAATTTGGCCTCGTCGCGCGGCTCGTAATTGGCCGTATCCATGTAGTGCACGCCGGCCTCGAGGCAGGCGTCCATGATCGGCAGGTCCTGGTAGGGTAGGGCCATGTTGATGACGAGGTCGGGCTTGACCTTTTTCAGCAGCGCGACCGTCTCGGCGACGTTGTCGGCGTCAACCTGGGAGACCTCGATCGGGGTCACGCAGCGCTTGGCGACGGCCTCACAACTCGACAGCCGACGCGAGGCGAGGTGCACCTTCTTGAACACATCGCGGTTCATGGCGCACTTCTGCGCCGTTACCGAACCGGCCGCGCCCGCGCCGATGATCAAAACGCTGTCCAAGGCTACCCTCCGTCTGAGTTGGAACTTCCTGAGGCGGAGTTAGTGGAGATCGGGGGCGAGGGGAAGAGGTTGCGAAGGACGCGGCCGGGCTGATGCATAGCTTTGCGCCGCCGCGTTTGCAGCGCTTCGCTGCTTCGGTATGGGCCCTGATCTGAACTCAACAAAGCAGGGTCGACGATGGCCGGGAGCAAAGCCGGCCATCGCAAAGTATTCTCATCGACTCCCAGCGTCACTCCAGCCCTGTCGGACGAGGTGTGCGAATGAAAGCGCACCCGCTTGATTTTTAGAGTTCGTGACGCCATTCGTCGGCGACGAAGGCATAACCCGTGCCGGCCCGCGCGACCCGGCCGAACGTGGGGAACGGCAGGTGGGTCGCGGCCATCAGCAGACGGTCGGTCGCGAGCATGTCGAGCAACATCTTGCGCGTCTTGAGAGCGGCGTCGGCGTCGCTGTCGAACATGATGCGGGTTTCTGGACGGGGGAAGCTGACGGACGGCAGGAAGACCGTATCGCCGGCGATGACGAGCCGGTCGTTGCCGGTGCCGACAATGTAGCCGGAGTGGCCGACCGTGTGGCCCGGAAGCGCGAGGGCGGAGATGCCCTTGACGACCTCGCCGGTGCCTTTGTGCCGGGTGAATTTCGGATAAGCCTTCACGACGCTTGCGTTATAGGCAAACGCGGGCTTGGCGATCTCGGGGGCCGTAGCGGCGTTGGCCGTATCGGCCCAGAAGGCAACGTCGGCTTCGCTGACGACGACCTCGGCGTTCGGGAACACCGCCTTTCCGCCGGTGAGGAGCCCGCCGGTATGGTCGAGGTGCATGTGGGTCAGCAGGACGACATCAACGGCTTCCGGCTTGATGCCGGCGGCTTCGAGGTTGGCCAAGATCCGACCGGCTCCGGCACCGAAGAAACCGGCTGCGCCGGCGTCGACCAGGATCGTCCGCTCGCCGTCGTTCAGGATGTAAGTCGTGATGCCGAGCCGCAACTTGGCAGGATCGACGAAGCCGGCGAGGATTGCGGCGTCGATTTCGGCCTGGGGCGCGCCGCTGAAAACGGATGAGTTGAGATCGATGAAGCCGTCGAGAACGGCTGTGATCTCGAATCCGCCCGCGCGCGTGCGGTAAACGCCTGCGATCTGGCGGCTGGCGAGGGGGGCGCGGGCCCGTGCAGGTTGTGGGATCGCGAGGGACGATGCGGCGGCAAGGCCCGCCACTGCGAAGGTGGCTGTGGATAGAAGACTGCGGCGCGAAATGGTCGTCTTGTCTGCGGACATATCTCGAAGCTCCATTCTGTATTTAAAGCGACCGGACACCTTATCGAAGGGCGCACTTCCTCTTCGTCTCAGGACCGTCTTTGTTGCGCCGGTCGGGGTGGCCCCATTTGGCCCGCCGGTTGGATTTCAGGGTTTCAGGGTTTCAGGGCCTTTGCGAGAAAGGCCATCATCTGGTCGAGGGAGGCTCGTGAACGCTCGACTTTTGCGCGGAGGATGGCGCCCTCGAACGCGTTCATGATGATGTCGGCTATGCCAGCGGCGGAGAGATCGCGGCGGATTTCGGCCGCGTTCTGGGCGGCGGCGACCGTTTCGCTCATGCGGGCGGTCATTGCATCGAACTTGGATCGCAGAAGTACACGCAACTCTTCGTTCTGGGTGCTTATCTCGGCGGCCAGGTTGCCGAGCAGGCAACCGCAGGCGCTGTCTTGCGTGATGACTTTTTCGGTTGCGGCGCTCATGAACGCGGACAGACGCTCAGACGGTGACAGGGCGTGATTGCCGAGGGTGCCTTCCATCAGGCGCTCGACGTCCTCGAAGTATCGGCCGATGATGACTTTGCCGAATTCGTCCTTCGATTCGAAATGGTTGAAGAAGGAGCCCTTCGGGACGCCCGCCGCTTCTGTGATGTCGCGGACCGAGGCCGAGGCGAACCCGCGCTCATGTACGAGGCGCAGCCCGCTCTCCACGATCTGATCCTTCATGGATATCCGTGCCATGACGCGCAAAGTGACCGATCGCTTTGGTGCTGTCAATCCGTTATGTGTGAGCGCGTCGCGGCAGATGCCGGTATGCGCGGGTGGCCAGGTGATGCTATACAGCGCTCGGCCGCACATGATGCAGCCTCAGGGGCCTGGTTTCAGGGGCAATGGCTCGATATGTCGTCGCGACGTGATGAACGAGATTTGCGCGAGGAATTGATCCGTCTGCGCAACGAGCACCGTGAACTTGACCGCGAAATCTCGGCCCTCGAGGTGGCGGCGCTTGCCGATCAGCTGCGCATCCAGCGGCTGAAAAAGCGCAAGCTTTCGATCAAGGATCAGATCCAGAACGTCGAGGACCGGTTGCGTCCCGACATCATCGCCTGATGGGACGACTTGGCACGAACAAGCGTCGATAGCTGGCTTTATCCGACCGACCGGGGCCTTTGGTGCGAGCCCGGCCAGTTCTTCATCGATCCTGGCCGTGCGGTCGATCGCGCCGTCATCACGCATGGTCATTCCGACCATGCGCGGGCGGGGCATCGATCCGTTCTGGCCACCGCCGAGACCATAGCGATCATGAAGGTGCGGTACGGCGAGCGATCGGCGGGGCATTTCGATGCGCTGGCCTATGGCGATGCGATCAGCGTCAACGGGGTCAGCGTTCGCCTTGTTCCGGCGGGGCATATACTTGGATCGGCGCAGGTCGTGCTCGAGTACGAGGGGGCACGTGCCGTCGTGTCCGGGGACTACAAGCGCGCCCACGATCCGACCTGCGCCGGGTTCGAGGCCGTGGCCTGCGACGTCTTCGTGACGGAGGCGACCTTCGGGCTGCCTGTCTTCCGTCACGAGCCAGCCGAGCGGGAGGTCCGCCGGTTGCTGGCCTCGGTGGCGGGCACGCCGGACCGGGCACATCTCGTCGGGGCGTATGGTCTAGGAAAGTGCCAGCGGCTTATCAGGCTCGTGCGGGAGGCGGGGTACGATCGCCCCATCTACCTTCACGGCGCTCACGTGGCGATGACGCGGCTTTACGAGCATCTCGGGCATGATCTTGGAGATGTCAGGCCCGTGGCGGAAGCGCCGGCGGAGGAGATCCGTACGGGCCTGGTGATTTGTCCGCCGTCGGCGCTGTCGGATCGCTGGTCGAACCGATTTTCCGACCCGGTGACCGCGTTCGCCAGCGGTTGGATGAGGACGCGCGGGCGCATTCGCCAGTCGGGCGTCGAGCTGCCGCTCGTCGTCTCCGATCATGCGGACTGGCCCGAGCTGATCTCGACCATCGCCGATACGGGCGCGCCGGAAGTGTGGGTTACGCATGGGCGGGAGGATGCGCTGGTGCATCACCTTTCGACGCTCGGGCTGCGTGGGCGAGCGCTGGCGCTCGTTGGTCGCGAAGAGGAGGGGGAGTAGGTCGTCGCATGCCGTCGCGGCGGGAACCGATGATGCTCCAGGGACGTATGGTGGCGGCGACGGTTCTCATCTGGAGGCCCTGAACGTGCAAGATCGCCACGTCCCGGGATGCCTTGCGTGACGAGGCAGACATCAGCGACGGAACTCACTTCGAACGACGTTCCCTGTTAGGGGAATACAGTCCTGATCCAGATCGGTTGCAACCGGGGGCAGAATTGTCCCTGAACCCGACGGCGGCAGTGAGCTGGCGCTTTCGCCAGCCGCCATCGCCAGACGTTTGAAAGGCATCGTATCTCATGAAGCGATATGTGTTGACCGGTATCCTGTTGCTCATCGGCACGCTCGCACTTGTTTCGAATTTGGGCGGAGCGTCTTTGCCAGGCTGGGTGCCCTCCATCAAGACCGTGACCGCGAGCAAAGGGGCGGGCGACGGCGGTGGGGCTTCCCGCTCTCCACAGGTTGCTCCCGTGGAGGTCGCGGCGGCGCGACAGGTCCAGGCCACAAACGACATTCGCGCACTCGGCTCTCTGCAGTCGGACGAAACCGTTCGCATCGCGCCGGAAATTGCCGGCCGTGTGCAGGAGGTCGTGTTTGCCGAAGGCCAGCCGGTGAAGCAGGGCGACGTGATCGTGAAGATCGACGACGCGCTGGTGCGGGCGGAGCTGTCGCAGGCATGGGCCCGGCTCACGCTCGCCAAGGCCAATAACGACCGCGCGCGGACGCTGTCGCGGTCGGGCAGCGTCACCGAGCGCACGTCGGACGAGGCTCAGGCCAATTTCGAGACGGCGACCGCCGAGGTCGAACTCGCCAGAACGCGGCTTGAAAAGCATACTTTGCGGGCGCCGTTCGATGGGGTGGCGGGCGTGCGCGCGGTATCGGTCGGCGCCTACGTGACCGTGGGCGCACCTATCGTCAACATCGAGAAGATCGATCAGCTCAAAGTCGACTTCAAGGTGCCCGAGCTGTTCTTGAGTGCCATCGCGGTGGACCAGGAAATCTTCATCGACGTTGATGCATTGCCGGGGCGCAGGTTCAAGGGCGTGATCTATGCGATCGATCCGGCCATCGACGTGAACGGACGTGCTTTGTCAATCAGGGCCAGACTGCGAAACGAGGACGGAGCGCTGCGGCCCGGCCTATTCGCCCGGATCGTCATCCGGGGGCTGGTGAAACGGGATGTCGTGATGATCCCTGAAAGCGCCATCCTTCCTCGAGGCGGTGAGACCTTCATATTCAGGATCGAGAACGACAAGGCGGTCGAAACACGCGTCAAGATCGGCGACCGGCGCGATGGAGAGGTTGAAATCGTCGAGGGGCTCAAGGGCGATGCTACCGTGGTGACCGCGGGCCAGCAGCGGCTGCGAGACGGTAGCCCGGTGGAGATCGTGTCGGCCGGCCAGCCGCAGCAGGCAAGGCCGCAGCAGAGGCCTGTTGGCTCTGGCGGCTCGTCGAACTCCGGACGGAGCTGAGCCAATGGGACTATTCGAATTCTGCATTCGACGGCCGGTCTTCGCGACCGTATTGAGCCTCATGATCACGCTCGTTGGCGTCGTTGCGTTCCAGCGGCTTACGGTCCGTCAGTATCCCAATGCCGACGAACCGATCGTGTCGGTGACGACGAACTACCCCGGCGCATCGGCGACCATCATGGAGTCGCAGATCACGCAGGTTCTCGAAGGTTCGATCGCTGGCATCGAGGGGATCGACGTGCTCGAATCCTCGAGCCGATCGGAATCGAGCCGGATCACCGTGCGGTTTCGTCCGGAGATCGACCCCGACGTGGCGGCGAGCGATGTCCGTGACCGGGTTAGCCGCGTCCGTGGCCGGCTGCCCGACGAGATCACCGAGCCTGTGATCGCGAAAGTGGAAGCGGACGCTCAGTCGATCCTGTTCCTCGTGTTCAAGAGCCCGCGAATGTCGGCGCTCGAGATCACCGATTACGTGGACCGCTTCATCGTCGATCGGCTCAAGAACCTGACCGGCGTTGCCGACGTCCAGATCTTCGGCGAGCGGCGCTATGCCATGCGCATCTATGTCGATCGCGAACGGCTGACAGCATTCAACCTGACGGTCCAGGACGTCGAAGCAGCCCTGCGCGCGCAGAACGCGGAGATCCCATCGGGGCGCATCGAAAGCCGCGACCGGGAATTCACCGTCGTTTCACGGACAGGCCTGACCACGCCGGAGCAGTTCCGCAATATCGTCGTCAAAATCAGCGGGGGGCACCAGGTGCGCCTTGGCGAAGTCGCGCGCGTCGAGCTTGGAGCCTCCGACGAGCGCCGTCTCAGCAACTACAACGGCAGTCCGGCTATCGCCGTCGGCGTCATCAAGCAATCGACCGCAAATCCGCTCGATGTCTCGAAGGCGGTGCGGGCCGTGCTGCCCGATATCAACGCGTCGCTTCCACAGGATCTATCCGCCGAGATGGGCAACGACGACACGGTCTTCATCGACCGGTCGATCAAGGCGGTCTACACGACGATCGCGGAGGCCATCCTGCTCGTGGTCGTCGTCATCCTGTTCTTCCTGCGCTCGCTGCGGGCCGCGGTCATTCCGATCGTCACCATTCCCGTCTCGCTGGTCGCGACTTTCACGATGATGCTCGCGCTTGGGTTCAGCGTGAACATCCTGACACTGCTGGCGATGGTGCTCGCGATCGGGCTCGTCGTGGACGACGCCATCGTGGTGCTGGAAAACATATACCGCCACATCGAGGAGGGGATGGAGCCGGTCGAGGCGGCGATCAAAGGCACGAAGGAAATCGGCTTCGCAGTCGTCGCGATGACCCTTACGCTGGCGGCCGTCTACGCGCCGATCGCGTTCGCGCCAGGCAAGACCGGGCGGTTGTTCCTCGAGTTTGCCCTGACGCTCGCCGGCGCGGTGCTCGTTTCGGGGTTCGTCGCGCTGACATTGACCCCGATGATGTCTTCCAAGCTGCTGCGGCACAATTCTAAGCCCGGACGCATCTTCATGGCGCTCGAAGCGCTCTTCGTCGGCATGGAGACAGGCTATCGCCTGCTGCTCGGAGCAAGCTTCAAGGCCCGGCCGGTCATACTGCTGATTGCGGCGGGATCGGCGGTAGCCGGCGGGATACTGTTCACGGGGCTCAAATCCGAGCTTGCCCCGCGCGAGGATCAGGGCGTCATCCGGGTCCGAGGCACGGGGCCCGAGGGCGCCACTGTCACGTATTCGGCGCGCTATGTGGACCAGGCCGACCAGATCTTGGCGAAGATTCCAGAAGTCAGGGCGCGACTGTCGATCGCGGGCACGCCGGAGGTGTCGCAGTCGCTCGTCGTGGCGCCGCTCGTCGACTGGAACGAGCGAAAGAGAACCCAACAGCAGATCGTCAATCAGTTGTCGCCGGAGCTGAGGCGGATTGCTGGCATCCAGGCTGTCGCGCAGGCGCCTGGCGCGTTCGGGCAGCGTGGTCCGGGCCGGCCCGTCGAGTTCGTCATCCAGTCGTCGGGCACGTATGCCGATCTGCAGGACTTGGCGGACCGGCTGATGGCGCGAGCGGCCACAAATCCGGGACTTGAGTCCCTCGACACAGACCTGAAGCTCAATACGCCGGAATTCAGGGTCGAGATCGACCGGGCCAAGGTGGCCGATCTCGGCCTTGAGGTCGCAACGGTCGGACGCACCCTCGAGACCCTTCTCGGCGGCCGCCAGGTTACGCGGTTCGAGCAGAACGGAGAGCAGTACGACGTTCTGGTGCAGCTCGCGGCCGAGGATCGCGCGGCCCCCTCGGCATTGTCGACGATCTTTCTCAGAAATACGCGCGGCGAGATGATCCAGCTGTCGAATATCGTGCGGCTCGCCGAGACGGTCGCGCCGAAGGAGCTCAAGCGGTTCAATCAGCTCCGCGCAGTGACGCTGGTCGCCAACCTCGCGCCGGGATACACCATCGGCGAGGCGCTCGCGTTCCTCGAGGCGTCGGCGCGCGAGGTGTTGCCGGCGACTGTGCAGACCGATCTCAACGGTCAGAGCCGCGACTTCCGGGCTTCGGCGGACAGCCTCGCACTCGTGTTCGTGCTGGCGCTGCTGTTCATCTACCTCGTTCTTGCGGCTCAGTTCGAGAGCTTCCGCGACCCCGTGATCATCCTGGTGACGGTGCCGCTGTCGATGACGGGGGCGCTCGCCGCATTGTGGCTTGCCGGGGGAACTCTCAACGTCTACTCGCAGATCGGGCTCGTGACGCTGATCGGGCTCATCACGAAGCACGGAATCCTGATCGTTGAGTTTGCGAACCAGCGCCAGACTGACGGGGTCGCGAGGCAGGCGGCCGTGATGGAGGCCGCTGTGCTGCGGTTGCGGCCGATCCTCATGACCACGGGCGCCATGGTGCTGGGGGCGTTGCCCTTGGCGGTCGCAACCGGCGCCGGGGGGGAAAGCCGCCAGCAGATCGGGTGGGTGATTGTGGGCGGCATGTCGCTTGGCACGCTGCTGACGTTGTTCGTCGTGCCGACTGTTTACAGTTACCTCGGGCGGCGAGAAAAGACCGCTGCCGCGAGTGGTATGCTGGCCACGGTGCCGGGTGAGTGAGTCCGGGGAAGTGAGCCCGTGGAGTGAGGCCTGGGAAGTGAGCCCGGATCATGCTGCTCGGGACTGGTGCCCGTGCGATCTTGGATCGTCGAGACGTGTGATCAGCCTGGCGTTGTATCAGTGCGACGCGAGTAGGGAGCAATACGGGTTGTGACGGCACAGGACGACCATAGCTCCGATGACCGCGGGCGCACATGCATCGTGATTGGGCATGCGGCGCTGGATCACGTCTACCGGATTGCCGAATTCCCGGTCCAGCCCATCAAGATCCGAGCGCTGGAACACTTCGACAGCGGCGGGGGGATGGCGGCGAACGCCGCGGCGGCGATCGGGCGGCTCGGTTGGCCTGTCGAGCTGTGGAGCCGCATCGGCGGCGACGATGCTGGGCGGAACGTCTGCCGCATGCTTTCGGAGGCGGGCGTCGACACGACGTTTGTGCGTGTTCTGCCGTCTGCGCGAACTGCAACAGCAGCCGTCATCGTCGATGGCAAGGGTGAACGTCTGGTCGTGAGCGAGCGAGACCATGCGATGCCGCTCGACGCAGACTGGATTCCGCTCGACCGGATCGAGAATTGCGGCGCTGTGCTGAGCGACCTCAACTGGAAGGAGGCGACGCTGGCGGCGTTCTCCAAGGCCCGTGCCCACGACGTCGCGACGATCGTCGACATCGATACCGGGTCGGGGGGCATCTTCGAGGAAATCATTCGCTTGACCGATTTTGCCATCTTCTCGAGCGTGGCGCTGGACCGTTTCGTGCCCGGGGCGACGATTGCTGCGAAGCTTGCCAGTGTCGTCGCGCGCGGGTGCCGGCATGCCGGGGTCACGCTCGGCTCGCAAGGGTATGTCTGGACCGATCGGTCGGGGAATTTGCGCCAGCAGGCTGCATTCAAGGTCGATGTCGTCGATACGACGGGCGCCGGCGATGCATTTCACGGTGCGTTCGCCTGGGCCATCGCCCGTGGATGCGAGGACGAGGCCGCGGCGCTGATTGCGTCGGCGGTAGCGGCCATGAAGTGCCGGCGGCTCGGTGCACGCCTTGGACTTCCGTCCAGAGGCGAGCTCGAGGCGTTTCTAGCTGAACTTGCCGCTTCGCGGGCCGGTGGTGCCAAAGCCGGTGGCGGCACTTGAGCCGATCGAGCATCTGGCGTCAGTCTTGTCTGACCATCTCAATGAACTGAGTGGCCAGACATCGAGCGGCTTGGCGACTGGTGCAACTCGAGCGCGCCCAAAAAACCGGCGTGCATGTTGTTTGCCGGGCGGATTTTGGCGCGCTTTTCCCCGCTCAACGGGCCTGGCGCAATGTGAAGAGATGTTTGTTGGCCTCTCGCAGTTCGTTCTTCAGTACCTTGCCCATGGTGTTGCGGGGCAGGGCGTCCACGAAGATGACCCGCTTGGGGCACTTGAATTTCGCCAGTCGCCCTTCGATCGCCTTGATGACGCCGCGCTCGTCTAGCGGGCTCGACTTCTCCTTGACGACGACCGCGGTGACGCCCTCGCCGAAGTCGGGATGGGGCACTCCGATGACCGCGCTTTCGATGACGCCATCCAACTCGTCGATCTCGGCCTCCACCTCTTTGGGGTAGACGTTGTAACCGCCGGTGATCACGAGATCCTTGCCGCGTCCGACGATGCTCACGTAGCCGTCCTGGCCGATCTTGCCGAGATCGCCCGTGATGAAGAAGCCGTCGGGGCGAAACTCGGCGGCGGTCTTCTCCGGCATACGCCAGTAGCCCTTGAAGACATTGGGCCCGCGGACCTCGATCATGCCGACAGCGCCGGTCTCGATCGGCGCGCCGGTTTCCGGATCAGCGATGCGCAGTTCCACGCCAGGCAGCGGCAAGCCGACGGAACCCGCCACACGCTCGCCTGAGTAGGGGTTGGAGGTCAGCATGTTGGTCTCGGTCATGCCGTAGCGTTCCAGGATCGCGTGACCGGTGCGGTTCCGCCATTCGCGGTGCGTCTCGGCCAGAAGCGGTGCGGAACCGGAAACGAAGAGACGCATGTGTGCGGTCGATTCGCGGGACAGGCGTTCGTCCTGCAGGAGCCTAGTATAGAAGGTCGGCACGCCCATCATCGTGGTGCACCGGGGGAGAACGCGGAAGACCTCATCGAGGTCGAAGCGCGGCAGCAGTTGGAGCGAGGCGCCCGCGAATAGGGTGACGTTGGTCGCCACGAACAGTCCGTGCGTATGAAAAAGAGGCAGTGCGTGCAGCAGCACGTCCTTGTTCGTAAAGTGCCAGGTCTCGATCAGCGCGCGGGCGTTCGAGATGAGATTTCGGTGGGTCAGCATGGCGCCCTTGGAGCGGCCAGTGGTGCCCGAGGTGTAGAGGATGGCGGCGAGGTCGTCCGGCCCGCGCTCGACCGTATCGAATTGCGTCTGGGCCCTGGATGCCAGCACGGAGAGCGAGCCGGCCTGCTCCTCGATCGCCGCAGCCGACCAGACGCCCAGTGTTTCGATCTGCGCACCGGCATTGGCAGCGACACTTGCGAGTTCGCCCCTGCGTGCGGGGTCGCACACGAACACGCGCGGCTCGCTGTCGCCGAGGAAGTAGTCGATCTCGGCTGTGGTGTAGGCGGTGTTGAGCGGCAGGAAGACGGCGCCGACGCGTACCGTCGCGAGGTAGAGCATCAAGGCTTCGATGCTCTTTTCAACTTGAACCGCGACCCGGTCGCCGGGTTTCACGCCGAGGTCAGTGAGCACGTTGGCGAAACGCGCGGAAACATCTGCGACATCCTGGTAGGCGTAGTGGCGCCCGTCTGGAAGGTGGGCGAAGCAAGTGGCCGGATCTGCGATGTTTCGGGAGAAGTCGGCGTACAGGTTGTTGTTCATAGTCTACCTCGGTAGAGACATCGGATCGCGGCGCACCGACCTTTCGGTCCGGTACTCGGTCAGCCCTCGGCCGCTCAGGACGCCGCAAGCATACCGCGAGACATACACAGTCGCGCGCGTGAGCCGTAGCGAATGTCAAGCAGGGACCGGCCGGCGGTTCTTGATCTTGGCGTCGATTGCCTTGATCTCTAGCGGCGTCAATTCACTCAGTCGGCACATGATATTTCTCCTTTATTGGGTGTGCTTCTTAGTCCGCTAAGCAAGCGACCGCGGTGTCGCCCTGGTGACTCCGAACATGGATTGTTCCGCGCATGTTCACGACATATACGTGCATGACTGCGCCCATTGCTGGACGAGCCACAACACTCGACGTCTCTGATTTCATTGATGTTTTAATGGTGCTGCGAGAGAGGATCGAACTCTCGACCTCACCCTTACCAAGGGTGTGCTCTGCCACTGAGCTACCGCAGCGCCGCGAGCGGAGGCGGTGTTTGCCAGTCCTTCGCGCGAACCCCCCGTCTAGCCAGACTGATGCGGTCTGTCTAGAACCTGTGGCGCTTCGACCCGATGGAACTTGCCAAGGAAGCGTTTGAAACGTGCCATCCGACCCCCGATCGACCCGCCCCATAAGCCCGCACAAGGCCGCCAGGAATGCGCGGTTGGAGCAGGCGCTGCGATCTAACCTCAAGCGCCGCAAAGAAAAACCTGATCGGGATGTTTCTGGTGAGGCAGCGCTGGACAGCGGCGATCCCGATCAATCGGTGAAAAAGGACAGTTAGCCGGACTTGACGTGGAGAAGCGGTCGGGCTTGCGGCGGTGCGGCTCAAGTCGTTAAGGAAGCATGGGGCGCGGGCGGTTTCGAGTCGCACCGTATTTCAATGCCGTAGCCGGGCCGGCGCTGCCGTCCGCTGTAACACCTAACGAGGCTCAATTGGATCGTATCCGTATTGCCGGCGGCCGGACGCTCAATGGCCAGATTCCAATTTCAGGAGCGAAGAACGCCGCGCTTCCATTGATGATCGCAAGCCTGCTGACGTCGGATCGGCTGACGCTCAAGAATGTGCCGAACCTCGCCGACGTCAATCTGCTCGCGCGCATCCTGCGCAATCATGGAGTCGATCTCGCCGTCGACGGGAAGCGCGCGACGCCGGCGGCCCACCTTGGTGAAACGTTCCACCTTTCGGCGCGCGATATCGTCGATACCACGGCGCCTTATGAGATGGTGTCACGGATGCGCGCCAGTTTCTGGGTGCTTGGCCCGCTGCTTGCCCGTTGCCATCAGGCGAAGGTCTCGCTGCCGGGTGGATGCGCCATCGGCACGCGGCCGGTCGATCTCCACCTTTCCGGTCTCAAGTCGCTCGGGGCCGAGATCGAGATCGAGCGCGGCTATGTGCTGGCAAAGGCGCCGTCGGGCGGACTCCGCGGCGCTCGGGTGACGTTCCCCAAGGTTTCGGTCGGGGCCACCCATAACGTTCTGCTCGCGGCGGCATTGGCGCGCGGCGAGACCGTGATCGAGAACGCAGCTCGGGAGCCAGAAATCGGCGATGTCGCCGACTGTCTCGTCAAAATGGGCTGCATGATCGAGGGTATTGGAACCTCGACGCTGATGATCCAGGGGCGCGATCGCCTCGAGGGGGCGGTGCATACGGTTCTGCCCGACCGTATCGAGACGGGTACCTTTGCATTTGCTGTCGCCGCGACGGGCGGTGATGTCGTGCTGACGGGGGCACGGCCCGAGCACCTCAGGTCGGCTCTCGAAATCCTGGCCAGCACGGGAACCGAGGTGACGGAGACGGTATTGGGGCTGCGCATCCGCCGCAATGGAGGCGACATAACGCCGGTCACCATAGAGACGCAGCCGTACCCGGGCTTCCCGACCGATCTTCAGGCGCAGATCATGGCGCTGATGACGACGGCCAAGGGGACCAGCGTTATCCGTGAGACGATTTTCGAGAACCGGTTCATGCACGTACAGGAACTGGCGCGACTTGGCGCGGACATCCGGTTGAACGGGGATACGGCCGTCATCAAGGGTGTCCCCGGTCTCACGGGGGCGCCGGTCATGGCGACGGACTTGCGTGCCTCGGTCTCGCTCGTCATCGCGGGCCTGATGGCGGAAGGCGAGACGACGCTCAACCGCGTCTACCATCTCGACCGTGGCTTCGAGCAACTCGAACGCAAGCTTTCCGCCTGTGGGGCCGAGATCGAGCGGCTCTCCTCGGGCTGATGGGCGTCCGTGGTCGCCCGCATCATCGCGGCTATCTCGCATCTGCGAATGCCTGGATTTTCGCCTTTTTGCACAGCGGGATGCGTTGTTGCATCGCAAGCTGATAATTATCGTGCAGAAGGTCTGAACCGCCGGATTAGGCTTCCCCGTATAGAGAAGCGGTGACAGACTTGCGCCAGTTGCTGCGTCATCGCGGTCTGTCCGCAAGCGCCGCTCGGCGGTTATGTGTCCCGGTGCCGGCGGAACCTTGGGCCGTCGTGCATCGCCGCGGCAAATCCCCGGCTGTCTGGGCCGTGGGATCGTTTGCTTCTGCTCCAGCCATGGCGGAACTCTCGATGATCTACACGCTTCGCACCCTCGGATCGCAGCCCGGTTTGGGATCGCTGCTCGGTACCGGCGCCGTTTCCATTCTGCTCATTGGTGTCCTCGCGTCTGCCGCGGCGGCTCAAGGCCGAAACGCCGGTATTCATTCGGCGCTTGGTCCTGAGGGGGTGCCGCTGAAGCTCAGACCGCCCGAGTATACCGCTCGCGATGTGACGGCCGCCGTGTTCCAGTCAAAGGGTGGGCCGCCGTTGGATTTCTCGGGGCAGAACCTCCGCCACCTCGATCTTTCCGGCCTTGACTTCAAAGGCGCGTCGTTTGCCGGGGCGGATCTGTTTGGCGCGGATCTCTCGAGCGCCAACCTTTCCGGTAGCGATCTCACCGGCGGGAACCTCAATCGGGTCAATCTGATCCGAGCCGACCTCACGGGGGCCAAGCTGGTTGATGCGATGGTGATGCGGCCGAACGTGTCGACGTCGCTCGACTACGATCCAGCGGAGGCGCCGAGGTTTGCAGGCGCGGACATGCGCAATATCCGCATGACGACGCGACTGCAGGGGGCGGATTTCCGTGGTGCTAACCTGCAGGGGGCCAGGCTCGGTCCGCACGAGCCGCGCGCGGATATTTCGTCGATGCCGGCATCCATTTTCAAAAGCTGCGATTTTTCGGGGGCGGACCTGCGGCGGGTCGATCTTTCACGCGCCGTGCTCACTTTTTCGAGGTTCGTGGGGGCGGACATGTCGGGCATCGATCTCAACATGGCCGACCTTTCGAAGACCGACTTGTCTGGCGCTGATCTGACCGGGGCCGACCTTACCGACGCCAATCTGGATGAAGCCAACCTTGCCGGGGTAAAAGGGTTCGACACCGTGCGGGGACGAGAGACGATAAAAAATCTCGATCGCGTGCGATGGTGATGTGCAAGGTGGCAAAGACATGTGGGTCACTTGGCGGTCCATGCAGCTTGCGAGACGAGGTCAAAGTGGCGGGTATTTCTAGAAAACATCGGCCATCGATGCTCTCGGCCGCGCTGCGTGTCGTCGTTATGTTTCTTGCCGTCCTGGCCGATTCCAGGGGGGCTTTGTTTGCCGCGGAGTTTTCCGCGAAGGAAGTGACCGCGGCCTTTTTCAAGTCTGAGCCCGGCACACCGGTCGACTATGCGGGGCGCGACCTTTCCGGACTCGATCTTTCGGGGCTCGATTTCAAGCGGGCACGGCTGGCGAACGCCAACCTGTACGGCGCCGACCTGACGGGCGCCAATCTCAGCGGAACCGACCTCGCGGGCGCGAACCTCGACCGCGCAACAATCATCGGCGCTGATTTCAGCGCGAGCGATCTGCGCAATGCCTCGCTGTTGCGGCCGACGCTCTTTTCGGGAATCGAGCCAGATCCCCGCGAGGCGCCAAAGTTCCGCGGCGCCAATCTGACGGGGGCGAAGATCATGTCGGTCCGGCTCGACGGTTCCGACTTCCGCGGCGCGAACCTCACCGGCGCGTCGCTCGGACAACTGGTCTATGCGTGGGGCGAAGGGCGGGGCAGATCGCAGCGCACGGTGATGGTTGGCTGCGACTTCTCGGGGGCGGTGCTCGTGGGCGCTTACCTCGGGAACGGCGTTCTGCAGTTCGCCAAATTTCGCGGGGCCGACCTCAGCGGGACCGACCTCTCGAAGACCGACCTGACCAAGGCGGACCTCTCCGGGGCCAATCTCACCGGCGCCAATCTGACGGACGCCAACCTTGAAGATGCGATGCTTGCCGGGGTTCGCGGACTGGAAACGGTGCAGGGGCTCGACACTGTCAGAAATCTTGAAACATCAATCCGCTGATCGGGCTCTACGATGCTGCGAGTTCTACTTCGCAACTGCCTCCTGCCGTGCGCCGTCGTGGCGCTCCTGGCCTTGGCGCGGGTCCACGACGGCCGCGCCGGCGAGGCAATGCCGGAGGTAGACACGGCATTGCTGCTCGCTGTCGATGTGTCCAACTCGGTCGACGACCGGCGCTACTATCTGCAGATGGAAGGCATCGCGAAGGCGCTCGAGGACAAGAGCGTCATCAGTGCGATCACGAACGGTCCGCAGGGGGCGATCCTGTTCTCGATCCTGGCATGGTCCGACCGTACGGAGATCGCCGTGCCGTGGGTGCGGATTTCGAACGCGGAGGAGGCCCGGGCGCTTGCTCAGCGAATCCGGAAGCTGCCGAGGATAACGGGGCATTTCACGTGCGTGTCGAAAGCGCTGCGCACGATTGCCGACAAGGTGGTGCCGCAAATTCCGGCGAAGGCGACGCGCAAGGTGATCGACGTTTCGGGGGACGGGAAAGAGGACTGCAACCCGGAGGAGCCGCCCGAAGACGTTCGCGATGAACTCGTTGCGTCGAAAGTCACGATCAACGGACTACCCATTCTCGATGGCAGCGAGGCAGCCACCATCGAGGAATGGTACAGGGCCCATGTCATGGGCGGTATCGGATCGTTTGTCATCCCGGCGGATGGCTATGGAGATTTCGAGCGGGCGATCCGCCAGAAATTCATCGTCGAGATCAGCGGGGCGGGTTTGCCAGCGATCCGGCAAGCCGCAATTGAAGGGATCCCGGTACGCTAGCCTATCCCGCGGGTGCGCCGGTCAGCCGTCGCTCTCGGTGGAGGGGCGGCAGGCGTACTTTTTGACCTCCCAATCGGGGTGCTCGTCGGCCCATTTGGCGACGTAGGGCTGCGCATACATCACGCAGCGCGTCGGATCGACAATGTTGTCGGCGGGGAGGCGGTGGTCCCGGCACTGTCCGGGGTCACTCACGAGGCAGGCGGAGAGAATGATGGCCAGCATGTAGTCCTCGAAGCTGATCGGTCATGGCGACGCCGGGCCTTACCGAAGCGGCCGCGGAGTCATGTGGCAGACCGAACCTTCAGCCTACCACGGTAGAACCATAACGCAGGTTGGCCGAGTGCGGATTACTCTCCTCGCCCGGTCAAGCTGGCAGCAGCAACTCGCCCTTGCCGATGGTCGCGAGATCGCCAGCGTAGCGGCGAACGCGGCGCGGCGCGAGTTTGGGGGCCAGGGGACCTAGTTCGCGGGCCCAGTCGCGCGCCATTACCCCGAGGATGGCGAGGTCGTGTGTGCCGCAGTCGGCAAATGTGGCGGGAACGTCCGCCGTGCCCGCGATGATCGTGCCGCGCCGCATGAGGCGGCCGGAGTCGGGCCCGAGCTTGCCCTCCACGACGATCGTGCCTCCCAGCATGCGGGCGCCGGTCTGCGCTCCGGTTGCGCCGCGCACGAGGATAAGGCCGCGCCGCATCTTCTCGCCGGTCCGGGCGCCAGCATTGCCGTTGATGACGATCGTTCCGCCGGTCATGCCGAAGCGCTTACCCGGGGCAAGTCCGCCGGTGCTGTCTCCAGCAGAGCCGGCGACGTGGATGAGCCCGCCGGACATGTCGGCGCCGACATGGTTGCCGGCCGATCCGCGAATTTCGATCGCGCCGCCCTTCATGCGGGCGCCGACGAAGGCGCCGGCGTCGCCATTCACAACCAGGAGCCCGCCGGTCATTCCGGTTCCGAGGCCATCGATGACCGCACCTGCGGCGTCGATCGTCGTCTCGTCGGAGGAGGAAGCCCGAATGTCGAAGATATCGCTCAGCTTGATGCCGCGGCGGGTCGTGCCGACGATCTGATTTGCCAGGTTGGGCGTCGCGCCGGCTGCGAGCACGTCCGGCGTCAGGCCGCTGAAGTCGAGACGTTCGCCCGGATCGGCTTTGAGCTTGAGGACGAGACCGGCCATCAGACGAGCTCCTTCAGGTGGTAGTGGTGCTGGCCAAGCTTGCCGCCATAGTTGCCCGCGCTGACGCGGGTGACGCCATGGCCGGCGCCGCAGGCGATGATGGCGGACAGGCCGGCGCGCATGCCGTCGGCGACGGCCTTCGATGTCAGGCCGTCGATCACGATCTCGAGCACGCAGGCGGTGTCGGGAGACAGCTCCGTGCGGACGGCTCCCTTCAACGTCGGGGAGAACGCTTCGTTGGTCGAAGCGAACATGCCGGCATATTTCGAGCCGACCTTCGAGCCCGAGCGCACGATGCCGCCTGGGAACGGGGTGATCACGTCGGGCACTTTGGCGATCGCCTCTATGGCCGTTTCGCAGACCTCCAGAACGCCCGCCCGTTCGCGGCCGAGCACGAGTAGATTGCCGCCACCGACCGCATCGGTGACGCAACCTGTCTCGTGTTCGCAGACGAACTCGCCGTCCATGACTGGAACGCGCCAGTACCGGCGGCCGCCCGAGCGTCGCGCCGTCTGGTAGCCATCGCCGAAGCGCCTCAGGCTCGAACCCAGGCCAATTTTAACAGGGCCCTCGACGCCAGCGAAGCAGGCCGAGCCAGGTGAGGTCAGCACGCACTGTCCGACGCGGTTCATGACCTGAGGGATCAGCGCGTCCGGCGAAAACCCGAACATCAACACGCGCACGCCTGGCCGGCCGTCAGGCGTCTCGTCGGGCGACAGCATCCGGTCGATGCCGCATTCGGCGCCGCAGCCGATCACGGACGTGCCGAAGCCGGTCATCGTGACGGCGCACTGGCGCGCCCATTTCTCGCTGTCTGCGGTGATGACCAGCCCTGTGCCGCTCATTCCGAAGGCCTCGGCGAACGTGTCGTCGATCACTATTCCGCCTCTCACGATCGGGGCGGAGGACGCGTTGGTTGTGGTTGCCATTTCTTGCGCTCCCCTCAGACCCGAGCCGCCGTCGGCTGCACCACGATCGAACCACCGTTGCGGCCCGCGATCTCGTCATCATGGACGCGGAAGTTGTCCATTGAGACGGTGTGAAAGCGATCGAAATAGTCGCCGATCAGGCGCTCGATTTCGGGATCGTAGTCTGGCCGGGCCACGTGGGTGGCGCCCTGCACCACCTTCACGATCTTGCCGTTGCGCACCACGAGGTCGCCGGACTTGAAGACGAACTCGGGCGAGGTGAACATCGCTTCCTTGTTTTCATTCGGACGATAGACCGTCACGTCGGCGGCGGCGCCCGGTGCGAGGTGGCCGCGATTGCGCAAACCGAGGCTCTTGGCCGGACCGGCGCGGGTCATGATCGCGATCTCGTAGAGGGTATACTCGCGCTTCAGGGTCGGCAGGATCGAGTGCGCGAGCGCATCGGGATTGATTTTCAGCATCATCTCCTGCCGGAAGGCGCGGTCCATCAACAGGCGGATGAGGTGGGGATAGGTGGTGAACGGCGCGCCGTTCGGGTGGTCGGTCGTGAGGAAGATGCGCCACGGGTCCTCGACCAGCAGGAACAGCTCGAGGCCGATGCACCACTGCAGAGCGTTGACGAAGTTCTTGTCGCGGTAGCGCATGGGCACGACGCCGCAGCCCGCGTCGCACTCGATATCCATGATGACCGACTTCTTCGGGAAGGCGGTGCCGGCGTGGCCGTATTGGCGCATGCTGTCGCCGGAGGCCGTGCAGGTTTGGCCGAACAGCACCTGACCGATGTCGATCGATACGTTGGGGGTACGGTTCAAGACCTCGGCGATGCGAGCCGCGCTCGAGGAGAAGTGGCGATCGCCCTCGGTGCCGTAGCTGTGGAACTGAAGGTGGGTCAGGTGGATGGGGAGGCCATCGGCGGCGGCAATGGTCGAAAGCGTCGTCTCGTCATTGCCGGGTACACCGAGGTTGCATCCGTGGATGTGGAGCGGGTGGGTGACGCCCAGCTCCTTCAGGCCGCGCGCCAGCGTGAGGACGATATCGCGCGGGGTCACGTCGTAGTAGGGGTGCCTCTCGTCGAGGTCGAGCTTACGGGAGTTGAACTTGAAGGCCGAGATGCCGCCGGGGTTCACAACCTTGACGGCGAGCGCCTGAGACGCGTGCATCGTCCAGGCGATGTAGTCCTTGATGGCGTTGAAGTCGGCCTTCTGCGTCATCATTCGCAGGAGAAGGTCGTCGCTGCCGAGCATGGCGAACGCGCCCTTGTCGACCATCGGCGTGTCGCCCATCTCGAGGTGGGCCTGACGCGCATTCGCCGGAAGCATCGCGGGCTCGAAGCAGCACGTATAGCCCATCTCCGCATAGCGATATCCCGCCGCGAGCGTAGAGGGGGTCGCATGACCACAGCAGGACCGTGTGAGGTGGGTGCGCGCGATTTCGTGGCCGGCGTGGTCCTCCGGCAGCATGATGCGGCCGATCGTGACCTTTCCGCCGCCGATGTGGGTGTGCGGGTCGATGCCGCCGGCCATGACGACCGAGCCGTCGAGGCCATACTCCTCATCGATCCGTGCGCCGGGACGAGGCGCAATGATGTGTCCGTCCTCGATCCAGATGTCGCGGTTCTCGCCGTCGACGCCATTGGCCGGATCGTAGACCTTACCGCCCGTGAGTTTGATAATCATGCGTTGAAACCTTCGAGCCTTAGGTCAGATGGCAAGCCGGGTGGCGATACCGGCGGCGACGTCGGAGACGCGCGGCAGGTTGATGTCGCGGAGTTGCCGCAGATGAAGCGACACCACACTGTCGGTGCGAATGAGGTCGCCGCCGTGGTCGAGGCCTGGCGTGCCGACCGGGATGAACACTTCCGGCTCACGGGGAAGCCTGAGGCCCGGCGTGCCGATCACGATCGTCGGGATTGTGGTGGCGGGTGGCGACAGGTCGGCGCCGATGCTGGCGGTCCATATGAGTGCATCACCCTCACCGCCGGCGATCATGCGGGTAATCTCGTAGCGATCGGGGTCGAACAGCGGTTTGCCGGTCGCGAGGCTGACGCGGAGCGGATAGCCGGTCTGCCATGCGGTGACGCCGATCGCCGTCTGGCCGCCCTCGCTGCCGGCGAGCGTGAGGCCCGCGCAGCGTTGCGTGGCGTTGAGATCACGGAGCAGGTCGGCGATTGACAGGACAATGAGATCGCCATCATCGGCTGGGAGCAGGCCGGGGCTCCAGACGATGACCGCATAGGCGGCGGCCTTCATCCTATCCGCCAAGGCTTCGACCGCCTGCAGGTCGATCCCCGTTGCGGCGGGTCGAGCGGTGCTTTTGAGGCTCGCACGCAAGGCTGCTACAAACGTGCCGATCCGGTCTTGCGTGCAGGCGATAACGTCCACGGGCTGGCCTTGCTTGACGAGCGGCTTGTCCGCACCCGAGCCGACCAAAACGACACGGCGGGACAGCTCGCCGAACATCGTCTCGTTCGGGCCTAGGATGCGCTCGTAGAAGCGCGGGAAGCTGTCGCCGATACCGTCGCCGACGACGATCACCAGATCCGCGCGATTTCTGACTTCGGTCAGCGTTGACATGATCCAGCCGCGCGACTGCTGAACTGAAATGTTGCGCATCGCGGCCGCGCTCATGGCGTGGTCGACGATGCCGCCGGTTTTGTCCGCGATCGTGAGAATCGCTCGAATGCCATCGACGTCGGAGGACAGCCCCCCGAACAGCGGGAGCCTTGCGGATTTGAGAATGGCCGCCGCGGCGTCGAGCGCTTCGGCGAGCTGAACCTCTCGGCCTGCCAGTTTGGCGGCGGCCTTGGGGAGTTGCCTCGAGAATCCCGCAATAGCCCTGGGGCATCGCGTGTTGGATGGCTGCAAAGTGCCACCATCCCTGCTGATGGCGAGATCATCGCACAATAATGCACAGAACGGACAAACCGCGCGGCTGCTTGCCGCTCCGTCGTTCCGTGAGGTTCCGGTTTCAGCAGCCGCCATGCCCATTCTTCAGTGTCCTCATCCCAAAGTCGGAGAACTTCAAGCATGTGCGACGCCTGCGCACAACGGGGCAAATCATGTTGCGGCCTGCGCATTGTCGCAATCGATGGTCGTCCACATGGCTCGCGCAAGCTAGCGACCATCCTCCACTGGCGCTGTAGCGCGATGGCGTGTAGATCACGCGCTGCAGACGACCGCGACGAGCGACCGTGTGGTGCGGCGAGGTAATATTTTGGCCCCCCGAACCTGAGCCGGGCGCGCAACGCAACGAATTCTACGATCGAAGGCCCGCGAATGCCCAAGCAACTCATCATCGACGGAACGCCGATCGAGGTCGAGGACGGCACCACCCTTCTCCAGGCGTGCGAGCAGGCTGGCGCAGAGATCCCTCGTTTCTGCTATCATGAAAGGCTGTCGATCGCTGGCAACTGCCGCATGTGCCTGGTCGAAGTTCAGGGGTCGCCGAAGCCGATCGCCTCATGTGCCATGAGCGTCAACGACCTGCCGCCCAACAAGGACGGAAGCCCCAAGGTCGTCGAGACCAAATCGCCACTCGTCAAAAAGGCGCGCGAAGGTGTGATGGAGTTCCTGCTCATCAACCATCCGCTCGACTGCCCTATCTGCGATCAGGGCGGCGAATGCGATCTCCAGGACCAGTCGCTCCACTATGGTGGCGGCGGCTCGCGGTACGGGGAAAACAAGCGGGCTGTGGAGGACAAGCATCTCGGGCCGCTGATCAAGACGGTGATGACGCGATGCATCCACTGCACGCGTTGCGTTCGCTACATGACCGAAGTCGCGGGCGTCGAAGAGCTCGGGCTCATCGGACGCGGCGAGGACGCCGAGATCACGACGTATCTTGAGAAAGGCATACTGTCGGAAATGTCGGCCAACGTGGTCGATCTGTGTCCGGTCGGCGCGCTGACGCATCGCCCGTGGGCGCATAATGCTCGGCCGTGGGAACTCGCGCACACCGAATCAATCGACGTCATGGATGCTGTCGGATCGGCCATCCGCGTCGACACGCGCGGCCGGGACGTGATGCGCATTCTGCCGCGCCGGAACGATGCGGTGAACGAGGAATGGATCTCCGACAAGTCGCGCCACGTGGCCGATGGATTGCGGACCCAGCGACTCGATACGCCCTACGTGCGGCGCAACGGACGGCTCGAGGCGGCGACCTGGGACGAGGCGCTGGCCGTTGTTGCAGCCCGGCTGAAGGGTGCGCGGCCCGAGTGCATTGGCGCGATAGCGGGCGAACTCGCCGGTGCGGAAGAAATGTTTGCGCTCAAGGACCTCTTCGGACGGCTGGGGTCCAGGAACATCGACTGCCGGACCGATGGGGCAAAGCTCGATCCGGCGCTGGGTCGGGCCAGCTATCTGCTCAATTCCACGATCGAGGGCATCGAGTACGCGGACTGCATCCTGCTCGTCGGCACGAACCCGCGCCTCGAGGCGGCGGTTCTCAACGCGCGGATATTGAAGCGCTACAAGATGGGTGGGCTCTCGGTGGGGCTCGTCGGCGAGGCTGCGTCGCTGACCTATCCCGTCCAGCACCTCGGCGCCGGTCCGGATGCCTTGACAAGCCTCGTCAGTGGCGGAAGCGCATTTGCCGCCAAGCTGATGGAAGCCAAGAACCCGATGGTCATCGTCGGGCAGGGCGCATATTCGCGTCCCGACGGCCTCGCCATGTTGTCGGTTGCGGCGCGGATTGCCGAGGCTGTCAGCGCAGGCAAGGAGCCGGGCTGGCCGGTATTCAACGTTCTCCATACGGCCGCATCCCGCGTGGCAGGGCTCGATCTCGGATTTGTTCCGGGGGGCGGTGGGCTCGATTGCGCCGGCATGATCGCGGCGAGCGGTAACGGATCTCTCGACGTCCTGTATCTTCTGGGGGCCGACGAGATCGGCGTTGACCGGCTCGGGGCGGGCACGTTCGTCGTGTACCAGGGCAGCCATGGCGATGCCGGCGCTCACCGCGCGGACGTCATTCTGCCGGGGGCCGCCTACACGGAGAAGTCGGCTACCTACGTCAATACGGAGGGGCGCGCGCAGCTTACCATGCGCGCGGCGATGCCGCCGGGACTTGCGAAGGAAGACTGGACCATCGTGCGCGCGCTTTCGGCGCTTTGCGGCCAGACGCTGCCCTACGACGAAGTCCGTACGCTCAGGGCCGCCATGTACACCTACGCGCCGCAGCTCGCCCGCATCGGGCAGGTCGCGGCGGCGAGCCGGCCGGAGCTGTCACGTCTGGCGGGGCTGACAGCGTCGCTCGGGACTGAGCCTTTCGTCAATCGTATCCGTGACTTCTATTTGACGAACCCGATTGCGCGCGCCTCGGCCGTGATGGCTGAAATGAGCGCGTTGAAGAAAGCCAGCCTCAGCCCGTCGCGGGACCGGCTGAGCGACGCGGCGGAGTGAGGGGCATGACGTATCTAGGCTTCGAGGGTGTCATCGGTGCGGTTCTCTACGTCATCGTGCAGGTGCTGCTGGCGCTCGCGGTGATCGTGCCGCTGCTTGTCGTCATCGCATTCCTCCTGTTGATGGACCGAAAGGTATGGGCGGCGGTTCAGCTTCGCCGTGGTCCCAACGTCGTGGGGCCGTTCGGGCTGTTTCAGTCATTCGCCGATCTCATCAAATTCGCGGTAAAGGAACCTCTCATTCCGGCTGGCGCCGATAAGACGGTGTTTCTGCTCGCCCCGCTTGCAACCGCAACGTTCGCGCTTGCGGCCTGGGCGGTCATTCCCGTCGCCGAGGGCTCGTTCTTCGGGCTTGCTACCGGCAAGTGGGTGGTCGCCGATCTCAACGTCGGCGTGCTCTACCTCCTCGCGATCTCGTCACTCGGCGTTTACGGCATCATCATGGGTGGGTGGGCGTCGAACTCGAAATACGCCTTCATGGGCTCGTTGCGGTCGTGCGCGCAGATGGTGTCCTACGAGGTCTCGATCGGCCTTGTGATCATCACCGTGCTCTTGTGCGCCGGGTCGCTCAACATGACCGACATCGTCAATGCGCAGAAGCAGGGTCTCGGGACGAAGGCGGGGCTGCCGAATTCGCTGCTCGACTGGTATTGGCTGCCGCTGTTCCCGATGTTCGTCGTATTCTTCATTTCTGCTCTTGCGGAGACGAACCGGCCTCCATTCGATCTTCCCGAGGCGGAGTCGGAGCTTGTTGCGGGCTTCATGGTCGAATACGCCTCGACGCCTTATCTCTTGTTCATGCTTGGCGAATACGTGGCCATCGTCACGATGTGCGCGCTGACGACCATTCTGTTCCTTGGCGGCTGGCTGCCGCCGGTCGATCACTGGGTGCTTAACGCGGTGCCTGGGATCATCTGGTTCATTGCCAAGTGCGTCTTCGTGTTCTTCATGTTCGCCATGGTGAAGGCGATCGTACCGCGCTACCGCTACGATCAGTTGATGCGACTTGGCTGGAAGGTGTTCCTGCCATTGTCGCTGATCATGGTTGTGATCGTCGCGGGCGTCCTGCAGTACGGCGTCCTGGCACGGTAAAGGAGCGGATCATGGGCATCGCAAGCGGCGTCAAATCACTGTTCCTGACCGAGTTCGTCTCCGCGTTCGGCCTCGCCATGCGCTATTTCTTCACGCCAAAGGCGACGATCAACTACCCGTTCGAAAAAGGGCCGATATCGCCGCGCTTCCGCGGTGAACATGCTCTGCGCCGCTATCCCAACGGCGAAGAGCGCTGCATCGCGTGCAAGCTGTGCGAGGCGGTCTGTCCTGCCCAGGCCATAACGATCGAGGCCGGCCCGCGCCGCAATGACGGGACGAGGCGGACGACGCGTTACGATATCGATATGACGAAGTGCATCTATTGCGGCCTGTGCCAGGAGGCCTGCCCGGTCGATGCAATCGTCGAGGGGCCGAATTTCGAGTTCGCGACCGAGACCCGCGAGGAACTGTTCTATTCGAAGGAGCGGCTGCTCGAAAACGGAGACCGTTGGGAACGCGCCATCGCCAAACAGCTTGAGCTCGATGCGCCCTACCGCTGACACGCCCCAGACGGGCACCGACGCCGTACGCCAACGGCGGGAGCCGATGCGGATACCGGAGCGCGATAATCCGTTCGCTTGGCGGGCGCGGACGAAGGAAGGACGGGCGGGCGCAATTCACTTGCTCGATTCGCTGACTGACGAGGAGGTCGCCCGTTATATCGACGTGGCGCGCGATCAGATGCAGATCGAGGAGCGGCTTGCGGCGCTGAAAGTCGCCTCCGCGATATTCGGTGTCGCGCTGGCCGGTTACGTCGTCTGGCGCGGCCTACACCAAGGTCTCAGCGGATGGGACTTCGCAGGGCTTGGATTGGCTTGCGCCATGGGCTATTGGCCGTGGCGCGTCTATACGTGCCGGCGGTTGTGGTGGAAGCATATGAAGGCCGCGACCGCGGAACTCGCGCGTCGGCAGGCTGCGCAGGTATCGAATTGAGATGGTGAACGTTCTGAACGTTATTTTTGACGGGCGCCCTGGCTTCGCGATGCGTTTCGCAACGTGTACGGCGCTTCACGACGTTCGTAGAAGGTGATCCGGGGGCAAGATACGACATGACGCTGACGGTCGCTTTCTTCTACTTGTTCGCCATTCTGGCTGTGGTTTCGGCCGCAATGGTGATCACCGTGCGCAATCCTGTGCACGCGGTCTTGTTCCTCATTCTCACCTTCTTCAACGCTGCGGGGCTGTTCGTGCTGCTCGGCGCGGAGTTCCTGGCGATGCTGCTCGTCATCGTCTACGTCGGCGCAGTGGCGGTTCTGTTCCTGTTCGTCACTATGATGCTCGACGTGGATTTCGACGAACTCAAGGCCGGGTTCATCAAGAACGCGCCAGCGGGCCTTCTTGTCGGGGGCATCGTGCTGGCGGAACTCATTGCGCTGTTCGTCGGGCGCTCGCTCGATATCGGTCTTGGAAAGACACTCGGCGCGGCCACGCCTGCCAATCTCGACAACACGCGCGCCCTCGGCCAGCTCCTCTACACGAAATACGCCTACTTCTTCCAGGCTTCAGGCCTGGTGCTGCTCGTCGCCATGATCGGCGCAATCGTTCTAACCCATCGCGTTCGTGCGGGCGTGAGACGCCAGTCCATTCCGGCGCAGAATGCGCGTCGGCCCGAGACGGCGATGTCCGTCATCAAGGTGGTATCGGGCGGCTACACCATCCCTGCGAAGAAGGCGGCGGAAAAGCCCAATACGGAGGCCGCGGAATGACCATCGGCATCGCCCACTATCTCGTCGTCGCCGCTGCGCTGTTCACGATCGGCATTCTCGGGATCTTTCTCAACCGGAAGAACGTGATCGTCATCTTGATGTCGATCGAGTTGATGCTGCTCGCGGTCAACGTGAATCTCGTTGCCTTCTCGCAGTATCTCGGGGACCTGACCGGACAGGCCTTTGCGCTGTTTATTCTGACCGTGGCGGCTGCCGAATCGGCGATCGGGCTTGCGATCATCGTCGTCTATTTCCGCAACCGCGGCTCGATCGCGGTCGAAGACATCAACATGATGAAGGGGTGAGCGGCGCCAATGATCTATACCGCCATCGTCTTCCTGCCGCTCGTCGGCGCTCTGATTTCCGGCCTGTTTGGACGCCTCATTGGCGACCGGGCATCGGAAGTCATCACAACCGCCCTTCTCATGACCTCGGCGGTGCTGTCGTGGATCGTGTTCGTCGATGTCGGACTTGGCCATCATACCTACAAGGTAACCGTGCTGCGCTGGATCGCGTCGGGCGAGCTCGACGTTTCGTGGGCGCTGCGGATCGATACGCTGACCGCCGTGATGCTCGTCGTCGTGACGACCGTTTCGAGCCTCGTGCACCTCTACTCCATCGGCTACATGCATGAGGATGACGCGAGGTGGCGGTTCTTCGCCTACCTGTCGCTGTTCACGTTCGCCATGCTCATGCTGGTGACTGCGGACAACCTGCTGCAGATGTTCTTCGGCTGGGAAGGGGTCGGGCTCGCGTCGTATCTGCTGATCGGCTTCTGGTGGAAGAAGCCCTCGGCCAACGCCGCGGCCATCAAGGCGTTCGTTGTCAACCGTGTCGGCGACTTCGGTTTCGCGCTCGGCATCTTCGGTCTGTTCGCCGTCACCGGCTCCATCGGCTTGGACAAGATCTTTGCCGATGCCCCCTCGCTCGTCGGCAAGACGATGGAGCTGGCGGGCTACAAGGTTGATATTCTGAATTCGTTGTGCCTGCTGCTGTTCCTTGGAGCGATGGGCAAGTCGGCGCAGTTCCTGCTGCACACCTGGCTACCGGACGCGATGGAGGGCCCGACACCCGTTTCGGCGCTGATCCACGCTGCGACGATGGTCACCGCCGGTGTTTTCATGGTTGCACGTCTCTCGCCGCTGTTCGAGCTCGCGCCGACGGCGAGCCAGGTCGTCATGTACACCGGCATGATCACCGCGTTCTTCGCCGCCACGGTCGGCCTTGTTCAGAACGACATCAAGCGCGTGATCGCCTATTCGACGTGCTCGCAGCTCGGATACATGTTCGCAGCCTGCGGGGCAGGCGCCTACGGCGTCGCGATCTTCCACCTGTTCACACACGCCTTCTTCAAGGCGCTGCTGTTCCTGGGCGCGGGCTCGGTCATTCACGCCATGCACCACGAGCAAGACATGCGGAACATGGGTGGTCTGCGAAAGCATATCCCCATCACCTGGGCGATGATGCTGATCGGAACCCTGGCGTTGACGGGCGTCGGCATTCCCTTCTTCTATGGCTTCGCGGGCTTCCACTCCAAGGACGCGATCATCGAGGCGGCATACGCTGCGCATTCGCCCAACAACATCGTTTTCTGGGTGCTCGTGCTCGCCGCGTTCATGACTTCCTTCTACTCCTGGCGCCTGATGTTCATGACGTTCGAGCAGCAGCCGCGCTGGGCGCATGGAGGGCATGGTGATCATGGACACGGTGATCACGCTCACGACGCCCATTCTCACGATTCCCATTCTCACGGTGGCAACGGTCACGACGACCATGCTCACGAGCCGCACGAGAGCCCGTCGGTGATGCTGATCCCGCTCTATGTGCTTGCGCTCGGCGCCGTGGCGGCGGGCATCGTGTTCGCGCCATACTTCATCGGCCACCACTACAAAGAGTTCTGGGGCAAGGCGATCTTCGAGGGCGCCAATAACCACATCATGCATGCGATGCACGAGGTGCCGAAGTGGGTCCCCGTCGCCCCATTCGTCGCCATGCTGGCGGGGCTTTCGCTCGCGTACCTCTATTACGTCGTGTCGCCGGGACTGCCGGCTGCCACGGCTCGTACGTTCAAGCCGCTGTACCTGTTCTTCCTGAACAAGTGGTACTTCGACGAACTCTATGACGCGATCTTCGTGAAGCCGGCGATGTGGATCGGGCGTGCGCTCTGGAAGGGTGGCGACGGCGCCATCATCGACGGCACGATCAACGGTACGGCATCCGGTGTCGTCGCCGGCACCAATCAGATCGTGAAGCTCCAGACGGGCTTCGTCTATCACTACGCATTCGCCATGTTGATCGGCGTGGCGGCCCTCCTCTCGTACGTCATTGCGGTGGGCGGCGGTTTCGGGGGGCTCAAATGGTAAATCTCACCGGTGTTCCGATCCTATCGATCGTCACCTTCTTCCCCCTGGTCGGCGCGCTGCTGATCGCCCTGCTCAACCGGGATGCGACGGGGCAGGCGCGGTGGATCGCGCTCTGGGTTACGATCCTGACGTTCTTCGCGTCGCTGCCCATCTGGCTCAACTTCGACGCCCGCAGCGCGGCGTTTCAGTTTGTCGAAAATCGGGCGTGGCTCGGCACCATCCGATACAAGATGGGCGTCGACGGCATTTCGATGCTGTTCGTCATCCTCACGACGTTCCTGATGCCGATCTGCATCCTGGCATCGTGGAAGTCGGTCGAGGACCGCGTCCGCGAGTACATGATCGCGTTCCTGGTTCTCGAGACGCTCATGATCGGCGTGTTCTGCGCGCTTGACCTCGTTCTCTTCTACATCTTCTTCGAAGCCGGCCTGATCCCGATGTTCATCATCATCGGCGTGTGGGGCGGCAAGCGGCGCGTCTATGCGAGCTTCAAGTTCTTTCTCTACACTCTGCTTGGCTCGGTGCTGATGCTGCTGGCGATGATCGCCATGTGGAACTTCGCCGGCTCCACCGATATCGAGACGCTGCTGCAGACCAAGTTCCCGCCGACGATGCAGACGTGGCTGTGGCTCGCCTTCTTCGCTTCGTTCGCGGTGAAGATGCCGATGTGGCCCGTTCACACCTGGCTGCCCGACGCTCACGTCGAGGCGCCGACCGCCGGCTCGGTAATTCTTGCCGCTATCCTGCTGAAGATGGGTGGCTACGGCTTTCTTCGATTCTCGCTTCCGATGTTCCCCGTTGCGAGCCACGACTTCGCGCCGCTGGTGTTTGGATTGTCTGTCGTCGCGATCGTCTATACGTCGCTCGTCGCACTTGCCCAGGAAGACGTAAAGAAGCTCATCGCCTACTCGTCGGTCGCCCACATGGGCTACGTGACCATGGGCATTTTCACGTTCAACCCACAGGGCCTCGACGGCGCGATCTTCCAGATGCTGTCGCACGGCATTGTCTCCGCGGCGCTCTTCCTGTGCGTCGGCGTCGTCTATGACCGGATGCACACGCGCGAAATTTCCGCGTACGGCGGTATCGCCGAACGCATGCCGATCTATGCGACCATATTCATGGTCTTCACCATGGCGAACGTCGGCCTTCCCGGGACGAGCGGTTTCGTCGGCGAGTTCCTGACGTTGCTCGGCGCCTTCAAGGCCAGCACGATCGTTGCCATCATCGCTTCGACCGGCGTCATCCTGTCGGCGGCATACGCTCTCTACCTCTACCGCCGCATTGTCTTCGGCGCGCTCGAGAAGCCTGCACTCGCTGGCATTCTCGACCTCGAACGCCGCGAGATTGCCATCCTTGCGCCGCTCGTCGTCATAACGATCTTCCTGGGCGTCTATCCGGCGCCGGTGCTCGATGTGACCGGGGCTTCCGTCAAAAAGCTTGTCGCGGGCTATGAGACGGCGATCAAGACCGCCGATGCGAAGGGAGCGCGCTAGACAATGGCTGCCATCATGCCCGCATTCAATCTGGCCTCGCTTGGTCCGCTACTCCCCGAGATCTTCCTCGCCATCGCCGCGATGCTGATCCTTATGATCGGGGCCGTGCGCTCCGGGACGCCGGTGCCCGGCGGGGAAACTTCGCCCGCCGCCATGCGCGAGGGCGCACTTGCGACGTGGGTCGCCATCCTTGTGCTCGCGGTGGCAATGTATTTCGTCGCGACGCCGCCGGTACGCACGGTCGCAATGTTCGACGGTGCGTTCATCGGTGACGCCTACGCCCGCTTTTTCAAGATCCTCATTCTGACCGGCGCCATCGGCGCGCTCCTGCTGTCGTTCGACTATCTCAACCGGCACAAGCTGCTGCAATTCGAGTACCCCGTGCTCGTGCTGCTGTCGGTCGTCGGTATGATGATGATGGTCTCGGCGGGCGATCTCGTTTCGCTTTATCTTGCGATCGAGCTGCAGAGCCTCGCACTCTACGTGCTGGCCGCGATCCGGCGTGACGACGTCAAGTCCAGCGAGGCGGGGCTCAAGTATTTCGTGCTTGGCGCGCTGTCCTCCGGCATGCTGCTTTACGGCGCGTCGCTGATCTACGGCTTCACCGGTTCGACGAACTTCACAATCATTGCCCAGGTCGCCCAGCAGCCGGGTGCCGCTGCCAACATCGGCCTCATCGTCGGCCTCGTATTCCTGCTCGTCGGGCTGGCGTTCAAGGTATCCGCCGTTCCCTTCCACATGTGGACACCGGACGTCTATGAGGGCGCGCCGACGCCGGTCACCGCCTTCTTCGCGGCCGTGCCGAAACTCGCGGCGATGGCGCTTCTCGTTCGCGTGCTGTCGACCGCGTTCCCGGGCGATGGGGTGAAGTGGCAGCAGATCATCGTGTTTTTATCGATTGCATCGATGTTCCTCGGCGCGTTCGCGGCTATTGGGCAGAACAACATCAAGCGGCTTCTGGCCTACTCTTCGATCGGCCACGTCGGGTTTGCGCTCGTCGGGCTCGCCGCCAACAGCGAGGCGGGCGTCCAGGGTGTTCTCGTCTATCTCGCGATCTATCTGCCGATGACGCTCGGCGCATTCGCCTGCGTGCTCGCTATGCGTCGCGAGGATGGGCCGGTGGAGGAGATCTCAGAACTTGCGGGCCTGTCGAAGACCAATCCGACGATGGCGTTCATACTCGCCGCGCTGATGTTCTCACTTGCCGGTATTCCACCGCTCGCCGGGTTCCTCGCGAAGCTTTACGTTTTCCGCGCGGCGGTCGAAGCAAATCTGTGGGCCCTGGCGGTTCTTGGCGTCATCGCGAGTGTCATCGGCGCCTATTATTATCTGCGCGTCGTCAAGATCATGTTCTTCGACGAGGCGAAGGCGCCATTCTCCGAGGTTGACACGCGTGTGTTCGTCGTGATGGCGCTGGCGGGGATTGCGGTGACGCTGTTCTTCCCGGCCGGTGGACCACTGATCGATGCGGCTCTGTCCGCGGCGCGGTCGCTCAAACCTCTATGAGTGGGGTGGGAACTCCCCCTACGCCGGCCATCATCGTATCAGAGGCAACCGTCGTATCGCTGGCCGAGACGGGCTCCACCAACTCGGAGGCGATGTTGCGCGCGCTCGCGGGGCAGCCGTTGCCGTTCTGGGTCGTCGCGGAACGTCAGACGGCCGGCCGGGGTCGATCGGGTCGAGGCTGGTCGTCGCAGCCGGGAAATTTCCACGCGAGCCTCGCCTTGGGGCTCGACTGCGCGCCAGTCCACATCGCGGGGCTTTCACTGGTCGCGGGCGTGGCCGTGGCAGAGCTGCTGAGGGAGAAATCTTCGGCGGCAGGCTTGAATGCCGACGCAATCTGCATCAAATGGCCTAATGATATTCTAGTCCGACGGCGAAAAGCCGGGGGAATCCTGATTGAGAGCTCTGCGCTGCCGGCAACGCCGCTGCGCGTTGCCATTATCGGCATTGGGATCAATCTCGTATATGCACCGGACGTGGAGGGGCGCGAGATCACCGATCTCGCCTCTCACGGTATTGGTCTATCGCCCGACGCGGTCGTTCGAGGCCTATCGGGGCGTTTCAACGAGTTGCTTGCCGAGTGGGATGCGGGTGCGGGGCTTGCTAGAATTTTGGAGCGTTTCTCCGCCTGCTCGCTGCCGACCGGCGAGTTCATGACGGTGAACACGGGCGCTACACACGGGGAAGGGGTCGTGGCGCGAGGCCGGTACGCCGGTCTGGATCGCGACGGATCGCTTCTGATCGAAGACGAAGCCGGAAGCCTGCGGCGATTCACGTTTGGTGACGTGACGCTCGACCGCGGCTCCGCCGGCGCGTGATCTTCGGAAATCAAGATCGGCTGCATGGCAGCGTTTGACGCGAAGGCAAGGAAGTCATGGTTGAAAGTGAAGTTCAGTCCAAGCCTGCGGGCAAGGACGAGTTGGTGTTTGCCGCGCTCGGTGGGCTCGGCGAAATCGGAATGAACGTCTATTTGTACGGCTACGGCCCGCCAAATCAGCGGCAGTGGCTGATGGTCGATCTCGGGATCACCTTTCCCGACGAGACCGAGCCGGGCGTCGATATCGTTCTGCCCGATCTCAAGTTCATTGAAAGTAATCGCAAATCTCTCGTCGGCATCGTGCTGACGCACGCTCACGAGGACCATGTGGGGGCGGTGCTCGAGCTGTGGCCGAAGCTGCGCGTGCCGATTTTCGCATCGCCATTCACGGCGGGCATGGTGCGGGCCAAGGCTACGGAGATCATGAGCGGCGATCGGCTGCCAATCCGGGAGATACCGCTTGGAGGGCGTTTCGAGGCCGGGCCGTTCGAGGTCGAACTCGTGACCATGTCGCACTCGATTCCCGAGCCGTCGGCGCTGGCGATCCGCACGCCCGGGGGACTTGTGCTGCATACGGGCGACTGGAAGCTGGACCGGACCCCCTACGTCGGAGACCCTGCGAACGAGCAGCGCCTGCGCGAACTCGGCGAAGAGGGCGTGCTGGCGATGGTGTGTGATTCGACCAACGCCATGAGAGACGGGAGGTCACCCTCCGAGACCGATGTCGCGCGATCGATCACCGAGATCGTCAAAGGTGCCAAGCGGCGGGTCGCCGTCACGACGTTCTCCTCCAACGTCGCGCGTATCAAGGCTGTCTGGGAGGCGGCCAACGCATCGGGTCGGCGGCTTATCGTTTCGGGGCGTGCGCTCCATCGCGTGATCGAGGTGGCCCGCGAGACGGGCTATCTGCCGGAAGAGTTCGACTACCTCGACCAGAACGACGCCCAGAATATCGCGCCGCGCGAGGCCTGCATTCTTTGCACGGGCAGCCAGGGCGAGCCACGGGCCGCCATCGCTCGGATCGCGGCGAACGAACACCCGGCCATCGCGCTGGCAAAGGGCGACATGGTCGTGTTTTCGTCGCGCACAATTCCGGGCAACGAAAAGCCGGTCGGGCGAATCCAGAATGCGCTGGCCCGCATGGGCGTCGACCTTGTCACGGATGGCGATGCGCTCGTGCATGTCACCGGGCATCCGCGGCGGGACGAGTTGCGCGAGATGTACGGCTGGATTCGGCCGAAGATCGTGGTTCCGATGCATGGCGAGGCGCGGCACCTCAAAGAAAACGGACGGATCGCAAGCGCATGTGGTGTCGGCGAGATCGTGATTGCGACCGATGGCGAGATCGTGCGGCTTGGCCCCGGTCAACCGAAGATCACGGGCCGCGTTCCCGTTGGGCGCTACTATCGCGACGGGCAACTCATCGTTCCGTCCGAGGAAGGGCCGGTTCGCCAGCGCCGGAAGCTGGCGGTCGTCGGGATTGCGGTCGTCGCGCTGACGCTTTCGGGGAAGGGCGAGGTTCTGGGAGAGGCACAGGTCACGCTGGACGGCATTCCCGAAGTGACCGACGACGGCGAGACGTTCTACGACGTGGCGCTCGACGCGGTCGACGACACAATCGCCAGCATTCCGCCGGGACGGCGGCGCGATCCGGAGGTCGTCCGGGAGGCCGTTCGTAAGGCGGTCCGGGCGGAGATTTCTCAGGCGTGGGGCAAGAAGCCGATCGTCAAGGTGCTGATCAACGTGATTGCGGGCAAGTAGCCGCCTGATGCCCAGGCGTCAGATGTCCAAGGGGCTCATGTCCAGGCATCTGGACATCTGGCGTCTGGGCCTGCGCTTTTCGACCCGGTGACAGGGGGCGAAAAATCGAGCAATTACGGCTATCGCCACTCAGAACCCGGTTGGATCGCGCCGGGGTTACAGCAGGATTGCCATGATCGGACGCCTCAATCACGTTGCCATCGCCGTCAAGGATCTCAAGGCCGCCACCGCCATTTACCAGAACACGCTTGGGGCGACGGTGACAGAGCCGCTCGCACAGCCGGAGCATGGGGTCACGGTCGTATTCATCACCTTGCCGAATACCAAGGTGGAGTTGCTGGAGCCGCTAGGCGAAGGTTCGCCGATCGCCAAATTTCTCGAGCGAAGCCCCGATGGAGGCATTCACCACATCTGCTACGAGGTAGACGACATCATCGCGGCGCGCGATCAGCTCAAAGCTGGCGGCGCGCGGGTGCTGGGCGACGGCAATCCGAAGATCGGGGCGCACGGCAAGCCCGTACTGTTCCTGCACCCGAAGGATTTCTGCGGGACACTCGTCGAACTCGAGCAGGTTTAGGCATGTCGACTGGTTTTGCGATCGCGACGTATCTTTGTATCTGGTTCATCACCCTGTTTGCGGTGTTGCCGTTCGGGGTTCGCACGCAGGGCGAGGCGGGAGACGTCGTTCCAGGTACGCCCGAAAGCGCGCCGGCGAGGTTCCGCTTCGGCCGGCTGATCCTGTGGAACACGCTCGTGGCGTCGGTTTGCTTCGCGATCTTCTATCTCAGCTATACGCAGAATTGGCTGGGGCTCGAGGCAACGCCTCCTCCGCCGCCGCCGCGCTGAGGCGTGTCGGCAGACTAGAGCATGTGCCGCGCGTGGATCCATTCGCTGACCCACGGCAATGCGCCGGCGACGATCGCAACGCCCAGGATATGGATGGTAACCATCGCCGCGGTGCCGCGCGCCCGGTCGCCCAGGGACGCGACGACGGCGCGAACGAAGATGGCTAGCCCGATCGATGCCAGCGTCGCGGCAAGAAGGAGCCCGTCGACGCCGAAGACCCAGTCATGCGGAACGAAGCGAGGGGGCTCGGCCTGGCGGTAGGCGATGGCCGTCGGGACCGCAATCGCTATGGCGGCCAGCATGGCGTGGCTCGTCTTGGGGACCGACATGATCACGCCGTAGGGCGCTGTGACGGTCAGGACGATGGCGAGGATCAGAAGCGGTATCTGCATCGGCTGGAATTCCGGCGAGGTGCGTGGAAGCACTTTAGCACGTTCCCGATGCCAGTAATTGGGCGGCGGCGACATGGTCGCCGCCACCGCTCACGGTTTTGATCGACAACAGCGCCGATCAGGCCATCGCCTTCTTGAGGTTCTCGTCGATCTTGTCGAGGAAGCCGGTGGTCGAGAGCCAATGCTGGTCGGGTCCGACGAGCAGGGCGAGGTCCTTCGTCATGAAGCCCGCCTCGACGGTGTCGACGCAGACCTTCTCGAGCGTCAGGGCGAACTTCGCGAGTTGCTCGTTGTTGTCGAGCTTGGCGCGGTGGGCGAGTCCGCGGGTCCAGGCGAAGATCGATGCGATCGAGTTGGTCGAGGTTTCCTTGCCTTTCTGATGCTCGCGGTAGTGGCGCGTGACGGTGCCGTGGGCCGCTTCGGCCTCGACGGTACGGCCGTCGGGGGTCAGCAGAACCGAGGTCATCAGGCCGAGCGAGCCGAAGCCCTGAGCGACCGTGTCGGACTGCACGTCGCCATCGTAGTTCTTGCAGGCCCAGATGTAGCCGCCCGACCACTTCAGTGCAGAGGCGACCATGTCGTCGATCAGGCGGTGCTCGTAGACGAGTTTGCGCTTGTCGTACTCGGCCTTGAACTCGGCGTTGAACACCTCCTCGAAGATGTCCTTGAAGCGACCGTCGTAGGCTTTGAGGATCGTGTTCTTGGTCGAGAGATAGACCGGATAGTTGCGCAAGAGCCCGTAGTTGAAGGAAGCGCGGGCAAATTCCTTGATGCTCTCGTCCAGATTGTACATCGCCATGGCGACGCCGGAGCCGGGGGCCTTGAAGACCTCCTTCTCGATCACCTGTCCGTCCTCGCCGACGAACTTGATCGTCAGCGTGCCCTTGCCGGGGAATTTGAAATCGGTGGCGCGGTACTGGTCGCCGAAGGCGTGGCGGCCGACGATGATGGGCTGGGTCCAGCCGGGGACGAGGCGCGGCACGTTGCGGCAGATGATGGGCTCGCGGAAAATGACGCCGCCCAGGATATTGCGGATGGTGCCATTGGGCGACTTCCACATCTCCTTCAGATTGAATTCCTTCACGCGCGCTTCATCCGGCGTGATGGTCGCGCACTTGACGGCGACCCCGTGCTTCTTTGTGGCGTTGGCCGCGTCGATCGTGACCTGATCGTTGGTCTTGTCGCGGTGCTCGACGCCCAAGTCGTAGTACTCGAGGTTCAAGTCGAGATATGGGTGGATCAGCTTGTCCTTGATGAGCTGCCAGATGATACGGGTCATCTCATCGCCGTCCATCTCGACGACCGTGCCGGTTACCTTGATCTTGTTCATGCGTTGAAAGCCTTCGTCCCTTGGGGTGATTGCGTTGCGGTATGGAAATCAGCGCCGATAGGTAGCCCCTATCCAGCGGCCAAGGGAAGTGCAACGAAAGGCGCTTCAGGGGCGTCGTTCAGCGCCTGTCATCGGGATGATGGAGAAATTTCGCGAGATGAATGCCGATGGCGATGCCGTTGTGCCCCCAATTCCGGTCGCTGTCGCCGGGCACGTGCCGACCGCTTTCGGGGTGCCGGTCGCGGAGATCGTGCGCGCCTGTCACGAGCGGACCGTCGACCTTGCGACAGGCGGGCTGAGCCTCGGCGATCTCATTGCAGGGGCGAGCGGGGATGCGGCACGGCAGCCAATTTCGCGAGAGGTTCTCGAGCCGATCTTTATCTACTGCGCCGAGCTGGCCTGCGCCAAGCAAGCCGGGGCTTCCTGTCCAGGATGCCGGAGACGGACCGAGGCCGAGGGCATACCGAGCCTTGATGCATTCGTCGCCAGGCACTCAGAGATTGTCACTGGCGACGGCGCCGTACGCGTCACGGCCGGTGGCGACCGGCGGCTCGTTGTCCCGACGCTCGAGGACCTCGCGAAATCATGGGCCGGGGAAGAATACTGGTTCTGGGCGCGCCGGAACCTGCGGAAATTGCGCTACGGTTTGAGACGGGCGCACATTTCCGGCGAGCCCGCGACCGCGGAGGTCGATACACCGGCCATCCTGCTGATGGAGCCGCAGCTACCCGACAATATCGGCATGGTCGCACGCGCCATGGGCAATTTCGCACTGGATACGCTGCGGCTCATCAGCCCTCGCGACGGATGGCCGAACGACAAGGCCCGGATCGCGGCGTCCGGGGCGAACTACGTCATCGACGACGCGACGGCGCATTCCACGCTGTCCGACGCCATGGCCGACCTCACGTGGGTGTGCGCCACGACAGCCCGGCAGCGCGACATGAGGAAGCCGGTGCTTACGCCCGAACAGGCAATCGCGGAGATGCGCCGCCGGATCGAGCGGGGGGAGCGTTGCGGCATTCTATTCGGGCGGGAGAGGAACGGCCTGGAATCGGGGGAGCTCGCGGCGGCCGACGCTATCGTGATGATACCGGTGAATTCGAGCTTCGCTTCGCTCAATCTTGCCCAGGCCGTGCTGCTGCTCGGTTATGAGTGGATGCGCACGAGCCCGATTGCGACGCTCGGCCGCGTGACCACCTACGAGCGGCCAAAGTCGGCCGGGCTCGATCTTGGCCAGGACCGGCGTGCGACCAAGGAGGAGGTGGCGGGGCTGATGGGGCATCTCAGCCAGGAATTGGGCCGGCTGGGCTTTTTTGCGCCGCATCGAAACGCGGAACTCGTTATGCGCAACATCGAGACGATGATCGTGCGCGCAGAGCCGACGGAACAGGAGGTGCGTACGCTGCGTGGCATTGTTGCCACTCTTGCACACGGCAAGGGCAAAGCGCGAAAGTCGTCCACATAGAGCGCCATCATCTGGTCATGTTTTGAGCCGAGCGAGACGGCCGATCAGCGCGAGGGCTTGTTGGGACGCACGGAACGCGACCCGCCGGTAACGGCAGGTGGGCGGTGCGGATGCAGCGGGGGGCCGCGGAGGATCGCGGCGCTACATACCTGGCGGCGAGGCGTCGACCGCCGGACGACGGGGCAGGATAGAGATTCTTATCTGGTTCGAGGGGCTTTTGGAGATGCGAATGACGTTCATTGCTAGGCAGAAGGCCAACATCAAGCTCGGTCTGGCCGCTGCCTTGTTCTGCGCCGCCAGTGGCTTGGCCACTTCGGCCGGCGCGCAGGAACTGAGCGACAAGTCCGTTCAGACGATCACGGACTATGCGTGGTCGCTCGTTCCGCAACAGTTTACCAAGCCGGACGGCAAGACCATCACCGTCGACAAGAAGAAAAAGAACGAAGTCGTCGTGCCGATGGACGTCGCGCGCGAGGTCATCAAGGTCGGCTATCGTTCGGCCCATGCGCAGCTGTGCGAGCTGACGACCGATCAGGTCGACAACTACAACTCGCTGATGAAGCGGGAACTTGAAAAGAAGAAGTGGTCGGATCAGCAGGTGCTGTACATCAGCCAGCTTCACCTTACGACCGTGATGCTGATGACCGGCAAGATCAAGCTCGTCGAGAAGCAGGGCGACAAGGAAGTCGTCGTCGAGGAGAGCAAGACGAACAACCGCGCCTGCTCGGCCGAAGAAAAGGCGAAGGTCAAGGAATTGATCACGGCCTATGTGAAGTCCGGCCCAGCCATCACGCCAGCCACGATCATCAGTGGACCGCCCCCCGGCGCGCCGCCGGCGACGGGAAGCACGGCTCCGGCTCCGGCTGCAGCAACTCCTGCCGCTCCAGCAGCCGACAAGAAGGCGGCGGCTCCGGCTCCTGCGGCGGCTCCCGCGCCCAAAAAGTAAACGCAAAGTCAATGGGGCGGCCGAAGCTTCGTATTGACGAGGCGCGCCTGTTAGATTATCCGACTTCGAGCGGGTCCCTTGCGGGGCCCGCTTTCATTTTTCCGCATGGGCTGCCCGGCCGACGAACCGAGCTTGGTTCTCATGCTATCCGCGCACCTGCGAAGCCCGGCCCCTCGGTCCAACTCGAGGTCGTCACCGTGGTTTCTGTCGGCCGCACGTACTGCTCCGGCAGTGGCGAGCGGCAGAGGAGGGGGCGCTCCGGCCGTTTTGCGTCAATCCCGGCGCGGCGGCTCAAACCTGGAGTGCTACACGAATGTCTAAACGTATTCAGGCTAAGCATAAGATCGACCGGCGCCTTTCAGAGAACATCTGGGGTCGCGCCAAGAGCCCGCTCAACAAGCGCGAATCGCGCCCCGGCCAGCACGGCGAGCGCCGCGTTTCCAAGCAGTCGGACTATGGCCAGCAGCTCAAGGCAAAGCAGAAGCTCAAGGGCTATTATGGTTCGATCACGGAGCGTCAGTTCCGCAAGGTCTATCAGGAAGCTGTGCGCATGAAGGGCTCGACCTCCGAGCACCTCATCGGCCTGCTCGAGCGCCGCCTCGCCTCGGTTATCTATCGCGCCAAGTTTGTGCCGACGGTGTTTGCCGCGCGCCAGTTCGTCAGCCACGGCCACGTGACGGTCAACGGCCGCCGCGTGACCATCCCGAGCTACCGCGTTCGCGTCGGTGACATTATCGAGGTCCGCGAGGCTGCCCGCCAGAACGTGATGGTTCTCGAGGCCGTCAAGAGCGGCGAGCGCGACGTGCCGGATTACATCGAGGCCGACCACGGCAAGATGGTCGCCAAGTTCCAGCGCGTTCCCGCCCTGGCCGACGTTCCCTATCCGGTCACGATGGAACCAAACCTCGTGGTCGAGTTCTACTCGCGCTGATCGGCGCTTCCATCTCTGCTATCCAGAAGGGCTGCCGGAAGGCGGCCCTTTTTGCTTGGTGGCAGGTGTTCTGGCGGCGGGGGGAAGACGCGGTGGAGGACGGGATGCTCATTCGGCCATTCGTCTCGGGCGACGAGGATGCAGTCTGGTCGATACTGGAGCCCGCCATTCGCGCCGGGGAGACTTATGCGCTGCCGCGCGATATGGGCCGGGGGGCGGCGCTCGCCTATTGGACCGGCGCTGACCGCGAGACTTTCGTGGCCGCCGGTCCGGATGGCTCGATATTCGGGACGTATTATCTCAGGGCCAATCAACTCGGCGGAGGGGCACATATCGCCAATTGCGGATACGTAACGGCCGGGCATGCCACCGGACGGGGCATAGCGCGCGCCATGTGCATCGATTCTCTGGAGCGGGCCCGAACGCGCGGCTTTGAAGCGATGCAGTTCAATTTCGTGGTCGAGAGCAATGAGCGGGCGGTTCGACTGTGGCGCTCCCTTGGGTTTGCTGTCGTGGGGCGATTGCCCGACGCGTTCCGGAGGCCGCATGGAACGTTGTCGGACGCGCTCGTGATGTTGCGCCGGATCTAGCGCTCGATCGCAAGCGCTGAACTTATCGGTCGCTACCTCGGTTGCGTCGCTGGGCAATCGCCATCGGGCCGGAGGCTGCCGGCGGCAGGCCTGGTGCAATCGGTGGATTTGCGGGGGCCGGAACGCCGGCCGTCTTGCGGGGAGCCGAGACCGAGTTCGCCCATCCGTAGGCGAGCATCGTGATGATGGCGCTGGCGGCGAAGTAGTAGACGCCGGGCATGACCGTGGCGGTCGTATAGCCCGATGAATTCACATAGAAGATCATCAGCGCCAGCACCATGACGTCGGTCATCGAATAGCGGCCAATCCATTCCATGGTCGAGAATGAGCGGGCGCGGAACTCCGGCGACAGATCGGCCGATGTGACGAGCGTCAGCAAGTACAGCAGCTTCAGGAACGGGAAGAATATCGAAACCGCGAAAACCACCGCGCACAGGAAGTACTCCTGGTTGGTGTAGAGGGCGTAGATGATGGTCGCGATCGAGTGCTTATCGGTCCAGACGTAGATGGTGGTGAACTGGATGACGGGGAGTATGACGCCCAAGGCGAAGAATACCGTCGCGATGATGATCAGGAAGCTCAACACAAAGTTGCGGAACGCGGAGGTGGCGGGGGGCGCGGTTGCCTCGTCTCCAGGCAAGACGCTATGTGCGCCGGCGGAATCGAGCCGCAGCCACGCGTAGCACAAGATCATCAGCAGGACGGCTGCCGTGAAATAGTAGACGCCCTGCAGGCTCGCCGCATCATAGACGCCCTGGCTCTTGATGAAGAATATCGTGAGCGCGAGCACGAGGACGTCGTGCATGCTCCACTTTCCGAGCCATTCCAGCGCTCGCAGGCGAGTGCGCTGACGGGCGATCTCGGCGGCGGGAAGCGTCGATACCAGCAGGAGGTAGGTCAACTTCAGGATCGGGAGGATGATGGAAAAGACCAGCACCATCATGCCAAGAAACGTCTGGCCGTCGTTGATCAGCACCGAAACGGTCGACAGCAGCGAATGCTCCGTCGACCAGAAGACGTATTTCGTCAGCTTGATCATCGGCTGGGTGATGCCGAGGGCAAGGCATACACTCGCCAGGAGGATGGCGAGGCTCAGCAGGAAACGCCGCCCTCCCAGCCTCATGCCGTTCCCCATCGCTGCTCAAAACCACACGGACGTCGGCGCCACCGGGCCTTCAACTACGCTGGCGCCTGACCAACAGGGGCGCGTCAGCGCCAGCGATGGTTAGCCGTGCGTCGTGTGGGGGATGCCCTTGTCGTGGATCAGTGCGTGCAATTCACCTGCCTGGAACATCTCGCGAACGATGTCGCAGCCGCCGACAAACTCACCCTTTACGTACAGCTGCGGGATGGTCGGCCAGTTGGTGTATGTTTTGATGCCCTCGCGGATCGCCATGTCCTCGAGCACGTTGATGTCCTTGTAGGGGACGCCGAGGTGGCTGAGAATCTGCGCGACCTGGGCGGAAAACCCGCACTGAGGCATCGTCTTCGTGCCCTTCATGAACAGCACGACGTCGTTGTCGGCGATCGTCTGGCGGATCCGGTCGTGGGTCTCTGTCTGGTCGGTCATGTCGCGTCGCCTGTGTTTTGATGTTGTGCGCGTTTGGCGGTTAGATGTGGCTTGCAAGCCAGGTGTGTCAAGGACGTGGCCATCGTTGGGGGCGGTCTCTTTCGGCCCAGGCCAAAGCGGCGGGCGATCCGGCCCGATGCCGCTGCGACGCGCAATGGGCCGGTTCGTTTGTGGAGGCGAGGACCGGGGCTTCGATCAGGTCCGGCGCGTTGCAATCAGCGACTTCGGCAGTCCCAATGCGCGCTCGAAGCGGATCTCGCTGTCGGGGAAGAGGGCGCGCATCTGGGCGAGGTCGAGCAGGTTGATGCTCTGCACGTCGGTCATTGCCTGATCCAGCGTCGCGGCCCGGCCAATGTAGCCGAGATCGAACCGCATGAGGATGCGGGCCCTGACCTGCTCGGGCAACCATGCGAAAAAAGGCGCCCGGAAGTGGGGCTCGACAGGGAACCAAAGGTAGGGGGTTTGAACGTAGTACTCGATTGCGGTTCGACGGATCTCCTTGGCGCAGGCCTGCATCTCGGGCCAGCGGCCGACGTGCTCGATCAGCGAATTCGAATGGGCGAAGTCAAAGCTGCGGTCGGGGAAGGCGGAGAGGTCGCAGGCGTTGCCGTATGCGAAGTCGAACAGCGGGCCGGGCTTCGGTTGGGTCTTCTCGAGGTTGACGATCGTGACGCGGGCCTGGACCTCGTCGAGCGTGGCCAGGATCGGGCGCCAGTATTCCTCGCGGCCGCCGATGTCGATGATGCGGCAACGTCCGGTTCTCGCCGCGATGGCGCGGATCTGCTCCTCAATCCAGGCGAACCGACGACGGCGGAAATAGTTGCTCCAACCGTCGCTTGCCTGCTTTGCGAGATAGTATTCGCTGGAACGAACGGCGTTCGCGGCAGTCATGGTCTGGCCCCTCAGCGGACGGATTGCCTCGCCGCGAAAGGAAACATAGGGGTCTCAAACAACTGATTAATTCAGTGGGCCGAATGTCGTGCGCCGCCGTTAACGTATTCAGCCGCGCCTCAGTTGGCTGCCTTTGCGCGGTGGCCGCAGGTTGTTTCCGAACCGGTCGCCCGGCTTGCCATCGCCTGGTTCACGGCCATTCCTCGCTGTTGGTCTTTGCGACGTAGGTTTCGTCTTCCTGGTGCTTTCGCTCGTACTTCAGGAAGTCGTAGTAGCCGCAGCGATTGTCATTGGGATAGTCGCGGCAGACCTCGGGCCGGGCCTCGTAGACCGTACAATTGCGCTTGCTGGTGTCGAAGAAGCGGCAGATCTTTCCGAAGTTGACGTCCTTCTTGCGGCGCATGGTCCATTTCTGGCCATAGGCTTCGCGGGTGAATTTGCGCTCCGCCTCGTCGAACGTCAGGTCGAAAAATGCCGCTAGCCGACGGACATCGGCTTTCTTCAGTGTGATGTTCGGGTAGGAGCAGCAGTAGCCTGGACACTTGGAACAATCGTACTTGGCCATCTGGCACCGGCTCTCGGGGTAAGGTGAGGTTTCACTGCGAAGGGGCCGATTTACCTGGACATTTCCAGGGCGTCGAGAGGCTTGTCCGCCGGCTCGTATGTCCCTGCACCAATGGCGGTCCTTGGACGAAGCGACCGGATTGGCGGGGCCCGCCCGCGAGCCTTGACGCGCGGCAAGTTAGAACGTAAAAAGAACAAGAGATGCTTTGTGTTCCAGGTTCCGGTTTCGATGTGGCGGCGAGGCTTCGCCACTCTTGCGAGCGGCGGTGATCGCGATGCGGCTGGAATTACGAAATTCAGTGGACAAGCAACACGGAGCCGGTTCGAGCGTTGCTCTATGGGCTAGTGTCTTTCGATCGAGTCGGGCTCTGATGCCCGGGATGGGGTGGGCCTATCTGGCCGCTGCCCCGGCAAGCTTCAGGAGGCCTTGATGGCAGGTTCGGTGAATAAGGTGATCTTGGTCGGCAACCTTGGGAAGGATCCCGAGATTCGACGTACACAGGACGGCCGTCCGATCGCCAATCTCAGGGTCGCTACGACAGAGACGTGGCGCGACAAGGGGTCAGGCGAGAAGCGCGAGCGGACCGAATGGCACTCGGTGGTGGTTTTCAACGAGAACCTCTGCAAGGTCGCCGAACAGTTTTTGCGCAAGGGCTCGAAGGTTTACATCGAGGGCGCCCTGCAGACGCGGAAGTGGCAGGATCAGTCCGGGGCGGATCGCTATTCGACCGAGATCGTGCTGCAGAACTACGGCGGCACACTGACGATGCTCGATGGCCGGCCTGGTGCTGGCGGCATGAGCGAAGGACCCGCGGAAAGCTACGACAGCGGCAACGACTTCGGTGCCTCCTCGGGCGGCAGCTACGGTGCGGGCAATCGCCCCGCCGGCCGTGAGCAGGCCGCCTCTCGCGGCGGCAGCCAGAGTGGAGCGGGCGGCAAGAACTTCGACAATAAATCGTCGTTCGACGACGAGATCCCGTTCTGACCGTCGACAAATAAATCTCGGCAACAGGACTAGCGGGGGCTCATGTCCTCCGCTCATCATTGTAGTTTTGGCCCGCTGCTCATCTGCATGCGGGCCGTTTGCCGTTACGAGATCATCCGCGTGCCGATGCTTCGGGCGATTACCTGTTGCGCGGGCTCTCCCGGGCCGTCGCTCCGGATCGAGCCGACGTCGAAGAGCGCTTGCCGGGTGTCTGGGGGTATGTGGCTGGCGGCGCCACGGTTCGGTGTGTTCCGGCCGGTGTTGTCGCCGGGACTTCTGTTGTCTGGCTGTTTCTGGGGATGCAGTCGGTTGTCGCACGTGCACGATCGGCCGCCTTCAGCCGGCTTTTCAACTCGACCGCTGTCAATGCAGCGATGAGCGCCATAACCAGAGCGATCGCGACGGCGGCCAATCCGTCGGCGGGGGAGCCGCTCGTGACGGTCCCGCCGGGCGGCAGCATCGATGCTGCGGACGCCGTTATTCCGGTCAAGGCGACCAGCGTTGCCGCCAGCATGGCGATGGCTTCGCGCCGGAGTTTGGGTGTCGCCTCGTGACCGAGGGAAAGAGCAATGATCGCCGCAAGGGCGACGGGGCTCGCGAGGTAGGGTACGAGCCGCGAAATCGCGGCGTGCTCGCTTGCGCCGCCACGGTGCGCCTCCGCCAGATTTGCAGTACCGGCGCTGGCCGCAATTCCCGTGCCGATTGAAAACAGCAGGATCGCGGCGACGTGGCTCCAGAACAGCGGTTCCATCTGCTCGAAGCCGGGTTCAGTCGTCGTGGCGCCTCCTCCGGTGTCGTGCAGCCACCAGCTCGATGTGGTGGCGAAGGCGATGACCGCCAGCGCCAGCGCCGCGGCCGATCCCGATGTCGTGGCCGCGCCAAGTGACGCCGCGGCCAGCAGAAGGTAGGCGAGCATGGCAATCATGTTCGGGGGCATTGGCGACTTCATCTGCAATGGACCTGCGTGACGATGCGGCTATCTCCGCAAGAGGTCTAGCGCGGGTCTGCGCCGTTGTGGCCCTGCTTTTTTGCGTTGTTCTTCGGAGATCGCGCGGCATCGTTATTCGGCATTGGACTGCGATCCCCGGAAGGCTCGCGACGGAAGTGCGGGTCCTGAACGTTCTTTCCAGCAGACGGGCGATGTTGGCGGCCTGGTTGTGCCGAAGCCGCCCCCGTTCTGATGGAGACGTTCTATGACGAGATCGAGAAAATTCCTTCTGGGTGGCATCGCCTTGGCCGCCGTGATCGCCGGTGTCGCGACCGCAGCTGCTCATCGCAACTATGGACATCATGGCGGCTTCGGCCCGCACGGCGGGCGTTTTGGCGGCGACGGCTTCGGTTTGTCGTTACTTGCTCAGGGCGGCGGGCTCTGTAACGGGCGCGGTGCGGAGATGGCCGATCACATGGTGGTTGCGATGGAGCACCGCCTGAAGACAACGGATGCGCAGAAGCCGGCGCTCGATGAACTCAAGTCGGCGATCAAGGCAGGGGTTGCAAAGGTCGAGGCCTCCTGCCCGCCGAAGCCTGAGCGCACCGCCGATGGTGCCCGTCCGCCGCGCCCTGCACCGCCCGAGCGGCTGGCGCGTCTCGAAGCGGGCCTTGTCGCGCGGCTGGAGGCCGTCCGTATCGTTCGTCCGGCTGCCGAGAAGCTCTATGCGTCTTTGTCGGAGGAACAGAAGGCTAAGGTCGCAGAGATGGGGCCTGGACGCCGTGGCTGGCATGGTGGCCGGTCGGGCTGGCATCACGGTGGGTGGGGTCGCGGCGAGGACGCGGGCCGTCCCGACGTGGCACCGAGAGAAGGGGGCGAGCCTCGGCAGTAACGAGCGCCGACCGCACGCTTCGGATCGGCTCGAAATTTCCGGTGGCGGGCAAAAAAATCAGCTTCGGCTGTAACCTTTCTCCGCCCCGCCCGTACCTTAATTATCAAACTTGGCCATCGCCGCTCTCCCCGTGTTGCGGTGGTCAAGTTGAGTTAGGCAGCAGCTCTCGGGCTGCCGGCCGATTGCCGGGTTGAGGTCAAGGGCCGTTTTTGGCCCGACGCAAGTGGTCCCCCTCCCGCTCGCCTCACCGGCAAGAGCCCGCCGCGACGTCCCTCGCGGCGGGCTTTTCCGTCTCAATTTTCCGGGCCTTTATCGCACTGGCTGCCGAACATTCCGTCGGGCGGGCGGGGTCCGTCTGCCCGCGCCACGTTTGCGCGTAACTGCGTATGCTCTCGGGACTTTTCCAGCAGGCGACCGCATTGAGATCAGCCCCGCCCCGGCTTGGCTGAGCGGCCGGTGTTCCGTTGCCGATCCCGGCGCGCCGCGATGCCGCTGCGGTATTGCGTCTTGGAGGGCCGAATGGGGCTGATCGGCCGCGGCTCGGGCGTGAAAACTCGTGGATTGCGCGTTGATGGCGGGGTATGGCCCGGTTAGACTTCGCATCTTCTCGTGGCGCGCCGCCGCCGGCCAGAAAGGCTGGTGGGCTATTGGCGCGTGTCGTATTCGATAACTTCGAACGGTAACCCTTGGCCAACGACGACAGCAAGATTCCCGGCGGCGCCGGAGAGCCCGGCAAGCTGCCCGGCGACATCAGGCCGGTTCTGATCTCCGACGAGATGAGCCGCAGCTATCTCGAATACGCGATGAGCGTGATCGTGAGCCGCGCGCTGCCCGACGTGCGCGACGGATTGAAGCCGGTGCATCGCCGAATCCTGTACTCGATGCAGGAGCTTGGGCTCGACTGGAACAAGAAGTACATGAAGTGCGCCCGTGTCGTGGGCGAGGCCATGGGCAAGTACCATCCGCATGGCAACCTCGCGATCTATGACGCGCTGGTTCGCATGGCGCAGGATTTCTCGATGAGCCTGCCGCTGGTCGATGGCCAGGGCAATTTCGGATCGGTCGATGGCGATCCGCCGGCCGCCGACCGTTACACCGAATGCCGGCTGGCCAAGGTTGCGCAGTACCTTCTAGACGACCTCGACAAGGACACGGTCGACTTCAAGGAAAACTATGACGGCTCGCTGCAAGAACCCGTTGTCCTTCCCGCGAAGTTCCCCAATCTGCTCGTCAACGGCGCTGGCGGTATCGCTGTCGGCATGGCGACCAACATCCCGCCCCACAACCTCGGAGAGGTGATCGACGGGTGCATGGCGCTGTTCGACAATCCCGAGATCGGGATCGACGAACTCGCGCAGATCATCCAGGGGCCGGATTTTCCAACCGGAGCGACGATCCTCGGTCGTGGCGGGATCCTGAACGCCTATCATAAGGGCCGCGGCTCAATCATCGTGCGCGCGAAGGTCGAAGTCGAGGAGATACGCAAAGACCGGACGGCCGTTATCGTGACGGCCATTCCCTACCAGGTGAACAAAAAGACGCTCATCGAGAAGATGGCGGATCTCGTTCGAGACAAGAAGCTCGAGGGGATCGCGGACATCTGGGACGAGACGAACCGCGAGGGCATGCGGATCGTCATCGAGCTGAAGCGCGACGCCGTGCCCGACGTTGTCATCAATCAGCTGTGGCGGTTCACCGACCTGCAAGTGTCGTTTGGAGCGAACATCGTCGCGCTGAACGGCGGACGGCCCGAGCAGCTCAACCTCAAGGACATGCTCGTATCGTTCACGGCGTTCCGTGAGGAAGTCGTTACGCGGCGGACGAAACATCTGCTCGCGAAGTCGCGCGCACGTGCGCACGTACTCGTCGGACTGGCGATAGCGGTCGCGAATATCGACGAGGTGATCCGGGTCATCCGAAGCGCTCCCTCGCCGGCCGACGCCAAAGAGCAGCTGATGGGCCGGGACTGGCCGGCCAAGGACATGGCCCCGCTGATCGAGCTGATCGCCGACCCGCGTCACAAGATCAACGAGGACGGCACCTATCGCCTCTCCGAGGAGCAGGCCAAGGCCATCCTCGAGCTGCGGCTCGCGCGCCTGACCGCCCTTGGCCGAGAGGAAATCGCGGAAGAACTCAACAAGATCGCGGTCGAGATCCGGGACTATCTCGACATCCTGTCGTCCAGGGTGCGCATCATCGACATCATCAAGAGCGAATTGACGGCCGTTCGCGCGGAATTCGCAGTGCCGCGCCGGACGGAAATCCTCGATATTGAGGGCGACCTCGAGGACGAGGATCTCATCCAGCGCGAGGAATGCGTCGTCACGGTCTCCCACCGCGGCTACATCAAGCGCGTACCGCTCTCGACCTATCGCGCGCAGCGGCGCGGCGGCAAAGGGCGCAGCGGCGTATCGATGCGCGACGAGGATTTCGTCACGCAGCTCTTCACCGCCTCGACGCACACGCCCGTGCTGTTCTTCTCCTCGCGCGGCATGTGCTACCGGATGAAGGTGTGGCGCCTGCCTCCCGGCGGCCCGCAGAGCCAGGGCAAGGCGCTCGTCAACCTGCTGCCGCTGCAGCCGGAGGAGCGGATCACGTCGATCCTCGCGCTGCCGGAGGACCAGGCGGAACTTGCCGGCCTCGAGCTGCTCTTTGCGACCCGGTCAGGCAATGTCCGGCGAAACGCGCTCACCGACTTCGAGAACATCAATCGCAACGGCAAGATCGCGATGAAGCTCGACGACGGCGACGCGATCGTGCAGGTCGCGCTGGGCCGGCCGAACGACGACCTGCTGTTCACGACGGCGCAGGGCCGATGCGTGCGCTTCGAAATTGCGGAGGAGGTGCGGCTTTTCAAGGGCCGTGACAGCGATGGCGTGCGTGCAATCCGGCTCGAAGAGGGGGATGTCGTGATCTCCATGGCCGTGCTGCGCCACGTGGAGGCAACGCCGGCGGAGCGAGCCGCCTATTTGAAGTATGCGATCGCGCAACGGCGCGCGCTGAACGCGGAGACCGGCGATGACGCGGCGGGCCCCGTTGACGCCGACGAGGAGGCAGTTCCTGCCGTCGAGCTGGCGCCGGAACGCATCGCACAGCTCGAGGCGGCTGAGGAGTTCGTTCTGACCGTCTCCGAGCGAGGCTTCGGCAAGCGGTCGTCCTCCTACGAGTACCGGACCAGCGGTCGCGGGGGGAAGGGCATCGTCGCCATGGTCGTCAACGACCGCAACGGGCCGTTGATGGCGTCATTCCCGGTCGAGGCGAACGACCAGATCATGCTCGTGACGGACGGGGGGCAACTCATTCGCTGCCCGGTCCACGACATCAGGATCGCCGGCCGTAACACGCAGGGCGTTCGAATCTTCAAGACGGACAGCTCGGAGAAGGTCGTTTCTGTCGAGCGGATACCGGATGCGGGCGGAGACGACGCCGAGAGCGAAGGGGAGGAGGCCGGCGAAACTTGAGCGGGAAAAGGCGTGGATTTCGCGTGCAGACCCTCCAACGTTGGAATAAACTAAACGAAGTTTTAGTGCGAGCGTGGAGATCCGCCATGGTGGAAGTCCTGCTGGTGTTTGCCGGTTTGCTGGCTCTTCTCTCGGTGGGCCTGTTTCTTTGGGCAGTGGCCGTCAACACAACGAGTGGCCCGTTGCTCGGCCTGCTCGTGCTTGCGATCGTGATGTTCGAGCTGATGGACGTCGTCCTGTTCCTCGGGCGCCGCAAACAGGATGAGGTTTCCGGTTTTTCGCCGGAGCTTCTGATCGCAAGTGGAATAATGGTTGTCGTGGGGTTGGTGCTGTGGGTTTCCATGAGGCACGCCGACGATCACGGCTCGCGAAACCTGCACAATGGGATGTCGGGTGGCTGAACCGGTTCTTTCCGTTGGGACGCCGCTGCGGCTCCGGCGCGTGCAGGTCCCATGAACGACGAGGTGCGAGACAGGCCCAATCGCATTCCATGGCCACCGATCATCTATGCGGTCGCCGCTGTCATCGCCTACGTGATCGACCGCACGATCGACCTTTTTCCGCCCAAGCTCGCGGGGCTCGGCGCTACGGGCTGGGCGATCGCTGCGGCGGGACTTGCCATCGCGGTCGCCGGCGTCGTGCAATTCAAGCTGTCTGGAACACCGGTCGATCCAACGGGGCGTGCGACCGTGCTCGCGACGGGCGGGATTTATCGCTTCACGCGCAATCCCATGTATCTTGGCGGGGCCGTCATATGCCTCGGGTTGGCGCTTGCGTTGCGCTCGGGCGGGTTGCTGGTCGTGCTTCCGGGCGTCGTTATCGCGCTCGACCGGCTCGCAATTGCACGCGAGGAGGCCTATCTGACGCGTCGGTTCGGGGCTGCCTACGAGGGCTACTGCGGACGCGTCCGGCGGTGGTTTTGATGGGTATGCAACGCGACCTGCCCTGACGCCCGAGTAAGCCCTGAGTAGTCCCAGGCAATGGTCTTCCATCGGGAACCGTGGCGCTGGCGCCCTTGCCAAGTGGAACGCCGTCGTGTCACCTCCCGGCAACCGATACCGCAGAGTCGCTGCAAATCAGCCTGAGCCCGGTTACCCACACCCGTGAACGCGTACCCGTCACCATCGGAGACGCCGCATGGCCAAAACCGCGCCCAACGCCTACCTAGGCGACCTGTTTCAAACCGCGATACCGAGCGACATGAGCGATAAATCCGCTGCAGCCCGCAGCACGAAGCGCGCGACCGACGCGTCCGAGACGTATACCGCAGCCAATATTGATGTGCTGGAGGGCCTGGAGCCCGTCCGGCGGCATCCGGGCATGTATATCGGCGGCACGGACGAGAAGGCGCTGCATCACCTTTTCGCGGAAGTGCTCGACAACTCCATGGACGAGGCGGTTGCCGGGCATGCGACATGGATCGAGGTACGGCTGTCCGCGGATGGGTTCTTGTCGGTCGCGGACAACGGGCGCGGCATCCCGGTCGATGCGCATCCGAAGTTCAAGAACAAGTCGGCGCTCGAAGTGATCATGACGACGCTGCATTCGGGCGGGAAATTCGACGCGAAGAACTACAATACTTCGGGCGGTCTGCACGGCGTCGGCGTCTCCGTCGTCAATGCGTTGTCAGAGCGGTGCGAGGTCGAGGTGGCGCGGGGCCAGCAACTCTATGCGATGGCGTTCTCGCGTGGTCATGTCGCCGACAAGTTGCAGAACATCGGACCGGTCATGAACCGGCGCGGCACCGTGGTCCGCTTCAAGCCAGACGACCAGATTTTCGGTAAGGGGGCGACGTTCTCGCCCGAGCGGCTGTTGAGGATGGCGCGATCGAAGGCGTACCTCTACGGAGGCGTCGAGATCCGCTGGTTCTGCGACGCGTCGCTCGCGAGCGAGAAGGTGCCCGAAAAGGCCGTGTTCCACTATCCCGGCGGGCTCAAGGAAGCTTTGGCCGCGCGTATCGATGCCGACGGCATGGTGGCGAAGGAGATCTTCAACGGCAAGGTTGCACCTGCAGATGGTCACGGAACCGTCGAGTGGGCGATTGCCTGGATCACGAACGAGGACGGTTTCTCGACTTCCTACTGCAACACGATCCCGACGCCCGAGGGCGGGACGCACGAGAACGGCCTGCGCCAGGCGCTCTACAAGGGGCTGCGCGCCTATGGCGAACTCGTCAACAACAAGAAGGCCGCTCAGATCACGGCCGACGACGTGATGGGCACGGCGGCGTCGATGCTTTCGGTCTTTATCCGCGGCGCGGCGTTCCAGGGACAGACGAAGGACAAGCTGGCGACGGCGGAAGCGACGCGGATCGTCGAGACCACGGTGCGCGATGCGTTCGACCATTGGCTCGCAGACAGCCCGCAGCAGGCCACGAAGCTGCTCGAATGGACGATCGAGCAGGCCGAGGAGCGACTGAAGCGGCGCAAGGATAAGGAGGTTCAGCGGCAGTCGGCGACGCGCAAGCTTCGCCTGCCCGGCAAGCTTGCTGACTGCTCGATTCAGTCGGCGGCGGGCACCGAGATCTTCATCGTCGAGGGCGATAGCGCTGGCGGCTCCGCCAAGAGCGCGCGCGATCGCGAGACCCAGGCCATCTACCCGCTGCGCGGCAAGGTTTTGAACGTCGCCAACGCGTCGTCGCAGAAGCTCGCCCAGAACGAGGCGCTTTCGAACCTGCTGCTGGCGCTCGGGGTCGGGACGGGATCGAAGTATCGCGAAGAAGAACTGCGCTACGAGCGAGTGATCTTGATGACGGACGCCGACGTCGACGGCGCGCACATCGCGTCGCTGCTGATCACGTTCTTCTATCAGGAGATGCCGGCCCTGATCGAGAACGGCCACCTCTTCCTTGCCGTTCCGCCCCTCTACCGTATCCGCCAGGGGGCGAAATCGGTTTACGCGCGCGACGAGCGCCATCGCGACGAGCTGATCGCCAACGAATTCAAGGGCAACCAGAAAATCGAGATCACACGCTTTAAAGGCCTCGGCGAAATGAACGCCTCCAACCTGAAGGAGACGACCATGGACAAGTCCATGCGGACGTTGCTCCGGATCGAGATCGGTGAGGGGGAAGGCGAGCGCTCGATGCTGACCGAGACCGTCAGTGCGCTCATGGGATCGAAGCCCGAAGCCCGCTTCCGCTTCATCCAGGAGCACGCCGCTTTCGCGAAGGATCTGGACTTCTGATCCTGGCAGTACCGCCATCCCGGGGCCCGCCCCCGGGATGGCGCCAAATCATTTCACGAATTCACTTCACGTCGGCGGCGACGCGCACCGAGATCATCTTGTCGGGGTTCTGTACAGGTTCGCCGCGCTTGATCTTGTCGACGTTCTCCATGCCCTCGATCACGTTGCCCCAGACGGTGTACTGGCCGTCGAGGAATCCGGCGTCGTCGAAGCAGATGAAGAATTGGCTGTTGGCGGAGTTCGGGTTGGAGGCTCGCGCCATCGATGCCGTTCCGCGAACGTGCGGCTCGCGGCTGAACTCTGCCTTGAGGTTTGGATAGTTGGACCCGCCCGTGCCGGTGCCCTTGGGGCAGCCCGTCTGAGCCATGAAGCCTTCGATGACCCGGTGGAACACGATGCCATCGTAGAAGCCTTCGCGGGCGAGCTTCTTGATGTGGGCGACGTGACCAGGGGCGAGGTCGGGGCGCATGGCGATGACCACCTTGCCCTTCGTGGTCTCGATGATCAGCGTGTTCTCGGGGTCGGTGATGTTCGTCATGCGGAGTGTTCCTTGCGTTTTTCCAAAGCTAATCCATGCCGATATGGGAAGGGCGCGAACCTCCAGTCCGCGCCCGGAATTGTCAATGAACGGTTCGTCTGTAGACGACGCGCCAGGTCTTTGATTTCGAGCATGTTCTTACGGAAAACCGTCATCCACTTTTCCTGAACATGCTCTAGCTGCCTGGCGGACGCGAAATCACGGTTTCTTGGCGGCCGGCGCAGGTGCCGCGGCGCCAGGGCCGTCGGAGGCGAGGTACATCTTGATGATGGTGTCGGGATCGGACGGGGGCTCGCCGCGCTTGATCGCGTTCACGTACTGCATTCCCGCCGTCACCTTGCCCCAGATCGTGTACTTGCCCTTCAGGGGGTCGCAGCCGAAGTCGGTGAAGCAGATGAAGAACTGGCTGTTGGCTGAGTTCGGATCGGCGGTGCGGGCGGCTCCGATCGTGCCAGTGCGGAAGGGCTCGGACGGCGAGAATTCGGCCGGCAGATTGCCGAGCTTGGAGCCTCCGGCGCCGGTGCCGGTCGGATCGCCGGTCTGGGCCATGAAGCCATCGATGACGCGGTGGAACTTGAGACCGTTGTAGAAGCCCTGCTTTGCCAGGGTCTTGACGCGCTCGACGTGCTTGGGGGCGAGATCGGGACGGAGCTGGATCGTCACCTTTCCGTGCTTGATTTCCATGATGAGCGTATTCGACGGATCGGCGGCCGGAGCCGGCGACTGAGCGTATGCAAGCCCCGCGACAGCGGAAAGCGCAAGCGCGGTGGCGGCTATCAGGCGGCTCGAAGTCAGGCGCATTGATTGTCCTCGATTGTTTCGATCAGTCGGGTGTCTGCCAATAGCGAAGCTGGTCAGCACTCCCCACGAGCGTCTCGCTATCGAGGCGACTTATGGCGCTTTGGCGGCTTGGCGGCAACGGGATGTGCTTTGGCCATCAGCATCTCGGCGACTGCGCGGGACACGAAGGCGGAGGGGTCGCCGCCCATGGTCGCCACCGCCCGCACGAGATTGGCCGCGATGTGGCGCACGTTCGGGCTGGCTGCGACGAATACGGTCTCGATTCCGGGGGCCATTTCGCCGTTCATGCCGGCCATCTGCATCTCGTAGTCGAAGTCAGTGCCGTCGCGGAGACCGCGGAAGATGACAGTTGCGCCGGCGGCGGCCGACGCATCGATCGCGAGGCCAGAAAACTGCGCGATCTCGATTGTGGTGCCGGTTTCGTGCGCGATCGGCGCAGTCTCGGCCTCGAGCATCGCTACTCGCTCGGCGACCGAGAACAGCGGCGATTTCCCAGGGTTCACGCCGATCCCGATGACGAGGCGGTCGACGAGTCGGGCAGCCCTGCGGATCACGTCCGTGTGGCCGAGCGTGACGGGGTCGAAGGAGCCTGAATAGAAGCCCGAACGAGGCTTTCTGGGAAGGGGTGGCATGGCAGGACCGGTGATCTTGCGTAACGGATACGAGCTAGCCTGACAGTAATGTGTCAAGCAATCCAATATCAGCGCCGGGGTCCCGCCAAGTTCCTGTGAAGCTTAACTTTCGTGCGTCAGTTGTTGTCGCCGTCAAAGACTCCGCCGAGGACGGAACCTTCGCCGCGGCCGCCCATCGGACCGGCATTGGCGATAATGCGGCCTGCCAACCGCGAGAAGGGTAGCGACTGGATCCAGACCGTGCCGGGGCCGCGAAGCTGCGCGAAGAATACGCCCTCGCCACCGAAGATCATCGATTTGATGTTGCCGGCACGGACGATGTCGAAGTCCACGTCGGCCGTCATGGCGGCGACGCATCCGGTGTCGACGTGAAGCTCCTCGCCCTCGGCGAGCGTGCGCTCGATGACGCAGCCGCCGACATGGACGAACGCGAACCCGTCGCCCTCGAGCTTCTGCATGATGAAGCCCTCGCCGCCGAACAGGCCGGTCATGATCTTCCGCTGGAAATGCATGCCGACCGATACGCCCTTGGCGGCGCACAGGAAGGCGTCCTTCTGGCAGATCATCGCGCCGCCCATCTCGGACAGCTTGAAGGGAATGATCGTCCCGGGATAGGGGGAGGCGAAGGCGACATGCGCCTTGCCCTCACCCTGGTGGGTGAACTGGGTCATGAACAGGCTCTCTCCCGTTAGCAGACGCCTGCCGGCGGATGCGAGCTTGCCGAAGAAGCCGGTCTCCTGTTTCGAGCCATCGCCAAAGATGGTGCTCATCTCGATCGACGGGGCCTTGAACATCATGCCGCCGGCTTCAGCGATGGCGCTTTCGCCCGGATCGAGCTCGATCTCGACGAACTGCATCTCCTGTCCCTGGATGCGGAAGTCGATCTCATCTCCTCCGCGGAGTGGCCCGCCGCCAAAACGACTTCCTGCACTTGGAACCGATCCCCAGACCATTTGCTCTCTCCTTCGACAGGGCGATGCCGACGCTTGTCGCGTCGATTCGTGACGGGGATATCTAGCGTCACTGTGCAAGGTGCGCGAGGGGCACGGCTTTTCTCATGCGCGTGGAGCGGCTACGCATTGTTCAATCGTCATCCGGGGGGCTTGGGTTGTTGCGCGTCGAACGACTGAAGGTCGCAAATCTGCCGCCGCTCTCTTTCGAGGTGGCGAACGGCGAATGCCTGGGTGTCCAGGGGCCGTCCGGCAGCGGAAAGTCGCGGCTCCTGCGCGCCATCTGCGATCTCGACGATGCGCCGGGGCATATCCGGATCGACGGTGTTTTGATGCGCGAGACGCCGGCGCCACAGTGGCGGCATCTCGTGCGGTATTGCGCGGCCGAGCCAGCATGGTGGACGGATACGGCGCGGCCGGTAATCGGGGCCGCGAATACAGCCGAAACGACGCGACGCGACCGGCTCATGAACGCCCTGGGACTCGATGCGTCTCTACTCGACCGGCCGATCTCCATGCTCTCCACGGGGGAGCGACAGCGCCTCGCGCTCGTCCGCGCCCTCGTCGACGAGCCGAAGGTGCTTCTGCTCGACGAGCCGACGGGCGCGCTCGATCCGGTCAGCACAGGGCTTGTCGAAGAGCTGATCCGGTTTCAATTGCTGTCGGGCCGGATCGTGCTGATGGTCTCGCACGACGATCGCCAGCTCGGCCGTCTGGCTAAGCGGCGCCTGCAACTCGGGCCGACGTCCGCCCCTCAGCAGGGGGCAGTCTAATGACGGCCGAGCCGCTCTCTTCCGTCGGTCTTGCGCTGGCGGCCGGCCTCATCCTTCTCAACGGCGCCGCCTCGGTGCTGTTCCGGCTCGGGCTCGAGCGGTCGATCGCCATATCGGCCGTGCGGATGGTCCTGCAACTGCTGGCCGTCGGCCTCGTCCTGAAGCTGATCTTCGAAGCGGGTTCGGTCTGGGTCACGTTGCTGGCGGCGGTCGCCATGACCCTGGTCGCCGGGGTCGAGGCCACCGCGCGGCTCGATCGGCCTTTCGCCGGATGGCGTGCGCAGGGGCTCGGATCGTCGCTGCTGCTGCTGACCGGCGCGCTCGCTACGACGTTCGCCGCCGGGGGCATCATAGGGGCCTCACCCTGGTATGATCCGCGCATCGTGCTTCCGATCCTCGGCATGGTGCTTGGAAACGCGCTGACGGGCGTGAGCCTCGTGCTCGATACGGTCAGCGAGACGGCGGTCCGCGAGCGGTCGGCCATCGAGGCGCGGCTGGCGCTGGGGGCGGGCCGTTTCGAGGCCATGAGCGCCGTCAGAACGCGCGCGCTCAAGACCGGTCTTACGCCCATTCTCAACACCATGGCGACGGCCGGTATCGTCGCGCTGCCGGGCATGATGACGGGGCAGATCCTCGCCGGCGCGCAGCCGATGGAGGCTGCAAAGTATCAGATCATGATCCTGTTTCTGATCGCGGGAGCTACAGCGTTGGCGGTGGTCGGGGCGGCTCTCGGTTCTATCGTCCTGCTCACGGACGAGCGTCACAGGTTGCGGCTCGACCGTCTCAAGGGCGTCAGTCCCAGCTGATCTTGCCCTGGCGGAGCTTCTTCACGGTTCCGCGTTTCGTCTTCGTATCGATGCGTCTTGCCTTGGCCGACCGCGATGGCTTGGTCGCGATGCGCGGCACTGGGGGGATGGCCGCTTCTCGGATCAGCTCGAATAGCCGTTCACGGGCGTCGTCGCGATTTCGCTCCTGGGTCCGGAAGCGGTTGGCCTGAATGACGAGTATGCCGTCGTCGGTCAGGCGGCGGCCCGCAAGCCGCGCCAGCCGCTCCTTCACGGCCGCGGTGAGGGAGGGGGATGCGGCGAGAGCGAAGCGCAATTCGACTGCGGTCGAGACCTTGTTGACGTTTTGTCCGCCTGGGCCGGAAGCGCGGACGAACCGTTCCTCGAGTTCGTCATCGCCAAGCGTGATGCGCTCGGTTACGCGCCACATCGGTCGGGTTCCCCGCTTTCGCCAGTGTACGGCAGGTACCAATAGTCGCCGCGGAAATAGAGCAAAGGCTTCAACTCGGCCCGGAATTCGCCCGCAACGACGCGGCCGATAAAGATCGAATGGGTCTGGAAGGTGTGCTGCTCCGCCAGTTCGCAGTCGAGGCTCGCCAGGGAGTTGGCAAGGATCGGACTGCCGGTCGACAGCGTTCGCCAGTCGAGCCCCTTGAAGCGGGCATCGCCCGACAGGCCGGTGCGGCCGGCGAACTGCTCGGCGACAGTCTGCTGATCGGCCGACAGCAGGTTGACGCTGAAGGCGCTGGCGCGGACGATCTCGTCGTGGGCGCTGGCGGAGCGGTTGACGCAGGCGAGCAGCGTCGGCGGGTTGTCCGAGAGGGACGCGACAGCGGTCGCCGTCAGTCCGGCGCGGCTGCCGGGGCTTCCGCAAGCGATCACGGTGACCGCGCCAGCCTGATGGCGCATGATCGCCCGGTACTCGTCTGTGATCATTGGATGAATGCCTTATAGTGCAGCGTGGTTCCGCCACGCCCTGTTCGCCACCTCATGATACGCTATCCGCCCAACGTTTGGGCCATATGCGGCGAAGCAATTCGTTTCGCCGCAGGTCGGAGATGATCTCGTGCGCCGCGTTGTGTCCGGGCACACCCGTCACGCCGCCGCCAGGGTGGGCGCCCGAACCGCATAAATAGAGGCCCGGGATCGGCATGCGGTAGGCGGCATAACCCAGCACGGGCCGGGCGGAGAAGAGTTGCCCGAGGGTGAGCTGGCCGTGGAAGATGTCGCCGTCGGGGAGGCCTAGGCGGCGTTCGAGATCGAGGGGCGACAGCACCTGGCGCGCAATGATGCTCGAAGCGAAGTTCGGTGCATGTTCCGCTACCGTTGCGATTACGAGGTCGGCAAACTCGTCCCGGGCGGAATCCCAGTCGCGTCCGTCAGGAAGCTTCGGAGAGACGTGCTGGACGAAGAGGCTCGCGACGTGGCGCCCGGGAGCGGAGAGCGTTCGATCGATGGTCGAAGGGATCAGGAGTTCGACAACGGGTCTTCGAGCCCACCCCGAACGACGCGCGTCGGAATGTGACCGGTCGAGGTAGTCGAGGGTCGGGCCGATGACGATCCCCGCTCCGTGGTGGGGGGATTGGCTTTTGCCGGGGCGGCATAGGAAATCGGGTAGCTCGGAAAGGGCGACGTTGATGCGGAACACGCCCGAACCCGACGTCATGCCGACGAACCGGGCTCGCAACTCGGGGGCGATCGCGCTGTGGGGGATGAGATCGCGGAACAACAGCTTGGGTGCGACGTTGGCCGCCACGACGCGGGCGCTGACAGCTTCTCCCGAGGCCAGCAGGACGCCGGAGGCGCGGCCGTTCTCGATCATCACTTCGGCGACCGCGGCATTCGTGCGGATAACGGCGCCATGGCTTTCGGCCGCCGAGCGGAGGGCGTCGGAGATGGCGCCCATGCCGCCGACCGCATGTCCCCATACGCCCGTCTTGCCGTTCACCTCGCCGAAGCAGTGGTGGAGGAGGACATAGGCGGTGCCCGGGGTGTAGGGCGAGGCATAGGCTCCAACGATGCCATCGAAGGCAAAGGCTCCCTTGACGATCTCGCTTTCGAAGTAGCTTTCCAGGAATTCGGCAGCGCTCTTGGTGAACAGGTCGAGCAGGAGCCGCTGGTCGGGCAACGCCAGTCCGAACATCTGCCGCGCCATCAAACCGCCGCGGATCGCTTCGACCCACCCACCGCCAGCGTTCGGTGGGGTCTCAAGGACAAGCCCGCGCAACACTGCGGCGGCGCGCTCCAGCGCTGCATCGTAGGCGGGCAGCCGCTCGGCGTCACGGGGCGAGAATTCGGCGATGGCGTTCTGCCTGGCGGCCAGACCGTAGGGCAACAGCAGGCCGCGATGCTCGTCCACCGGCCAGAAGTTGGCCACGGGGCGCTCGGCGATCGTCAGTCCGTGGCGGTGCAACTCGAGGTCGGCGATGACCTTCGGGTTGAGTAGGCTCACGGCATAGGAGGCGAGTGAATTGCGATAACCGGGGTGGAACTCCTCGGTCTGGGCCGCCCCGCCTGCGCGGGAGTTTTTCTCCAGGACCACGACCGACAGTCCGGTCCGCGCCAGATATGCCGCGCACGCAAGGCCGTTGTGGCCGCCGCCGACGATGGCCACGTCGGCCGGTTGCATTGGTTTCGCCTGTAACATGGAAGGTCTAGTGTTCCGGTTCCGACATTTGCTCCCACCCTCGGAGCGCGGATCGGAGCAAATGTCGGAACTGGAACACTAGCAACTTTATGATTCTAGTGTAGCTTTTGCATCTGACGTTTGGCGGCAAGACCAGCCGCAAGCGGGGACCAAACGTCAGATGCGCTACACTAAGTGCCGTAGTTACCAGTAAAGCGCAACTCAATGACGCGCGCTTCGCGGGCGATCATATTGCGTTGCGCCCGATTTATTGAGCGGTTGCGAGACTGGGGGCTGGTCCCAGGATGAACACTTGTTAGGGTTTTGTAGAGGTCGATTTCCTGGGGGTTATTTCGCATCGACCAAGTTTACACACCGTTCAGATTTGTCGGATTAGCTTGTCTCTCGGGGCCCAAGCGCTTCTTTTCGCCGGAGTGCAGAATGAAAGCAGTTTCGATTAGCGCGGTCGCTCGGTCCGATACGGCGTCGATTCACGCGGCTCGCCATACACTGGCCAGTCATCGGATGGGGTCGGTGCTGCTCGGGCTCGCGATCGCGTCGCTTCTGCCTGCTTTTTTCTGGATGGCGGTTGTGCAGGTCGTGGGCAGCATGTTCGGGATGACGATCGGGGCATTTACCCTCGTCTCCATTGGCGCGGCCATCGCAGTGTTTCTCTCGATTATCTGCGGCGCGGTGATATTGCGCGGATGACACGCTCGTTGTGAACCGTTGCGCGCTATTTTAATTCCTCGATCGATCGTGCCTCAGCGCCAATAGCAGACTTGGCGGCGACACGTGCCCTTCGCACCGGCTATCCGGCAGTTGGCCGGCTCAAAGCGACAGGACCGGCACGAGTATGAGGAGATGCATCCGCGGAAGCTTCCGCCTTTTTCGAAACGGCAGTTGCGGATCGTCTGGCAGTCGCGCTGAGGATCGATGGCCTGCGCCGCGACGGGCTCAGGCATTCCGGTGAGGAAGATTGCGAATGACGCGGCGAAGGCCGCCAGGGCGATGCCCGCGCTGCGCGTGAAGACGTATCGATCTGGCCTCGAGCCGGCGGTGGCGTTCATGCTTTTGCCCCGATCCAAATCCTAAAAACGCGCAATTTAAATCATGTTATCCTTCTTGGTCGTGTGCGCAAAGCCGTCGCCGAAGGGAACGGTACTCGCGTTCGCGCGCATGTGTCTTTTTGGCACGACCTGATAGGATGCGCGTTGGGGCGGGTGTGGAAAGTCTTTCCCTGCTAATGCCTTGCAAGGGGGGCACAGGGGCGTCACAAGAACCTGAGGTTTCAACGGAGTGCCGCAGGATTATGAGCTACGCGAAAGCCGAAGCACTGCTCGACAATGCGCCCCATGTTCTCCTCGTGGACGACGATCAGCGCATTCGCGATCTGCTCGCGCGCTATCTCTCGGAGCACGGCTTCCGGGTCACATCGGCCGCAGACGCTGCCGGAGCGCGAGCGGCCCTGCGGGGGTTGTCGTTCGATCTGATCCTGCTCGACGTCATGATGCCCGGCGAAAGCGGGCTCGAATTGGCTCGCGATCTCAAGGCGACACGTCCCATCCCCATCTGCATGCTGACGGCGCGATCGGAGACCGAGAACCGGATCGAAGGGCTGGAGGCCGGGGTCGACGACTACGTTCCAAAGCCATTCGAGCCGCGAGAGCTGTTGCTGCGGCTTCGCAATATTCTGAAGCGGAGCGAGACCCCGAGCGGCAGCCGGGACGAGATCCGGCTCGGGCCTCTCACGTTCCACATCGGGCGCGGAGAGCTCAAGCGCGACGACGTCACCATCAAGCTGACCGAACGCGAACGTGACCTGTTGCGCCATTTCGCTCAACGGCGAGGGCTGCCTATACAACGGCACGAGCTGGCCTCGGAAGGCGAGACGGGCAGCGAACGGGCGGTTGACGTTCAGATCAACCGCTTGCGGCGCAAGATCGAAGTCGATCCGGCCAATCCCGTATATCTCCAGACCGTGCGCGGAAAAGGCTACATCTTGTATACGGACTGAGCAGTGTGCTCGAAGCCCATTGATCGGATTGCGCGTATTGTAACGGTGGGGGTGGGAGGCGAGCCCGCGCGAGACCCGGCCGGCGGGGTGGCCCGCCCGGCGCGGGTCTCAAGAAGCGGACCCGCTGAAACTGGGAGTAGATTGCACACTCATGGCTGCCACCGCCGAAATCGTGACTGAACGGCCCGCGCCCGCCCGGAAGACCTGGCGACAGCGCGCTGTCGCGCTGCTGACGGCCGGATTAGAGCGGGCGATGATGGCGGCCGCGGACATCATGCCGAAGGGGCTATACGCCCGCGCGCTCATCATCATCATCGCGCCGATCGTGATGCTCGAGGGCGTCGTCGCGTTCGTGTTCATGGAACGGCACTGGCAACAGGTGAACCAGCGGCTGGCGGAGCAGACCGCGCGCAATATCGCCGCGCTGATCGACGTGTACGACGACGAGCGGCAGAAGAGCGACCATCCTCGGCTGATCCAGCTCGCGCGGGACCGGCTCAACCTGTCGATGCAGATCTTGCCGCGAACCGAGCTGCCGCCGTCGATGCCCAAGCCGTTCTTCGGCCTGCTCGACCGAACGCTCTCAAACCAGGTCCGCAAGCAGATCAACCGGCCTTTCTGGATCGATACGCTCGGTCAATCGAGCCATGTCGAGATCCGCGTGCTCCACGAGGACGCGATTTTGCGGTTTGTCGTGACGCGGAACCAGACCTACGCGTCGAATTCGCACATCTTTCTATTATGGATGGTGGGCACGTCCGTCATTCTTCTGACCGTGGCGATCCTGTTCCTTCGCAACCAGATCAAGCCGATCCTTCGGCTCGCGGAGGCGGCCGACGCGTTCGGCAAAGGGCGGCCGATACCTGACGACTTCCGGCCGCGCGGCGCGCGAGAGGTCCGGCAGGCGGCGCAGGCGTTTCTCGAAATGGGCGATCGCATTCGCACGCACGTCGATCAGCGCACGACGATGCTTGCCGGCGTCAGCCACGATCTCAGGACCGTGCTGACGCGCTTCAAGCTCGAGCTTGCGCTGATGGGCAACACGCCCGAGGCGCGCTCGATGTCGGCGAACGTCAACGAAATGCAGCACATGCTGGAGGATTACCTCGCCTTCGCCCGCGGTGACGGTGGCGAGGAGGCGAGGCCGACCAACGTGCGCGACCTGCTGGAAGAAGTCGTCGATGAAGCGCAGGTGTTCGGCAAGCCGATAGAGCTCAAGCTTCGCAAGCGGCGCCAGGATCTCGTGCTGCCGCTGAAGCGCAATGCCTTCAAGCGTGCCGTGACAAACCTCGTCTCGAACGCCGTGCGCTTCGGCGACGACATAATCGTGCGCGCCGCGGCCGAGCGGGAGTGGCTGCGGATCGAGGTTGACGACAACGGTCCCGGCATCGCTCCCAAGGAGCGCGACAACGTCTTTCGTCCATTCTACCGGATCGACGGTTCGCGCAACCAGGACGCCGGACACTCGGGGCTTGGTCTTGCCATCGCGCGCGACATCGCCAAGAGTCATGGCGGTGACATCACACTTGGAGAAAGCTCCATGGGCGGCCTCAGGGCCATCATTCGGGTGCCGTTGTGACGGACGCGCGCGACGAAGAGGCGAATTCCGACCTGACCGAAGCCGACCGGATCGCGCTCGGCAGGGTGACGCTTGGCGCGTTACATGGCGAGGTGGGGCTTGGATATGTGCAGCGCCTGGCGGAGTTCTGCCCCGACATGGCGGATCTGTTGCTGGCCTATCCTTACGGGTCGATCTATGCGCGAGGCGGCCTCGACCTCAAGTCTCGCCAGATCGCCACGATTGCGGCTCTGACGGCGCTGGGCGACAGCTCGCACGAACTCGAGATCCACGTTGCCAGCAGCCTCCGGGCCGGACTTACCAAACAGGAGGTCGTCGAGGTTCTGCTGCAAATGTCGGCCTATGCTGGCTTTCCCCGCGCGCTGGCGGCGCTAAAGGCCGCGCGAGCCGCTTTCGACAAGGTTGAAAAGGATGGCGGAGGCGGTCACTCGGGCGCGTGATCCGCGGCTGCCCCTTCCTCCTCGAAGTCGCACATGAATTACAGGCACGCCTTTCACGCTGGAAACTTCGCCGACGTCGTCAAGCACGCGACGGTGGCGCTTGTGATCGAGCATTTGAAGTTGAAGTCCGCGCCGTTCCGGGTGGTCGATACGCATGCGGGGGTCGGGCGATACGACCTGTTGGGGCCGGAAGCTTCCAAGACGGGTGAATGGCTCGACGGCATCGGGCGGCTCGCCGGGGCCGATCTGCCGCCTGAGATCGGTGCACTCCTCAGCCCCTATCTATCGTCGGTCGCCGCGCTCAACGAGGCCCCGCTGACGCGTGATACGATCCGAGCCTATCCCGGCAGTCCGCTCGTCGCCCGGCACCTTCTGCGGCCTGACGACAAGCTCATCGTCAACGAGCTTCACCCGCAGGACCATGCGTCGCTCGAAGCTCTGTTCGAGGGCGACCGGCAGACGAAGGTGATGGACTTGGATGGATGGACGGCGCTCAAGGCCGTGCTGCCGCCGCCGGAACGGCGGGGCCTGATGCTGGTCGATCCGCCGTTCGAAGAGCCGGGGGAGCTGGCACGCCTCGTTCAGGGGCTACGCGACGCCGCCCGGCGGTTCGAAACGGGGATCGCAATCCTGTGGTATGCGATCAAAGACGAGCGCGTGCTGGTTCCGTTCCGCCGCGAGCTTGCCGAGAGTGGGCTCGAGAAGCTGCTCGATGTGACGCTGATGGTGCGGTCTGCTAACGGCGCCGGGCTCGCGGGTTGCGGGCTGGTGATCATGAACCCGCCATTCGGGCTCGAATCCAAGCTCAGACGCCTCACGGAGTTTCTGGCGGAAGCATTAGCGGTCGGCGAGGGGGCGATGGCCTCCGTCCGATGGCTTGCGGGAGAGCGGGTCCGCTGACGATGGTGGCGGCGCGGCCACTATGTGTCGGATAAATCAGCGGTGGGCGATGGTGCGCGGATCGAAATTACGGGTGTTGGTGTGTTAACTGTTTTTCCGGGCGCAGACCCGCGGCCGAAGGCTGGCCGTTATACGATTGCATTTCTCAGGAGTGGACAATGATCCGTATCGCAATTCTCGCCGCCGTCGCCGCCGTTGCTCTGACCTCGACCGCCCAGGCCGCCAAGTGCGTCGTCACGACCGCCACTGGCGTCGGCGCGACGAAGGAAATCGCCGACAACATCGCCAAGCAGTCGCTCGCTTCGGCTATCGCCAACTCCGGCTCCAAGGCCAAGGGCAAGGTCACGATCAAGAACGAAGGCGCCTTCCCGCTCATCACGAGCAAGGCTTCGCAGCGCAACTGCAAGTAATGACTTTCGGCCGGCGGACGTACGAGAATTAGCGTTCTGGGTCCGCCGGCCACCCTTTCCCTGCGCATGCAACCGCCAACCTCGGCGCGACGTGCCTTAAAGGTTACAGGGGACGGCAAACGGCTCGCTCCGGAACGGACGTTGACGATTTCGAATAGAGTTGGGCCTATAGATGGGCCTCAGTCTTTACCGATCATCCCAGTGGCGGAGGTCGGGTCATCAGTGTCGGAGACAGTCGAATGGCTCGTATGGTTTCTCTTCTGGCGCTTGCCGCCGTCCTGGCCGTAGCGCCGTCGCTCGCAGGTGCCGCCGAGAAGGCGAAGAGCAAGGCTTCGGCCGAGCGCCGCGGCGGTTATTCATACAGCCAGGCCGACACCATCAACACCTACGGCGATAACCGGGGTGCCTACGGCCGCGCAAACAGCCTCCGCGATCCCAACATCGATCGCCAGACTAACTTCGGTCCCTTCGACCACGGCTTCTTCTACGATTCGGGCGTCGGCCCGCGTGGCGGCAACTCCCCCTATCTCAACTGAGGCCACGCGCTGAGCGTGACCGCCGCCGTGGATCGGTGGCGAAATAGGTGTGCGCGCTTCATGCCGTGCTGCAACAGGACTATGGAATTCGTTAACCAGCGCGGCTAGAGTGCGGGCGCTGGGGAACTGATTTCAATTCGAGGGCCAGATGCGCACGTTCGCGACCACCGCAAGCCTTGCTGCCATGACCGCCGCCATCCTAGCCGGGGCGGTGCAGCCGGCGTATGCCGCCTGTACGCGCCTCGCGTTCTCCGTGAATGATTACGGCAAGGACGGGCCGACCCAGGACGCCAAGAAGCTTCTCGACACCTACATCGCGAAGTGGGCCGCGGAGCGCGGGATCAAAGCGTACCGGACTGGCAAGAAGGATGTCAGTTGCGAGCTGTTCTTGAACCTGATCGTGTTCGACGAGCACACGTGTAAGGCCGAAGCGACCGTGTGTTGGGACGGCCCGCCGGTTGCCCCGCAGTCGAAGCCCGGGCAGGCCGGGGCAGAGGGTGGGGCTGTTGCTCCCGCCGCGCCAAAGGCCTCGTCGACCATCAAGCGCGCCGTGTTGCCCGCTGGAGTCGCTCGTCCCTCGCCAGCGGTCAAGCCTGCCGCCGAGGTTGCGACACCGCCAGCTCAGCCCGCAGCCGCCAAAGTGGCACCGCCTGCCGCCGTCGAGACCGGCGCGGTGGTGCCTGCTGCCAAGCCAGTTTCGCCGCCTGCAGATGTTCCGGCCAAACCGGCCGCCGCAAAGCCCGCTGCGGAGAAGTCCGACGGCGCCACAAATCAGACGCTACAGGCTACTCAGCGAGCTGCCGCCGCTACCAAACAAGCC